>Ga0123353_10008530_pt1 | contig 14012 bp, 10 predicted proteins | sample TergutLab28metaG_3_FD_92763 | JGI IMG/M metagenome (GOLD analysis project Ga0123353, IMG submission 92763) | Labiotermes labralis P3 segment gut microbial communities from Petit-Saut dam, French Guiana - Lab288 P3 | ecosystem: Host-associated > Arthropoda: Insects > Digestive system > Gut ... | reverse complement strand
TCTGCACTTTCGAGAGTATGTTGTGGCCTTTTGCTTGCGGAATTGATTGGACTACACCAGTCAGCATAGTTCACGTGTTGCTCTTTGTCGCTAGTTCTTCAAGCAGCAAAGTGACGTAACACTTCATCACTAACTGCTGTAGATGGTCAGACTACCTGCCAATAGAGGATGCAGTACTTTGATTAGGCCGTAGATACTCCGCTACACACTTAGCACAGTTTGCACACATACACACACACCTGATTCAAGTGATATACTGTCAATTTCAAAGCTTTTAATATATTACACTTGAATCCATTTAATTAATGATTCCAGTCCCATCGTCTCATCCAAATAATGACTCTTTGTGGCATCCTGAAGCACGAAATGAAAAGCACAAAACTTTCAGTCACTAAGTATTCAATGAGTGACTGAAATAATTCAAACAAAGGACACAGACTTGAACTCATGGCTTCCTAAGTTAAACCATACCTGCATATGAACAGCAGAAAAGAAACATGAAAAGACGCCTTTCACGTGTTGCTTATACTAATGGTTTTGGCGTCTTGGCTGTGGGCCTTGACATGTTCATACTGAGGACTGTTGCTACTTCACAGGAGAAGTGAAATTGTCCTTTGGGAGAACATTGGTTGGATGGTTCATGCAGTCACCACTACCACTTTGTTTTAATGGTTAAATCAGTTTTCAAAAGTACCACCATCACTATGCATCCATAAGCTACTAGCCACCTGGTATGGTAGCCATTACACAGCTCAAAACACACAAAACCATACAGTGAGAACATAAAAATATTTCTGCTTTATACATCATACTGTTTGACTGACTGAATACATTAGTGTCATTTGTGGCTGAAGTTGTATCATCACAGAATGTTCCACAGAAGCACCATAAATGCTGAACTTGATAAAGGTAGAAAATACAAGGTGGCAGTAAAAAAAAACTCTAGTGGTCATTATGTTTAAAATATGTTAAAATCAACACAACATTAAGTAAGCGTGAGTTTTCAGACATGTCACATTTGTCACATGTCACATTTTCCCAGAACTCTTCATCCATGTTTTCCTTATATATGTTTTACAAATACAAACTTGCTACCTATTCTTTTTAAATAAAGCAACAGTACAACAGTCGTGTCTTATAGTCAAATCCGGTATCAAGAAATAATTAAAGAATTAACTTATCAGTTATTTTATTACTACCTGTATCAGTCATTTATATAACTTACAATGTCTCTATAATACACTGCTCTTTTTTCACAAGATTAAAGCTTGGTTTAAAATCCCCAACATGAAAATTGGAATGACCTATACTGTTGTGACCTATATGTACAAACATGCACATAAAATACATCAAATGTATATGATTTAAAATGAATGCTGAGGACTGCTTCCCATAAAAATTAACTCTGTAAAACTAATCGAATGCAAATTATGGACGCTATCTAAGTGAAGCTTCCACCATACTGTATAGTGTTGTCAACATATGTGACTACTCTTGTAGAACTTATGCAGTGATAGCTAACTGCATCAGCTCTATCCCATATCAACACTTGCTACATTCACTAGTACTAATTACAGAACTGTAAACTAGTGTATTATCATAGGTCTTCAAGAAGATAAAATCTGAGTAAGACTGTTACACGAAAAGGTGATCAGTGTCTGCTAATAATATAAGGAAAGTGTCTCACGGAAGCATACTGCATCTTGCTCTTGTATGTAGACTAGATAAATTACACAATCAGGGCATTACAGATGTGTTCAGAAAACAATGAGCACAATCAGAACCCAGACAGTGGGCTCATTCACAAAATAACAACTTCGTTTTCTGAACAGCTCATCTAGTGCAGAATCATAAATGTAAAAACATATGGTCACCCACAGCACTCAAACTTTCACAGGAACAACTCAACAGTTAAGCGTAAATCCTACATTATTGCCTAAGAACCTTAAAAAATTAACTTTGGTCTCCAGATATGAAAAACAAAGAGCAAGTGGCAACTAAATGATTCACATATCACAACCTATTACTTCTCCAACATGAATCAGTTGTAAAGTAGATCAACTTCCCAAATGGAAATTACCAATTGTTGAACACAATATATTTTTAACAGTTGTACCAAGGAACATATGATTTTGGTGGTAATAATCATCAGGTGATTTTGATCTACCCTCTCATATATACACTATCCATAATGCTAGACCTCTAATACAGAACAAGGACAGTATTTCTCATAATGTCTCACATAACTTCACTACAACGATGTCTATAAGCAAATAAATAAACACAGCAACGCAACTAAATTCAAGGACATATTCTCAAGTTGGGGGATACAACACAAAATACTGGCCGGATGTTTCAAAGGGTCCGCTGGATGGACACGCATGGATGGAACAGGTTAATCTACAGGTTTTCAAATACTGTTAAAACAAATCAAATAAAACCTATCATAACCCCTCTACTTACAAATATAATGAATTTTTAATAACAACATGTTTGTCACAGTTCATTTTGAGAATTTGAAAACTTTTACAGTTTTCCTCATTTGAAAATATGAACCATACAAAACATATCACTCATGGACTCTTATGCTACTGAAAAGAGTGAATTGTGTCAAATTTATTACACAAACAGAATTTACTTGTCAACAGATGCTTACAGGATCAAAGAATGGTGTAACTAAAAATGTAGGATATTGATTCCACACACACAAAGGAGGTGTAGTTTTTCTTATATAAACTTTATAAACATAAAAATGCAAATAACAAAAATAAATAGGATAGCTTTAAAAAGAATAGCAGTAAAATGTATTTAATGGCTCCACATTAGAAGCAACAGTATCCAGTTAGTTCAACTTCCCAATATAAGGTAAAACAAGAAATATGTACACTGGGAAGGTGAAGGAGTGTAAACTGCTCTTTATAAAAATAAACTACTTAGTAACTCTGGGCTTAAATTCCACAAATACTTCTACATTCATAATACATGTACACTTAAAGGTTTTGTATCAGCTCACGGAACCAACCGTCAAAACACCTAATAGAATTTAAGCCCTTATACTCCTACATACAAAAAAAAAAAAAAATCACAAATATTTTTTATGTACAAACACTACTACAAAATAAGGAAACATAATTAATACAACTTACACATTATAAACAAGAAAAAAGAAACTGTCAAAAGAAAGATTTTGAAGAATATCTGACACAGTTGCAACCAATCCACTTCACACAAGAGATTGATATAATGGTTAAAGCTGTTTAAGTTCTCCTGTCACATACACACAAACAGTGATCATTATTGTCAGCAACCAATTTTCTGTGCAGAGCAAGCTAAATACTACACAAGCTGAAGACATTTCAAAACCAGTATGGCACTATTAATGAAATATACAGTTCATTTTCTTTCTGATTTTAGTCATTTTTTGATACACTCTGTTTAAATCATTGAACAACTTCTACAAATTAACCACTGCGTAAGATCATAGAAGCACACATTCTTTCACACAGAAGCCTAATATTACACCCGTATATAAATTGGCAAACAATGCCAGGAAACAAAATGTTTAGCTTAGGGTAAAATAAACTGGTGATGGTAGGAGTATGTTCTTAACAGGTGGCAAAAAAAAAAAAATCTGATTTTGACTCCAAGGACTCTCAGGTTCATGTTTATGAGCTAGCAGCACTCCCTGTACAACTAGACACAAGATTAAAACTTGCACGCCAAAACACACAAATTTAGATCTTACTGCCGAGCCAAGGGTCAAGTATGTTATTTTACGATGCTGTCAATTGCTGAGATTATATAGGGTTACTGATAGATGAACAAATAGATATGAAGCACTGGTGGAATGATACCAAAAGGGAAAAACTGAAGTACATGGAAAAAACTGTCCCAATGCCACTTGATCCACCACAAATACTGCATGGACTGGCCTGGGACATTGTTATCCCTTATATATATTTTTGAGTATTTAAGATTTTTTGTTCTTCAATAACACTGAACACACACATTTTCTCTATTCAAACATACACAAAATCACATTGCTTACCTAGGTACTGCTTAATTAGAAATGAACATGCCCTGCAAACATTGAAGTGGCACACTGTACAAGAGATAATTAGCTACAGTAATATAAAACATAAGTACGGTACAAATGAATAATTATACATTTCAGGCATCAATATCGTCGAAGTGTGGTTTTTATTTTCGTTGCTACCATCACTGATACTTGTCAAAAGATATCAGAATAAGCATGTGGATAAGCAGCCAAGTCTTCTGGCTCCTTTAAATGTATTCATAGTAGATGATCATAAGTTTTAATGTGCAGTAATACAGTATCTTGCATGATTCAGAACCGCTCTTAATACTTCAATGACAATGGTGTTTAAATCCAACTACTGCCCAGTGAAAACAAGTTCCAAATTTCAAATAACCAAAAATACACAGTATGCGCAGGCTGGTGACAACCATACAGTGCAGACAGGCTGGTATTGAAGGGTTAATCTTGTACTGGGGGGCTAGTATTTGTGGTTAATTGGTTCCAGAATAACGCCATTTAATATGTAGTTGCTTGAAGTAGGGGATTTCTGCCCATTAAAAATAATGTAATTGTGGGTTAAGAGAGGCCAGGTTGGGGTGTACATATAGGACTTTTTACACTTAAATACTAAGCAAATGTGACCATTTTTAAAAGATATGTTGTTTTAACACAACAGTGATTTTTATTATTTTGTCTTCAAAAGTAGAGCATTTGGGCTTCCATGGCAGGAAGGAGGTAGAGGCTGTAACAGAATTAGGTGGAGAAGGATACTGAAAAGCAGAACCCATGGTAGAACCATCTACTGCCATCTCCTTGTATTCATCACCTCCCTGGGAGGTCAGCCACAAACTTGAAGAGCCTGCCTGAAGTTCAGATTACCCCAAGATTAATTTTCATGTTCTCCAAAAAATGAGCCCCAATGTGTTTGTTTTCCAGCTCGAATCATTCCAGTTGCTTTACAGCATGACAACACAACTCATACATTATATTCAACCTCTGCAGAATGACCACAGAGAGGATCACGTTGCTAAAACAATTCTTCAGCTACATCAATTTTGCTGGGGTCTTCTAATAAACCTTTAATTGTTAACAAAGTTTCTACTGCAGTGACACTGTTTTGACATCATCATGCAGTGCTTCTTTGTATGTTTGCATTTGTTGGATGTGGCAGGATAATTTTGAAAACTTAGTCATTATAAATACAAATATTATAATATCAATTATGGGGTCCAAGCAACACAACACTATGGGAACAGTATTATGTTACTCAGATCCTGTAATGGATGAAGATTTGACAAACACAATGGGATGATTATACCTAAATTAAAAATATTACAAGGTGATCCGTTTACAGCTGATGTTTTGATAACTGCTGTGAATTTCTTGGTGATTACTGATATGCCAGCAGCAAAGCAAGCTAATGAATAACTGACAGATAAAAATTATCACAGACAAGAGCAAAGTATATGACTAACTTTGGACAAAGGACACTGTTCATTTACTTTGTGCACAATCCGAGCAACTACTTTATTATTACTATTATTATTATTATTTAGTTTACATTTTTAATTTATTGTCACCTATTAGGTATTAGGTGGCGGTCTTCTGGTAAGCCCAGATCTCAACAGGAGATCAAAGCAGTTTACCCCAGCACTTTATGACTGATGTGTTCAGTGCTCATTAGTGTGATCTTCTGCAGCTCTATGTCTGACATGTGACCTGGGAGTGTCTGAAGGTTCTGATCTAATCCCTTCTTAATTGCTCCTAATGCTCCAGTTATAACTGGCACAATTTTTGTCCTCACTTTCCACATCCTGCTGACCTCAATCTCCAGGTCTTTGTATTTGCTTAGTTCTTCAGTTTCTTTTGTGTTAATGTTTGAATCATTGTATGACTGTATTGATCAGTATGTGTATTCACTTCTTTATTATGCAGTACTATACGAGGTTGGTTTGCTAGGATAGTTCGATCAGTGATAACAGGTACATCCCACATAACAGTGGTACCATTGACATTTATGACTCTTTCTGGTATATGTTCGCAGTATTTGTAGTAAACTGTAACCCCACATGTTTAGAGAACTCAGATGGCGCAAATGTCGTGCATCCCACAACAATATATGTTATCTGTTCTTCTGCTTTATAGCACATCCAGCATTTACTATCAGTTGGTTGCTTCATGATGTTCCTCTTGTGATAACGTGTACTGAGTGTTTCACCTTGGGGTGCTATTACTAAACTCTCCATTTCTCCCTTCAGGCTTGAGCTACATAACCTGACATTTCATGTGAATTGTGGTTTTAATTTGGTTAGGTGATTTTTAATTAATTTGGTTAAATTTTGTACCATTTTATGTAAATAATTATTTTAGCGATGCAATTTAAATATTTTATTTAGGCACCGAGTCTGTTATAAATGTAACTAATTTGTTGTTATGTTGGGTTGTTGGTGTGTGTGCATGGATTTTCACATGATTTTTGCTGCATTTATGTTGTACGAGTTTTGTAAATGGCCATTGTGCTGTTGAACTAGCAAGTTAATACATCAGAATTGAGTTCTCTTTATCGTCGTCATCATCATTTACGATCATTTTAATGCAGGGTATTTACAATTAATACACCTGCAACAAACCATGTCTCTAGGGTATACAGTTTTTCTGTAGTTTCTTTTTGGGTTATTTCTTGATCATATTTCTCTCCCCTGAAACTGCATTGTCTATCAGCAGATAAGACCATTCCTCATTAACATGGATCATGATGTCTGGTTTATTGTTAGCTATGTTTCTGTCACTTTGCACTTGTTGATTCCATAACATGGTTACTTTACCTTCATGATTTGTTTCCATTAATTTTCCTACATGCTTGTATGAGTGTTCATTGCCAAATTTTACTCCTATTTTCTTGCATATGGTAAAGTGTAGTTGAGCACACACTCCATCGTGTCTCTTTCTGTATTGTTTTGCCTACATTGGGCATGCTGATATCATGTGTTCTACTGTATTGTCAAATTGTTTACAAAGTCTGCATTTGCCATCTGTTGTTGTTTGTAATATTTTTGTTGCATGATATTTTGTTTGTAATAATGTAGTATTTACTGCTCTACACTGTGCCAAAAGCCAGCCCTTCAGCCAGAAGCGTTACTGTGGTTAATGCTGTCTGTAGAAAAATCGGTATGTTCAATCACAATGGTCTTTGGCTAAAAAACACAACGAATCTAATATTATTCGATTTCAATTTGTTGTATACCTACTACTTCTCCCATACGTCATGCTATCAATCACTGATGATTCTTCTGTTTATTACTATCCTTCTATCCACTAAAAGGCTAGGTATTATCCTCCAGTATGTTAATTTACTCTTTCTTTTATAATTTGCATTATATCTCCTTTTTTAATATGTTTTGTAATATCCTCCTTATGCTCAATATTATTTTTATTTTTGATACCTGTATTTTGTCATTTCACTTTTTTCATGTTTTCATTTTTCTTTTCAAGTGTTACTTGTGTATACGTAGTTCAGTTTGTGCTGTTTCTGTAATTGGCATTCAGGCTGAGTCAGCATATAAACAAACTTGAATAATAATAATAATAATAATAATGTTACTATTATTATTTTCACTTTCCTTACTTCACAGTACTCTGCTGGTTCTCAAAAGAGTATGGGCTCATTGACCAAGCAGTTCTTACTCATTGTTCTGCCATAAACTTTCTAACTATATGGGAATGTATCAGTATTACTGCTTTCTGCATTAGAATATATACAGCAGGGTGGAGAGTAAGCAGTTTCAAACTTTTATGTAATTTGTTTGGGACAATTCCCTTTGTGGGTAGTACTAACGGTATTACATACACTATTTTCAGTTGCCATATTCTTATTAGCTCTTCTTTCAAGACTGTATATTGATGGAGCTTCCTAGTCATAGTGCTACAAAGGTTATGACTGTTAGGAATTGCTACATCTACTAAGTGTGCTGCTTTCATAATTTTATCAAGTATGAATATGTCCGGTCTATTGTTATGGATAGTTCAAACATTTATGTGTCCTTTCATGGTATATCTTATAACTGAAGTTCCCTAATACAGATTGTGGCTCATATTTATAATGGGACACTGGTGGCCCCTTTGAGAGTCCACATTTGATAGCCAATTCTTGATGGACAATATTGGCTACCTGACTGTGATGATGGGTGTAATTGTCCTGAGCTAGTGAATGACAGGCACCAGTTACATTTTGAATGATTCCTAATTTCTCAGCATTTTCTACAGATATCATTAGCTACATTCAGGTCCTTTAAAATATGCTTCCTACAATTATTAGAACTAATGAATGATCCTGGATGGCTATTATAAATCCAGTTTTTCTGGGAAGAGTTTGCTAACCTTCAGCCATGCGTTCGATGCTATTTTGTCATCTGGCATTTCAAGGACACAGGCATGTCTTCTGTGTAAGGTTTTGTTCTTCCACATTTTTATTCCTTCTTGTATCATTCCGATGATTTCATGTTGTTGTGGTAGAGGATCATGTAAGTTAAGAGGTCTGTAATTAGCATCTGCGTTATGCATAATTCAATGTAGGCGTGAGATATATCTTGTTACGAAAGTAAGTTCTTAAAGATTTACCTTGTAATCAAATTAGTATTATTCCATTAGTTACACACCTGAAACAAACCATATTTCTAGGGTGTATAGTGCTGTACCTATTCTGTAGTTCCAATGTTTGGTACATGCAATGTCATTTCCCATGATGAATGTTTTGTACTTTTACATTAGCACTTTCTGAATTATTATTATTATTATTATTATTATTATTATAATATGGATGTCTCTTGTCACACACCTTTTCTTCCCGGTACTTCTATTGAACCAGCAGTGATCCCCACTGCTCATGCTTCAAGCTTCACACTGCAGTACTTTCTGTATTACGTGCGATATTCCATGTATAGCAGTCTTTTGCAGTGAATCTATCGAATGTTTTCCTGGTACAGCGTCCAAATTTTTCCTTAAGCTTGTTGTTGTTGTTGTTATTATTATTATTATTATTATTGGACACTGTAACAATTCTTCAACTTGTGGCATGGCATTCACTGTTCAGCAGCTGGGTTCAACAGCATGAATCATGAGCAGGGCAACAATTTCCTGACGCAAAATTCATTGTTTATAGATGTGATATATGTAAGTGCGGGAAAATTTATGTACTTTTTCCTCAAAAATTGTACTCTTCAAATGCGGGAAAACGGGCATCAGGGACTTGGATGATGGTAACCCTCTGGTGTTATGATTTCTGATTAACAAGGAAATAACTAGAAAAGGTAATCCACATGGTCATTATGACAACAAAATGACTGACCAAAAGCTTTACTGCCAAATAACAAACATAAAAAAAATAACTTTTGATACAGAATAAAAATTAGTGGGTTCTTTATGCAGGCAACATACGAATGAGAAAGTGATGCCAACTTTTCCTACAAAGAATTAAAAAAGTACTTTATAAGGCTATGATAAGCCAAAATTACCATCCCTTTTTCTACAAATCAAGTTATGTTGATATTAAGCCTATCATCTATTTATTTGAAGGGTTTGCTTCTTCATGGACGCCACTAAACAGAAACGAATGGCACTTTCTTTGGGCAATATAATTATACAACAATAGTTGTTTGTAGATAGTTTTTTCTGCAAATGATTTCACTTCAATTTGAAAATCTTTACAAATTACAAAAATGGGAAATGTTTTGTTAATTCTTACTGTAAATACTACAGCCAGTTGACTTTATTCTGGTTCTCAGTATAAATTTTCAGTTGAAACATTTTAATCTGCTGAACTAACAACTGTGCCACTTTTCTAAATACCATTTACATTATCTTTGAATTTCTTACCAAATTTACTACTATTACAATACAATATACATAAAGTGTACACTTGCCACAGAGTGTGTTATATAGATTGAAAGTATAGCAATTGTTTGTACTGCGTGTTGGCAATGCAGCTGCTAAAGACCACCATAATACGGTATCCACAATATTATGATGTATGCCAACTGCTTTATGATTATACTATGCAATAGCAAAACGGAAGTTATATTAGATCCAGTACTTAAAAGAATAAATTAACCCTTTCCTATCCTCAGTCAGAAAGCTTGAAACATCACAGTTTTTTCATACAGTTACCCTGTGAGAAGCCTTCAACCAACATGCAAAAATGTACCACCACATGCTGGCATTACATCTTTGCTCATCACATTCTTTTACATCTCTTCCAGTATTTCTCATACATATAAATAATAGATGGCAGGAGTTTTATATTTTCCTACAACTTTTCCTTTTTTTTAAAATCCTCATGCCAATTAATAATTAACAGTTACTTGTAGCTGGTAGGTGCAAGCCTGGAAATGCATGAATGGGAAAGGGTTAACCTCTACACAATATAATTATTTGAAGAGGTAACTGCAATTTCAGAATTCCCATCTTTCATCCATGTATCCCATTAATGTTGGTAGTGTTATTACATATTATACAATTACGCATGTCTTGGCTTCTGTCACTACCTTACAGCCTGCCTTTGGCTCAGTGCAACCAGCAATCCCAAAACAAGTCTAGAATAAATGCAAAGCAACAAAAAAGCTTTTACCGAGATTACCAGAAGTACTACAAATGTTGTCTGTGTGTGTTCATGTCCCTCCAAAAGCTTGTATGCATGCATGCACAAACATATGTACACAAATATCATTGAAAGAGACTGAGGTTGAAACAAATAAGCCTTGGAAAGGGTTTCTAGAATTTTGTCACTCTTGCCATCAATTTTATGTATGGGATGTTGGACTGTTTTGTCCGCTTTCTCTTCAGTATGCACCTGACATTTGTTATTAATTTCTTGTCCAAAAGTGAACCAGTACACTGATTTTATTTACTAGTTTATGGGTGACTCTTGTGGTCAGAATTACGCATCCAAGAAATTATTATTATTTTGTTATCATATTATTGCATCCAATAATCCTTATTCATGTAAGGATGCAGATGGTTTGACATTACAATGATCCCTATACACTCACAATGATAACCAGTCCTTAACGCACTGCTAAACACTATTATGGTTTAACTCATTAGAAGGCCAACTGAATGCATAATCATGTGAGCATGAAGCACTTCAGTGATATTTAATTTCGCCATTCAGCCTGTAATTCAAGGCCAGTACTGGGATGATAAGGAAGCATCAGCCAAAGATGTGTTACTCCTTGCTGGTAACAATGTAGTGCCTTAGTAAGAAGATGCAATACATACAAGAGTGAAAAAAACCAAGGCAATGACTGGTGTATCTAATTTGTGTAACAAGTTCATTAATAATAACATAAGATGTGACATCTGATGGTAACTTGTGTTTACATACTAAGATAGGAATTATGTACAGTCAAGGATTCAGGTCTTATGGGATGTAATGGTGTCATTAGGTAACAGTTACCAATGTCTTGAAGGAATGTCATGCCTTCATGTGAAGGGTCATGCAATCCAAGAACCATTCATCCAGCATCAAAGAACATCCTAGAAGACACAAATCCTCAACTACACTGTATGAATTTACCTCAGATTTTAACAATGTAAATGTCACATAAATCACCCAATGGACCTAAGATAACTTCCATAAATGCAGTCAGACCATGTCACGTGATCACTGGGCACCATAAGAAAGTCTATATAATTAACACAGAGTCTGGGCAAAATCTGAAAATAGTGTGTGTGCAAAAGTTTTCATGTTTTGTATGCACAAAAAACACATTACTCATATGGGCTTACAATAACCCCAGAAATATATTTATTTTAAGTGAGTGTCAGTGTTCTTAATTTGTGAAATAGGAATCCAAGCACAGTGCTTCCTGCATGGTAGTGCAAGAATAATACGGGGTATGAAAGTTTCAATTAGTTTCTGCATCAGACAAACCAAACAAACGAATCATGGGAAGAACACGGCAATATAGAATTACTGGCAGATGGCAAAAATGCAGACTCTGCATATACTGTACTTGTTTCCAGTGTAATGTAAAATTACTTTCAATCACTTACCACACAATTACTTCTTTAGGAATACATTTTTCAAAAACAAATGTTATTATATAGGTGATTATGCAGCCAGATTCCAAACACCAATGTTAAATATAATGACAGTTTGTTACAGCCACTCACTTCTAGGAAAGACACTGGTTAAAGAAGCCAATGTATAGCAACATGCAATGTTACTATAGTGCTAAAATCAGCACAGTAATAATATACATTGTACAGCTAATGACCAAAGTCTACATTCATCTGTCAGTATGCATTCTAGCCATGTTTCACTTGCCCACTGGGGTTTGTGTAGTGTTGCACCAGCCTTGCTATCACTTACGCAAACTGTCCTTGCTGCTGGCTAGTGAGGTGCTGGTGCTGCTCTGACTGTGTTGTTCCCCACCGCTGCCACTGCCACTCCCACCCTCTCCATTCAGAGTGCTAGATCCACCCCCACCACCACCTCTCATCACTCGTCGCATAACAGCCAGTTCCTCCACTGAGGTAGGTGTTGGAGGGGCACTACGTCCCTTTAACTTATTCAGTACCTTATCTAGACGATGTGAAAACAAATCAACATCCGATTTGCGCATTCCAAGTGCAGCTGCTGCTGTGAGGTATGGTACAGGGTAACTACTGTTGTGGGCACCCCAACCTAAATGACAAACATAAAAAACAAAACATGATGATAAAGAATAAAGAAATAATGTAAATAATGTCAAAAAAAGAATTTTATACCTTCAAATTTATACCCTGCTACTTCTTTAAGATCTGCTCCAGTTACCACTCGCGTTCCAGAGACACAGCGCAGAAACAGCATTGAGCCAAGCATAGTCACTGTTTTGCTGTCAGAACCGGCTAGAGAAGTAAGTGTCATGCCTGTGTAAGGAAATATATTTCTATTAACAACATGAAGGATTCATTTTTACCAGACATTACCAGAAGGAGACTGTGGAAAGCCACAAACCCATCTCATCTCATGCCTCTGAGTGAGGCAGAAGTACAACTTTGTTCATTTAACCCTTTGGCTCTGGAGCTGGACATTTACAATTTAGCACACCATTTATGTAAAATGTGAATATTTTATGAACCAAGAAGGGTAACATAGGAAATACACAATATTTTGTGGAGGAATCAACAAAGATAGTGAGAGAAAGTCTAAAAAGAATAATTAAATATATTTGTTGACTAAATATATAAAAAGAGTATTCTGGGGAGTAGTGGTACATCTGTCCTATATATAGAATGCATTGTGCCTAAAGGTTAAATATACTATTAAGCATTACACAAAAAAGCAACCTGTTGTGCTTTTGAAAGCATTATTGACAGGATGATTCAAAACAAGCATTGGAGTCAGACAAAATAGATTCCTCTGACGAGTCTTGTTTTAACCTCTTCTAAGTGGGTTTTAATTTTAAAATCAAATATCATCATCTCCCAAATTCTAAACTCTGCCATGTCACATGTCCAAAGCTTGCTGCTAGCAGTAAACCATTTGCTAGTGATATACAATAAAAATTTACAGAATTCATGGAGAAGGGATGGGGTGGGGAATAAAGGCACCAAGTTTTAGTTGAAATGTATTCTTTGTAATGGTCGGTTTGTAAAATGTATTTGCATATTATTCTCATAGGGTTAATGGCATGAAGATTGTAATCAGCCCACTAATAAAGTTAGAGGACTGACTAAAATCAGATATGAATACAGTAATGTCTGCAATGTGCTAAGGTAGGGAAGAGACAACACAGGCAATGTGTGTATAACATAACATTGAAGCGCGTTCGTGCAACCATTGAAGCAGTGGAAAAAGCAACAAGTAATACACAACCTCTGTGTGTATTTGTAGCCTTGGGTATGCAGCATGCAATGTGCACCATATTGTCATTTGTGGTCTGCCCCACTCTAAAGTGTTTTTCCACATTATGTCATAAATGGCATGATTTTC
>Ga0123353_10008528_pt1 | contig 14013 bp, 22 predicted proteins | sample TergutLab28metaG_3_FD_92763 | JGI IMG/M metagenome (GOLD analysis project Ga0123353, IMG submission 92763) | Labiotermes labralis P3 segment gut microbial communities from Petit-Saut dam, French Guiana - Lab288 P3 | ecosystem: Host-associated > Arthropoda: Insects > Digestive system > Gut ... | reverse complement strand
CTCGACACCGGGCAAATTCATAATCTCCCGCGCTTCGTTCCTCGTCAACAGCTTCAACGGCGCAAGCACCCGGATTAATTCAATTTTTGTCCTCGCGCTGGCATACTGCAGGCGGTTGGCTTCGGCCTCTTTGCCTAAATTTATAATGCCCGTGCCGGACAATGCTCCGCCGCCGCCTACAAACCTATATCATGGCAAAGACGAACACGGTCGCCTTGATTACCGTAAAATCAACCATTACGCCGCATATCAGAACGCCGAGGGGAAACTGCTCTGCTACGTCGCCCGCGTTGAAAAGGGCGAAGGCATGAGCCGCAAGATAATCAAACCAATGTCCCTTTGGCGCGAACCGAACGGCAGCATGAAATGGTACCCTCGCTTAAAAGAGCGCGGAAGTAAGCTTGACTGGCCCCGGCCGCTGTACGGTCTGGACTTACTTGCAAAACATCCGGACGCACGGGTTCTTATCGTCGAGGGCGAGAAAAATGCGACGCAGCGCGCCGGGTACTTGAACCGCTGGGCTGGGTCGTCGTATCGTTGTTTGGCGGAACCGGCAGCTACAAAGAAATGGACTTATCTCCCCTTGAAGGACGCAACTGCATATGCTGGCCGGATCACGACAGGAACGATGATAAATCAGGCGCCATTACTCCGCTGGAAAAACGGGCCGGCTACAAAACCATGAAATACATCGCGGATAAGGCCGGCGCGGCAATAATTATGATTCCGGAGGACTACCCGAACAAATGGGACGTGGGCGATGCGCTGACTCCCGGAAATGAACGTTACATCGCCGGCGATGACCTTGTCGCATTTATCGAACAATACGCGGTCCAGAAACCTCCTACTAATGGAAGCCCGCCGGATATCACGGCTGATGACAGCAATCAAAAAAAAGAAGAGTTGACCGATGCCGGGGACGCGCTGCGCCTCTTCAGGCTCCACGGCCAGGACATACGCTTCATGCCAGATGCCGACGCCTATGTTCTATGGACCGGGTCCCGCTGGGAAATTCAGGCCCATCAAACAAAAGTTATGCGGTACATGCCCTCCCTGCCTGTTGACATCCGGGAAGAAATACGGCGGTTACTTCCGCATGGACCGGAATCTGAAGTTCAAGAGAAAATATGGGAGGCGTATGAAAAACACGCAAGAAAAGTTCAGAGCTTCGCCACTATGCGCTCGGTCATTTCTATCCTGAAATCCGATGAACGGGCTGAAATCTCCCAGCACGACCTCGACAGCAACCCATGGCTTCTGAATTGCAATAACGGCACCCTGAACATGGATACCCGGCGATTTCACAAACACCAGCGCAAGGACTTTATCACAAAGCGCATCAGCGTAGATTTCAACCGCAACGCAAAATGCCCCCTATGGCTTAAAACGGTAAATCTTTTCTTGCCCGACGCGGAACTGCAGGAATATTTTCAGCGCGCCATAGGCTACTCCATGACCGGCGACATGCGGGAACGCTGTTTCTTCATCGCCCACGGCAAAGGCAAAAACGGCAAATCTACGCTGATAAATACTCCCCGCGCTATTCTAAACGAATATGCCGCACAAGCGGACAAAGGCGTTTTCTTTGAACGTAAATTTGAAAGCGACATATCAAACGGCCTTGCCCGGCTGCGCGGCTGCAGATTCGTATCCGCCTCCGAAACAAAAGAAGGCGACGAGCTGGCATTAGCATTAATTAAGCAAATCACCGGCGGCGACCCGATAACCGCCCGTTTCCTGCACCAGGAGTTCTTTGAGTTCCAGCCCGTAATGAAAATATGGCTGGCCACCAACCACCGCCCGCGGATAACCGAAACGAACCGCGCAATATGGGACAGGGTTCATCTAATACCCTTCCTCGTCACCATTAGCGACGAAGACGCGGACGACTCCATCAAGGACAAGCTGGCGCAGGAAGCGTCCGGCATTCTGAACTGGATGCTGGAAGGCTATATCAAATGGCGCGAAATAGGACTCAGGCCGCCGCCGATAGTGCAGGACGCAATCCGCGCATACCGCAGCATAGAGGACCCGATGCAGGGATTCATAAACGAATGCTGTGAATATGCGCCCGGCGGGAAGTCGCAAGTCCGGCCACTGCATCAGTCATATAAAAACTGGTGCTGGGACAACAACAAGGAGCCGATTTCCGAAAAAGCTTTTTCCATGCGGCTGAAGGAAGACTTCGGGCTGGAAAAGAAAAAGAGCCCCAAACAAAGGACATATGAATTTCACGGAATCCGCATGAAAGGGCTGCCTGTCCAGCAGATAATAACTAGCCCGCACGAGCCTGAATTTTGGGAAAGCAGCTGATATTGGCTTATGTATCGGCCGCGGTATGGCTTTTTTTACTGACGCGAAGGGGGAGGGGAACGGGGAGGGGCCGGAGCGGTAAAAGTAAATAAAACATTGATAAATGAGGTGTTTCTTTAATTTTTATAGTAAGAAAATTTATAAAAAATGTTTGACATTACATCATATTTGATGTATAATATACTTGGGGCTAGGGAATATTAAAGGCGGTGTTAATTTGCAAATACACGATTATCATACAGCGGGCGGCAAGAATGTTATCAAGGAATATCTAAGCCGTTTGCCGGAAAATGAAAGGGTTATTGGGTACGGAATAAGGCGTAAAATAACCCTTAATGGGCTGGTTGCACTTGACGAACTCAATACAAGACAATTAAGGGGAAAGTTATGGGAAATCAAGTTTTCAAAAAATCGTGTAATGTACATTGTAGCCGACCAAAACAACATTTATTTCTTCCATGCTTGCCGAAAGCAGAAAGGCAAAGCAGAACAGTTTGAACTTGAAAAAGCAATTCAGCGCGCAAAGGAAAAAGGATTTACCGTCTAAAGCGTCGGTAAGTCTACCTCAGTAAAATATTCTAATTTGGGGTGATCATAAATGCCTATGGTAAATGTTACGGGAATTATTTTAAACGAAGAAGTAAAGGAACTCGACGAAATTTTGGCAACCAATCCAGCAGCAAAATCGGCATATGACCAGTTTGAAGCCGAGTGCAAACTAAGGCATGAGCTGTCAAACGCAAGGAAACAACAAAATATTACTCAATCGGAGTTGCGAGAACGTACCGGACTAACGCAGCAGGTAATAAGCCGGATTGAAAAAGACCATGAGATAAGCCCAAGTTTAAAAACTCTAATTAAGTATGTAAATGCTATCGGATATGAATTGACACTACAACCAAAACAATAAGAATTTGAAAACCAGAACCCATGCCGAATAAAAACAACCGCCAGCGAAGATGTTTTCTGCTGGCGGTTCAGACTATCGACAAAATATATTTTTTATCGGACGAACAAAGTTCGCCCCTACAAAATGCCGATAATATGCGGTTAATTTTCGTAGGGGCGAACTTTGTTCGTCCGAAACCGTCGTTTGTCAACAATCTGAACCGCCAGCGCAGATGTTTTCTGATGGCGGTTGTTTTTATTCGGCCTTCCAAACTATACTATCAATATTCCAATCATAATGGCTCGATCCCCAAGTCATTAACAGTTGCTGCCCGGTTGCACCTGTTTCGGGGAAATATCCGTGGCCATGCACGCCGATCCATTCGGCGTAAGGGTCTTGTCCCTCGGATACCAGCCAGTCTAAGGCAAGCTGTACGATTAATCCCGTAATCTCTTCTGACTGTAGCCCGAAGATAACATCAGCGTAATACGCTCTTATACTGATGGACTTTGGCTCAGCGTTTGCAATCTCAATCTCTATAGGCCTTGAATAAATATCGCTATGTAAAATAAAGCGACCGTCATCGATCATGGAATTAAGTTCGGTATCTATGTACGCCGCCAGCGCATCCGCGTCCAGTTCGGGGATTGATGCCTCGGTAGGTTCCAGCGCCGCGGCAGGTACTGGTGCTTCAGCTGGCAAAGGTGCTTGTGTATGTCCCGGCGATTCTGTGGTAACAACTGCCTAATAATACTTCTGCCGCAGGTTCATGTTTTATAACGTCAGCTTGTTTTTTATTTTCCTTACCCTTTTGCTTTTTGGTTATTCCCGCCGCAATGGGCATATTAACCCGTTTTTCCGTTTTTGTCTGATTTTTTGGTTGGTTCTCGTTATATTCGTTTTCACGCTCCCACGTTATCCGTCTCATCTTCTCTGCTTGTTGCCTTATATATTCATCATCGTCAACATCCGCATTTCTGTTGTTATACGGGCCGATATGCTCTGCTGCACATTCAGTGGCTTTATAAATATCATCGAACGCCTGAACCTCTATTGTGTGATGTCCTGGCTTATCCAAGTAATATCCGCCGGCATATCCTTTTTTCTCGGCCTCTGATTCAAACAGTATTTGGGCTGTGGGGTTCTTTTCTGCATCTTCCGGTGTTTTAAGTACCACGTAATATTTCACATTAATTCCCCCTTGTATATTTACTGTGAATTTTAGCATATATACAAAAAGTTTGTACAGTCTGGCATAAAACGGCTTGATATGGCATTAACGCCGTTCAGGATCATCCGACAGCCCAAGCAAGTAATCGGCAGACACACCAAAAAATTTTGACAAGGCAATTATCATATCATGGCCTGGCTTGACCTTTTTCTGCTCGTATGCCTGATAGTTGCTATCGCCAAGCCCAATAGCCTTCGCCACTTGTTTCTGTGTTAATTTTTTTTGTTTACGAAGCTCTTTTAATCTTTCGTCTATCGTTAACAAATCATTCACCTTCTAAAGTAACATAAATTTATGTTGCAAAACAAAAATCCCTATGTTATATTATAATGCAAGGCGACCAACCTAGCAAAATTTAACAAGGGATTATTCAACCCTAGCCGCTAAGGCGCATTTTTTTAAATTTAACAGAGGTTCTCTAGATCCTAAACCCTACTGCTATTTAAAAAATGGGTATCGCGGTTAGGTGCATTTATTATGCTTAGGATAATTATAGCACCCTTTGTTAAGTTTTGCAACCCTTAATTTATCGTGAGGTATTATTTTTGCGTGTAAATAACCAGAATGTAAAAATTTTATTCTGGTTTAAACGAAATCCCCTTGCGGTATAACTTACAAAGGAGAATAAAACCATGACTGACCGTGCTCGCTACACCATTAATGATGTCTCTAACAACACCTTTTACCAGCTTCCAAAATTCCTGTTTGACGATGAATTCGCCAGCCTTTCCAATGACGACCGCGTCCTGTACTCAATTATTCGCGACCGGCACGAATTAAGCGTACGCAACGGCTGGTGCGATGAAAACCAAAACGTATACGTTTATTTCAAGCGTGAGGATATGCAGGCCATGTTAAGGCTGTCCGAAAATACTATCCTTAAATCAATGAGCAAATTAAAAGCTCACGGCCTGTTGGATGAAGTCCGGCAAGGCCGGGGAAAACCTAATCGTATTTACCTGCTAAACGCAGTTCAAGCCCCTTTAAAATCCAGACCCGCAAAATCTGAGGTTCAAGAAATTGTGACCCGCAAAATGTGCGGTTCTAAACCCGCAGATATTGAGATTCCAGACCCGCAAAATGTGCGGTTCCTTATATATAATAAGACTTATAATAATAAAACTGATACTATACACACTGAGTCCAGTCAGTCTGGTCTCTTAGAAAAACCTGACAGACAAGACGGGACTGACGACATAGCGCATTACATAGAAAAATATACCGCTCAAATCAAAGAAAACATAGACTACAACAGTTTGTTAGAATCAAGGCCCGACCATACACGGGTTGACGAGATTGTAGCCATAATACTCGATGTCCTTCTTTCAACCAGTAAAACCATCCGCATTGACGAAGAGGACAAACCCAGGGAACAGGTCAAGCAAATGTTTTTACGGCTAAACAGTGATGACATAAACCATGTCATTGACAAATTTTTAAGTATTACGTACAACATCGGGAATAAAAAGCGATATATAACCACCATGCTTTACAACAGTAAGCATGAGAGAGGATTTTACCGAACAAACGCCATTTTATGTGATAGGCCCCATCTGGCCATACACTACTAATGCGACATATACGCATAATGTGACAAATGCACGGTTTACTCTATTGGCACATGACGCGTTATTAGTCCTTTATGTCGTCTGTCCACGATACACCTTTTGTGGACTTATATGTTTCTACCAAATCCTCGTTGATGAATCTGGTGAGGCTCTTTTTCAGCTTCCACGCTTCGGCCTCAAGATATTCTCTTACATCGGCTTTAAGAACCAGCGTAATCCGGGATTTTTCCTTGCCGATGTAAAAACGATCATGCTGCGCGTCACGCTCATTAGACTCATTAGGCTTAATAGTCGCATTATTCGTAAGATACGAATATATAGCATTAATCTTATCTTCCATGCTAGGCATATTAGGGCCATTATTTGTTGCGGATGTATTATTAGCAATATCTGCATTATGATTATTATGCGCCATTTCAGCTACCTCGTCAGGTATCCCGTTTTCGGCGTTGAATAATTTTTCTAAATGCACATCGCTATTAAACTTTTTCTTCGCCATTTTTGCTATTCTCCTTCAAATACTCATCTATGAATGCGTTGAAATCTGCGGCCGCACCTTTTGCCGGCGCGTATGAAAATATGTCAGTTTGCTTAGTCTGGGCTTCTTTTATTGAGATTGTTTCCCGTATAACCCCTTCAAAAACAGTAGTTCCTATTGTCTGTGCCGCCTGACCGATGGTTTCCCTTAACTCTTGACTTAAAAGAGTTCTTGCGTTATACCGTGTAACGAGGATGCCGGCAATGTTAAGCTGCGGGTTACAACGCTTCCTTACTTTCGTAATGGTACTGTGAAGCTGGGACAGACCCTGAAGGCTTAACGTGTCTGCGCCCATGGGGATTATAACATCATGGGCAGCCGTCAGCGTGCAGAAAGTGAGAAATCCTAACGTAGGAGGGGTGTCTATAATAATAAAATCATATACCCCATTCAACGGATCTATTGCTTCAGCTAAAATAAAATTGCCGCCAGGTTCATTTGTAAACTCAACGTCAGCCGAAGCAAGCTGACGATTGCCGGCGATAACGTCGCCCTGTGACGTTCGCTGGACGGCATTTTTTAAAGGTAAGGTTCCTTTAAGCACATCATACACGCCCGGCGCGTTAACAACTCCATTCATTAAATAAACAAGATTTCCTTGCGGATCCGCGTCAATAGCAAGAGTTTTATATCCCTTTTCATTTAAACCGGCCGTCAGGCAATGTGCTACGGTTGTCTTACCGACCCCGCCTTTCTGATTTGCGATTGTAATAATACGAGTATTGGGACCATCAGGTACTTTCTCCTCCATGTGCCATAGTCACCCCTTTTCCTTGGCTAATTAAATTTTGCAAATTCTCGGCGCTGACCACCCATTTATTGCACACTTTTGTTGCTGGAAGCCCACCCGAATGAATTAATTGTCTTACCGTGCGTTCATGTACCTGCATCTGATCCGCAATGTCTTTGACTGTGTAGATATCTTTTGTCAATTTACATCCCCTCTTCGACATATACGCCTAATATGTAGTTTATGCATGATGTATAATACGTTTATAATACATCTATGTCGCATATTATGTCAATACTTTTCAAACGACAAAATTTACCAAATAAAAAAAGACCGCTGAGAGCCTACAGCGGTCCTATAAAAAGAGGAGGTAGTTGGTGAGCTAGCATGGGCGCTGAATCGTAAGTGGTACGCCGATGACCGTCCTACTTCTTAGATGCTTTTATAAAATTCCTATCATACTGCTCAAGCAAAGCGAACATTTCTCCTCGCGTTGGGGCATCGTCAAAACGTCGCTCATGTATCGTAACACCCATATAATTAAGATATTGGAATGAACCCTCGGCCCAATGCTCTGCATTTTTGGATGTATCGGAAGCTGGGGTATAAGCTGGGTACCCGGCGAGAGATGCGTAATGTTTAAGAGATTCGTATATTTTCAAAATCTGTTGGCCATATGTTTCGCCTCTCGAATACGCATCCCCAATATTGTTGAACCGTTTTGAATCAAACCCCGGTACAGCCCAGCGCCCTGCAAGATCAATCCAATTAGGCGCAATTCCGCGGGTTACAAGATGGAAGCGCGGACTTTTATTTTCGCTTACAAGGGGTTCGTTTGATGCGTACGCTTTCAAGTGATGTATATGCGCAAGTACGCCTATCTCCGGCGCGTCGAATACCGCGCCGCCGGCGCCGGCGCCTATTGCGCCGATTCCGGCAAAGTTGTTCTGTTCCGGCTTTACATCGCCGCCATACCTGAACCATCCAGTTTCGTGGATTGCCTGACAGAATGCTATGTCACCGCGAATACCTTCAGCCATTCCTTCTTTTATGTAAAGCATGGCCAGCTCATGCGGCGTACAGTTAATTTTCGGCTCCGGGCTCCTTGATAACAGGAAAACCGCCATTACTTCAGCGGCGATGGACGATATGCCCATAATCGGCACGGGTTTATCGGGTTCGTCGATTATTTTGCCCGATGCGGGAGCATCACAGGCCGTTCCGGGAGCTGTCTGTGTTTTGGCGGCGGGAATCATCTGACCGGTTATCGCTTTAGCAATGGCCCGGCATATTGAATCGAAGTTCTCCCGGTACAGCCCGGCATCTGTTTGGGAGTTTACAAAGCAGACCTCGATAAGGATAGCCGGTTTATTTGTTAAACGCATAAACCCTAAATTGCTTACCAGCGTCCCATCGCCCCTGCGAAGGATTAACCCGGAAGCATTGGAAATCGCTCTAGCTACATGGCTGGCTAGCTTGTGCGTTTGCGTGTTTCCTGTTAAATATAGTACCTCAACCCCTATTCCTGCCTCCCGAATGCCGCCATCAACGGAATTTAAATGCACTGATACGTCAAGGTCGCGCTGCTGAGAGTTATGAAATGCGACGATGGCATTAACGTTGGAGTTTTTGTCCCGCGCATTGTTTTCGTGGAACTCAATGACTTCGGCGCCGGCTTGTTTCAGGTACTTAACCACTTCCGGAACTATGCGGCGGCTTTCCTCAACTTCGTTTAAGATGCCAACTGCGCCGGATACATTTTTGCCGTGTGCTGACGAAATACATACTCTCATGAATCCTTCTCCTTCCCACCGGAACATTGTTTATTCACTTGATTAAGATATACGGCAGCCCCGGCCACTAAAAGCCCTTGAACAACGGCAGTAAAAATCGCCTCAAATACTCCGCGGCTGCCTTCGGTTTCAGAAGAGGCAAGCACCCATAACAGCGCCAGCGCGATGCCGATAATACCCAGCGCAATCGGTATGCTTTCATCACGAACGAAGTATGATTTTTTAAAGAATGAGCCCAGAATATAAAGCGCGGGGATAAGCGCCAGCAATTCCGGTTTGATAAATTCCAAAATATCTGACTGGGACACTTGTAATCGCCTCCTAAAATAATTTTCCCACGCCATACATGGCCGCCGCACCCAATATTAAGAAAATTATGTGCTGCACGGCGGAATCCCACTTATGCGCGTTTTTATTTTCAATGATTCCTATGCGCGTACCTTGTTCTTTGAACTTATTGTCATGCTTCACTAAGGCCTCTGAAAAACGTTCACTCTGGTTTTTAATCTGTTCAGTTAAAAGTTCCAAGCGAGTCGTAAGGTTGTATATTGTAACGGTCAGCTGATCATTTTTTTCGATGCGGTGTTCTAAAAATTCCAATGAATGTTCTAACTTCGTAAACCTCTCCGCGACTTCTATGTCATTTAGCCCCATATGAACAACCGCCTTTTAATGATAGTAATGCCGTTAGTCATTATACCGCCGCCCCTCCGCCTGCTTCAGACGCATCTCTTAATTTTTGATGTCTTTCTTCAAAGAAAAATATTTCCTTTCCCGAGTCCTGTGCCTGCAGGTATTCAATTTTTGCGCCTTCGCTATTTTCCCAGTCGCCCAAAAAACAAGCCGCCTCGCACTCATCAAGCATAACGGACGATATGCGCATATAGGCTTCGTAGGTCAAGCCTGAGGACGGCAATGGCAATGTGGCCGGGTTGACTACAACGAATCTGTTCAACTCTAATAATTGCGCCGCTGCCATAAATTTACCTCTGTAATCCGGGTCTCCAGTTATTTTCCCGGCTAAATAAACTGTTTTCATTCCTGAACCGCCTTTCTTTTTGTTTTGAGGCAATTTACATATAGCTTTATTTATTTATATAACACTTGAATTACTAAGTTCAGTACATTATAATATACGCATATAATGTATAAAACATATAATACTATATAGGCATAATATAATACTAATAATCAATATACGTATAATGCATTATATGCATATATTATATACTTAAACTAAAAAAATAGCAATAAGGAGGATGGCTATGTTACATGTTGATGAGGATTTTTATCGTAATGAGATACCAGGCCTGTCGGAGGCTGATATCAAAGAAATCCAGCGCAGCCCAGCTCATTACAGACAAAACAAATTGTATCCCCCGGAGCCGACTGCGGAGATGATTTTTAACAACGCGGTAAAAATGGCTATATTGGAACCGCATAGATTTTATGAAAAATATACTTATCTAGATGATGAGGCTATTTGTGAAACAATCGGGGGCGGAACCACGCGCAACAAATCAATACAAAGAATGGAAGGCTGAATTCCTGATGAACAGCCCACCAGGCAAAATTATCATGGATATGAATGAATTTAACGCCGCGCTCAAAATAGCTAGGGCAGTAAGAGAGCATCCTATTGCAGGTAAACTGCTTTCTGAACCGGGAACAGCGGCCGGGATACTTCAATGGAAACACCCCGGCACGGGAACTGACATGAAAGCCCGTCCGGACTGGGTGACGGAATCCGGCAAAATTGTTAGCATAAAAATATGCGAGGATGCGCGACCTATGGCGTTTTCGTGGAACATATGGAATCATTTGCATCACCTGCAGGCATATGTGAACACAGAAGGCGTTTTTATGATCACCGGAAAATTATGCCCGTTTATTTTTATCGCCGTAGAAAAAGACCTTCCAAATGGCATTATGGTTTACGAATTGGATGAGCATAGCATATCTGCAGCGGCATCGGAAGTGTATCGCTGTATACGTTTATATGAGCAATGCATCGCAAGTGACAACTGGCCAGCATACCCGGCAGATTTGCAATTTATAGCCCTGCCCCCATGGGCAACGCAGGCTAACTCAGGCGAGTACGGCAAAGACTTCGAAGCTGAGAGTACCGAAAATAAGAATCAGGGAGGGGGAGCAGACTATGTCGGATAAGCAAATGCTTACGACTAAGGAATTAGCGGTGCGCTGGAGCATCTCCAGCAACACCCTGCAACAATGGCGTACACAAGGAAAACCTCCAGCATTTGTCAAGGTTAATAAAAATATTCGTTATCGCAAGGAGGACGTGCTGGCATTTGAGAAGGATAACAGGCTATCTCAGGACACCCATGAAAAAGGGACAAAAGAGGAATAAAATCATTAAATTATAGACTGAAAATATTACATTTCGAGGAGGATATTTTTATGGGAAGAAAACCTAGTAATCAAAATGAAACGGGAGTTAAAACTGAAACATCGGACCTAAACCCCAAAGAAACATACATACAAGCTAAACGCATAGCTGTGGGCAAAAACATACGGAAATACCGCAGCGGAATGAAATTATCAGTGGAAGAATTGGCTAGGTATCTAGAACTTTCCGTATCTTATATTGGGCTGCTTGAGCGCGGGGATAGATGGCCCAGTCTTTACATTGCATGTAAATTGTGTGATTTGTATGGCATAACCGCGCATGAGCTTCTGACAGAAGAGAAAGGCCATCAAAATCGTAATAAGAATGAAATAGGGCAGGAAAAAATCGTAGTTTCTCTTATGCGAACTCTTACCGAAGATAAAAAGTCGTTTGCTATAGAGACACTAAAGAACCTAAAAATGATAGGCGGCAGTTAAAGTCAGGTTTACGGACCATAAACCAAACGAGAATGAAAATGGATCAGAAGCTAAAATATCACCCGGCATAAATACGCCGGGTGATATGCTCAAATGCGTATGCAGACCGCGTCAGGATTGCCAGCGCTTAATGTAAACGATAAGAACTCTTTTAGTGAGAAGTTACCTTGATAGCGTGCAACAAAAAAACATTGGCTTTGCCTTTGCACCAAAAAACGAAGCCTAAGCTAGGTGGGAAAAGATTATGCGTTATTAAATGGATTTAAAATCTTAATCTTCTCGTCAATAATCTGCCTGTCCTGCATATCTTCGCTCAAGAGCACCTGACAATTTGAATTTATCGCTGTTGCTATGATTAAACTGTCATAAAATGAGAATTTATAACGATTGTGTATGTCGAAAGCGTCAAAAATTAACACTAATTCTTCATCTACAACGTCGGTAATATCTACTATTTCATTGACTATTTTTTGAATATTTTGGAGGTCAATATTTGTCTTTTTCAAAAGAACATTGGAAAATTCCTTGATTACTTGAGTTGATATAACAGGTAAACAATCATCAAGGAATTTTAAGGCAATTTCTTGTTTTGCTGGTTCATCTGCTGTAAAAGCGTAGATTAGGATATTTGTGTCGATAAATGTTCTAGTTGCGTTCATTCGCTTCCTCCCTATCAAATTTCCAATCTTTTGTACTGACAAGGGGCTGTGCTATATCACTAAATGATTTTTTGGACTTTTTTTGAAGCGTGATTCCACCATTAAAGGCGTGAATTTCCAAATCGTCATTCAATCGCAGATTACTATTTTCAATTATTTCTTTGGGTATGCGAACTCCGATACTATTTCCCCATTGTTTAAGTGTTGCTTTCATCATTTTCACCTCCTGCGTATAATTATACGTTGTGTATATACATATTGTCAATAGTAAACTGAAAAATCATTTTTTGAAAGTTAAAAGCCGAGTAATTATCGTGTCCAAAAAAAGAGTTCATATCTTTGACATTGCAAAATGTTCGAAGCTATATGATTTAAGCGGCAAAAAACCGCATAGAATCGTTTGCCAATGTAAACAAAATTTAAAAGACCGTTTCTTTGTCATAATTCGCCCTTTATGTTATAATGCCTTACAGACAATATAGAGGGCGTGGTAAAAAATGATATACGGATATTGCAGATGCTCTACCAACGAAACCAAGCAAGACGTTGACCGCCAGAAACGGGAATTAAAGAAAAGCGGTGTAAAAGACGAGAACATCTATTGGGAATACGAATCAGGCGCAAAGGCCGATCGCGCACAACTCAATCGGCTGCTTGATAACGTCCGCCAGGGCGACACCATAGTCACGACCGAAGTATCGCGCCTTACACGCTCCACAAAGCAGCTCTGCGAGATAATAGAGCTTGCCAAAGAAAAGCGTCTGGAATTGATTATAGGCACGTTTAGGGTTGATTGCCGCAGGGACCTTGACCCTATGACAGATGGAATGCTAAAGATGATGGGCGTATTCGCGGAAATGGAACGCAATATGATAAGGCAGCGCGTAAAATCCGGAATGGCTAACGCTGCGGAAAAGGGCGCTAAAATCGGACGGCCATCGACGACCATTGAAACCCTGCCGCCGTCCTTCCTCAAACATTATCCGAAGTATATTGCAAAAACCATAACGCAAGAGGAGTTAGCCCGTCTTTGTGGTATTACAAGGCAGTCCGTATCAAAGTACGTTAAGATTTGTAAAGGAAACGGCTAAAAATAATACAGGACTTGGAACAGCGCGGAGATTGCCTTGTCTCGACGGCCTTTAAATGCGTAAATGCCATCGGTGTCACATTGAACGACATATCAATAGCCCCCACAATTTTCTGAGGGGGCTATCCGTCACTCTTTTGCTGGATATATATATCCGGTTACTTGCTCGTATTCCTTTTCCGTTATCGCCTTGCCCACAACATTCCAAACCCGTTCAATACTCCAAAGCCCGGAATCATAATACCCTTTAACCGTATCAAACATTAAGCTTCACCCCCGTCATTATGGCGATATAGTCTATATCGGCCCGGTTTTGCTGTTCCAAATTCGGCGGAGCGTTTTCGGGATAGACGAT
>Ga0123353_10008527_pt1 | contig 14013 bp, 9 predicted proteins | sample TergutLab28metaG_3_FD_92763 | JGI IMG/M metagenome (GOLD analysis project Ga0123353, IMG submission 92763) | Labiotermes labralis P3 segment gut microbial communities from Petit-Saut dam, French Guiana - Lab288 P3 | ecosystem: Host-associated > Arthropoda: Insects > Digestive system > Gut ... | reverse complement strand
TCATGTGCCATACAAAATAGTAGGCCCATGTGACATAAAACAGCTGCAGCGCTAGGAACGTAATATTGCACGATTATTTATCTGTATAATTAAAGAACTGTTTCGAAATTGCATACGCCATTGTTTTGTGGCGTCAAATGTTAGAACCACAATCAACGAATTGTAAGTTCACGACTGGGGTTTATTTTTGCTATCTAAGTGTTTGTCTACATGTACTGAAGAAAACCGCAAAACCACAGAACTGGCTTATTGGACAAGATTTGAAGGCATTATTTTCCGAGTACGATACACGAATGAATTCACTCCACCGTGACGGTCAATGAAGTGTGATGTTACATTCACTTTAGGAGGGCGTGCAGCCGGTACATACAGCAGAAAGCTGCCAAATATTCATTCCAGATATAGGTCTATATAGGCTACAGTTTTTCCCTTGTCAGTGTACTAAGAGATTAATAGGCTGGTCACGCAACGCACCATGGCCACCAGCTTCGAAACTCGCTCTTAATAGTCTGTGGAGAATCATGATTAATTCAGATGATTCCATCCATTGCACAAGCCTAGAACTTGACATTCGCTGGGCCGTCCAACATTTGTCTCCCTGACTACTAACGTACAGTCCATATGACAGTTGGATGGAGTGGGAGGGGATGAATACTGCCTGGGACGTCAGGCATCCCAGTCGCCTCCATTGCTTTGTGGGTTGTGTATACTGCAGGCTGCTATCCGTGCGAATAAGCCAGGTGAACCGGCTACGAGGATTAATTACCTGGGGGTTTAATGTGATTTCCCCTAATACAATTCGTAATCAACAGCTTAATTCGAAATGATTGCTTAGTCCTGTTATATCATTGCTTTCAGGAAGCAATTTCATGGAATAATCATGAAATACAAAATGTGTAGAGTGTATCACAGTGTTCAGCGGAACTCCGACGTTCAACTGACATGTTAATGCAAGAGCGAATTACAATATCGGCTATAAACTTACTGTTAAATAACAGTTCTTATCCGAAATAAATAATCACGTCCAGAAATTCAGATACAGAATATCGTCTGCATTTAGGCATTTTTCTTTACAGAGAGTGTTAAGATTAATTGTTCACGTTATTTAAGCTCGCTCGTGGCTGGCACGCCTTCGAACTTTCTCACTTTGCCGTGACCCCTTCTGTAGGTTGAGGATTGGTGACTGAAACTTATCCGTCCAAGCAGTCCGACCGAACTTCTAGTATATTATAGTAAACAGAAATATCTACACCATTATTTACAACAGACGATAATGGGCCAGTTAATCCTGAATTATAAGATCCAGTCCACAATATAAAACTCTACTGCTTTATAGCCCTTTCGATTTTATTCTCCCATCCATATCTAGATATGCCATATGATCTCTTCACTTTAAGTTTAAATTTACCGAACGTTTGAGTTACAATACCAAACAGCATAAAAGAGGTTTACATATGGGTTAATAAAAAAGAATTTTTGTTTATTACACATAGTCGAACACAATTATATTTCACCTAGTAGTACAGTAGGTTTAAAACTACATGTTTCGGCCCTGTATGTTGGCCATCTTCGGGTTGTAATTTAACTTACAGACCAACCTGAAGATGGCCAACACATAGGGTCGAAACATGTCGTTGTAAACCTACTGCACTACTAAGTGAAATATAGTTCGACTGTATGTGTAATACACAAAAATTCTTTGTTATTGAACCAACACAACGGGGATGACGCACCTCAAAATTCATACAGGTTAATTGCTGTACAATTTGAAAATTGATAAGGCCATCGGAAAGCTGAACTATGAATATCATGTACGTACCTACCCCGGCTGTGCGTGAAAAGTATCGATCGGTAAATAAATAAATTATATTACTGTCTTTCTAAAGACAAATGGCGGTTTTGCAAACACGTAAATGGAACTTTTGATTTCACAAAATGAGGGAAATTTCTAGACTAGCTGAGAACCTAATATCTTCTCAACAAGGATTCTTCACCATGGAGTTAGATACTTAATTTTAATTATTATTTTAATTAATAAATTAAGAGTCAGAGGTTAATATGAGCATGTGTAGTACGAAACAATATGAAGCTTCGTCAAGACAGAAACAGTGAAGAACCTGTGGTTGTCGAACGAACGAGGAAGCCCCTACGCCTCGACATGCCGATCACAACAACTTTTAAAGTTTTATTAGAAATTAAGCTCTAACGGCGACGAGTAATCAGATTACGGTCCTGAGGGATGTGACACCACGTAATGCGTACATAGGTACCGACGTTTCGGAGAAATACGTTAAATCCATCTACAAGGTCCTGGTCAAGATGCCAAGATTCGAATTTACCTAAATTCGACCCTGAAGTTGGATTACCGTGTTACACGGTGTCACATCCAAGAAAACCGAAACCATTTAAAGCGTAGATTAAACTATAGCACGCTAGGGTGAACTGGGTCAGGTGTTCATTCGGCTCAGTTTCAGATTTCGCTCCCTGCACGGGAATCTAAACGAGCTAGAGCAGCTGTTACTATCCAGGACTAAAGAGTGGAATTTGCAGCAGTAGTTGAAGTTGGCGGAATACTGATGCGCGATGTTTTGTATGTACAAATAAAGGAAGAAAGCAGCTGGGCGTAAATTAAGCCGAAAAGAAATACCGTCTCGTATGTACCACGTTCAGTAGAGTGACTAAATATATTTTCCTTGCCAATCCCGAAAGAATTATGCTTCATAATTAACAACTACCTTAACTTCTAAGAGTTTACCGCCATGTCACCAATATATTATAGCCGACTGGTGTAAAATATAACACTGCATTTTGGCTTAATAGCGTCAGAGACTTTGGGTGAAAATGGCCATTATTTTCTACACATATAACTCCATACTTACGGGCGTAAGTATTTATATTTTGTTTAGGTGGTCAAGTGTGTAAGGAAGACGTAGTATTTGTGGACCGAAAATAACATACAGATGGCTATGAACTTTTCGGGACGGAAGGTTCTTAACGACATTCTGAGGAACTGTTCGGAGTGCCTCGTTCCTGCCTTCAAAGATGGCTGCAGTGTGGTTTGGACAGGACTTGAAAGAATGAAGAAGGACAGTACGTATTTTACAGGATCAGAACACAGGATGGCTTATTCTGAAATTATCTCTATCTGAATATGGAGCAGCTTTAGGTGACGTCAGAAAGGTTACTTTCAGTTTTGCCTAGTCAAATGGAATAAAGCACAACTGCTCAGTACGTGGTCAAATGAGGCGTTTTGAGTGGCTCAAATAAATCCGATAGCACAACACAGCTATAGCAATGAGAAAAACAAGGCGCCTTCCAGGGGCTCTTTGAAATGGCCGCAATTAACGATACGTTTCTGCATATTATTGTATAACGTGAGAAATTATGGAAAAAATTTGTGTAATGAACAAACCTGAAATCTTGCTCCGGCAATCAACTCAGCAATAAACTGGCCAAAGTGTGTTGGCCGAGAAGGGGAGTAAACCCGTGTACTCAAGAATTTCTCTGCGGAAAAATAGAACTTATTACTATCACGGCCTGTAGAGGTAGTCGTGGGAACTTCATTCCACCAACGGCTATCTTCTGAGCTAATGTTGTCCAGAATCTGAAGATTTTTGTTTCTTCCCTAATGGTTCGTTGGTCATCGTGACTGATTTTGGGTGGATAAATGGAAAATACTTTCACGATCTGCTTACGCCGTCTTCAGGCACAAGGAGCTTCAGCTTCAGCTCTCTCCAATGGCCAGGTCCTTCTCCAAAAGTCATATTATGATAAAGGATACAGTTCATTGTTACGGAAAAGAAAAGCAGAGCAGATGTCAAGACAAATTTGTAAAGAAATTCCATCAGACTCTTCAGGCTCAAAAGAAGTGCCCTGTCAATTAAGAATTAAGATAGTTACACATTCTCTGAATTCTACCACTTTAAATACAGCGACACTATTTCCAAAAAATTAGCTCAATGGGCACAGCGCCAATTGATGCCATGAGAGGTGTATTGTTGCGCAGGGGAAAAGACCGTGTTTTTGTGAAAGACTTGCTAACCTGAAATGCAGCAGAATAAAAATATGCATAACATTTTTCAGTTTGCCTATTCCGGCAGCCTTACGTTCTAAGACGTAGGACTGCGGCCGCTCGATTGCTGGGATCGCGGGTTCGAATCCTGCTGGGGGCATGGATGTTCGTCTCTTAGGTTTCTTGTGTATTGTGTAGGTAGCGTCCTCTGCGACGAACTGATCACTGCTACCGACTGTGTGTGTGTGTGTCTAATTGTGTGTGATCTAGGAACCTCAACCTTGAGCTTCTCTTCTGATACGTGACTTGCACATGTAGGGAAAATGCTGACCAGATTCGTCATATCAGATAACGCGATTTATCTTAGTGGGCTAGGGTAAATCGGTTCATACAGTGTTGTACTTTCAATAGTTCCTTTCAAAAGCGTTTATGTTTACTGAGTCTAATAACGTTACTGTGGAGTTCAAGGATCAAGCCGAATAACTGCTTATCACCACTCCAACAAACGTTACACAGTAAACAATGGTACGAAATTTAAAATTTTTTGACCCGATACACACAAGTTTATCCTATTACGTACCGCCAGGTTCAACTATAAAAAAAACTGCGAATTTTGTTCACAGTATAGTTGTGCATTCCGTAGATAAGTAAAGTGATCCCGTTACAGGCCCGGTGTGGCCCAGAAGGTGGGTAGAGGTATAGCTCTACTCTTTCATGGCCGCGGCACTAGAAGGGGGTGAGGTCAGCAGCACGCCCCGGCCGCATTTTACCCCCGGGAAAGACCCAGTACCCGTTTTGCAGGAGGCTGGGTGGGCCCCAGGGCCGGTCTGGACGAGCGGAAAATCTCGTCCCCACCGGGATTTGATCCCGGACCATCCAGCCCGTAGTCAGTCGCTATACCGACTGAACTACCCGGCATTCCGTAGATTCTAGCAGCAAACAGACATTTCCTTACGAAGCATTCATCGTCTGGTTTCTCTAATGGAAGCACAACCTGTTCTATGTGTGGGTATGAACTCAACCTTTACCTATGCTGTAGATTCATTTGTGTTCAGACAGAAAATCAATTTAAAATCTCAAGTGATGCCACATACACTCTGCATATGAGGCAGGACATTACGTCTTACGAAATGAAATCGATTGTGTCTTAAAGTAGTCTTAAGACTGGAAAGCTTCAAAATTCGTGGCGCACTATGTCTAATACCAACCTATTGCTCTCTATGTTACAGACTCGTTCGTTGATACACGCCCGTTAAAATAACAGAAGGGGGAGGAGCAATTTTTCATACAGTTCTGTTTTACCCAGACACACATAGAGCACCAGCAGTGCTTCTTCCCTTGTGTGGCCACATGGGGGTTGTTTATTCATTAGCAACAATTTTTGTAAAACGAGACTGTTTCTCGTTTAACAGTCCCCCATTGTGATAACCCAGTCTGTACAGAGTATAATAGCGCGCCGTTAGGAGGGTAAATTTATACTTTGAAGTGGCATACCGCCCCCTGTTTCTAAGGGTAACAACGTTGGGGCGGACGGTGGAAAGGCTCGTGCATCTAACCCGTTCGAGGTCCTATCTGTACCAGTTAACTGCAGGGTCATAATTGTAATTAATAAGCGTTATTAGCTGAAGTTGTGCTTTACTCAATGCTGCAGAGGGTGGTTTGGGGAGGGGGGGAGGTGCAGGTATCTGTGCACACAAGCAAACTGGCGGTCTGAATGTCACAACAGCCAGAGGGTATCACACGATCCAGGAATTCATATCTCATATATCCGTGTGAACGTACAATCTCTACTGTCGTTTCTGAAGTTTGTTCGACTAAGTCAACGTGATAGAATTAAACGTGCTTTTATGAACGTAATAATCTGAAATACACAAGCATCAACATTCATTAAGAGCGAAACTGATATGAGTTTGTGCACATCTACAAGTTGATTACGGACCAAAACTGAAACGAATAAGACACAACAGTATTATTTTAGTTTTAGTTTAGTTTTAAGTTGTCTTTTGTGTAATTCTTGTTGGATGGCCGTGTGTATTGTTGTAGTTGTCTTGTGTGTATTGTTGTTATCTTCTGTGTATTTGTTGTACTCTGTGTGCATTGCTGTTTTTTTTTTTTGTACTTTAGATGCCGGACTGCTCGCTAGAAGTCAGTACTCGGAAGGTCCTGCGACCGGCCACCTCGACACAGGTATTTCTTGGTTTCCCTGTGTCTATAAGCAAATGCTGAGATGGTTTCCAAGATTCCAAGTTGCCACTACATGCTTCTCATGTAGCCCTCCCGAATTAAATTTAGTAGAAACCAATTTCATATTTTGTATACATGTAAAATAACCACTGCAACCGGGTAACAACCCAACAGTAGTTAATAATAATAATAATAATAATAATATCTTCGCCTGTCGTCCGTTGTGTGACACGATCAGTGTCTGTCGGTCTGTAAATACGTTTTATTCTCCCCAGCTAGAAAGAATGAGATAAAAGAGAAATAAAATATTTCTAATTAAGAAGAAAAAGGCGGAAAGCAACACAGATAGAGACAAGGAAAAGAAGAATTAAGAAAAAGGGAAAAAAGAGATGAGAAAGAAACAAAGAAGAGAAACAGAATGGTAAGAGGAAGAACGAGAAATTTGGTGCATCCAAGGTCTCTAATCATATTTATATCGATTTGCTGTCAACACAAAATTGCACAGGCTTGAAAGGAACGTAACACATAAATGAAAATAAATATTTGGTGTAACCAGACCTGAGACTAGTTGTGTCTAATGGGGCCACCAGCGTAATTTCTCCTTTTTCCCACCACACCTGAAGATGAAGGCAGATCCGCCTCCCGAAAGGGTTGCGTTTCTTAGCCTGAGACTATAACAAATGCCCTAAATTTAAGTCACGTTTATGACGATATATTGCCGTAGGACTCCTTTAAAGTTGCACTAACATAACTGTTCTTTGATCTTTTAAATTTTATATTCATGGGTCCGTGCATCGTGAATCGCATTTAATGAATGTCCAACAAGATACGACTTATTCAGTTTATTACATTTCTGTAGGTAGCTCTACATGTTTCGGGTGTTGACACCCATCATCAGGAGCTCGTACAGCTGTAATTACAGCTTCTGGTATTGATTAACTGCAATGAGTAAAATACGCTGCTATTAATACTAGTATATAATATATACCAGAAGCTGTAATTACAGCTGTACGAGCTCCTGATGATGGGTGTCAACACCCGAAACATGTAGAGCTGCCTACAGAAAAGTAATAAACTGAATAAGTCGCATCTTGTTGGAAAGCAATTATTAAATTTGTTCTTTGGTCATTTCTTTATTTTGTCTGGTTGTTATTTCAATACGTACATATTTAGAAGTTCGTGTGAAATGCGCTTCTAGATATTATATGTGATATAAAACTGAATTTGACTTTTTTTAAACCAACAGAATTAGCTCTGTGAAAGGACATTCCTTACTGCACTTCATATATAACTTAACATCACGGAACTGTATGTTGCCCATCAGAGCCTACTGTGGGCTACGAATTGCATTCAGCATTAATACTGAACATCATTTCCCTCAATAGTGTTAGCCGATCATCATTGTAATGGAGACATGCAATATTTTCACTAACGCAGGCACTAAATTTTTAAATATTATTTCAATAACTTTCAGGTTTCCAAATCTAAATTCCAGGAGAAAATATCTAGAAGTGCTTCATGTGTATGAACTGGCAGCAAGACAAGAGGCCGTGTGTGCGCTGGTTGCAGAGAGCTATAGACACTGGTATTATGCAACAATGTGATTCATATTTATTTGTAACCGAAATGGTTGCTCCCCGTTGTGTGCTGAAGTACAAAGTGCCCTTCGTTTCCAACGGAGTTAGCAGCTGCCATTTACATGTGCTTCTAATATGCATGGTAGAGATATTACAGAAACACTGTTTTGGGACATACACTGTGGCCTGGTTTGTTACACCCTTAATAGCCTATTCTGTAATATTATTGTATGGCCCAGGTCGAATTTTGAGGGATGAAGAAATATACACAGTTTAATTGCGTTTTAATTAATATAATAACGTTAATGTAATTATTCACATTTTTCAGAGTTTAAATAGGACGTGAATTGTAACTACTTAAACCAGAGTCCTTCTTGAAAAGCTAAGAGTCACTCAAATAATAAATAAATTTACTTCGCCCTTTTATGGAAAACAAATTTTATTATTGCGTTCACGGACGCTCGCCACGAACTATATTTTAACTTTGATTTTTTAAGATGTCAGTGTAAATTTATTTATCATACGAAAAGAAATAAATTCCGAGAATAAATATTGGCCTGGGAGAAACAGAAACAGACTAAAAAAAATGGGGAAAATCACCTGATGGCGACATTCATATTGTACACTATCTAAGAAAGGAGAGGCAATTAAGTCAACAAAGATCGATGTTCCTCCCCAAGGTGTAGGAATTAATATGAGACCCAAACCCACAACATGTATCATCATGAGTTATATATTAATAAAAAAGGGCTTGTTTGATACATTACAATCTACTGAACTGCCGAAGGAATCTTTTCAAGACAGGCATTAGAAAGCTCATGATTCAGCATTAACGGAATTGCCCGCTGCATTTATTAATTCCTTTTCAAAAATTGTTTTCTTAACAAAAAATTCTAAGGTTAAAAATTGGCAGTGCTGCCTCAAGCGGAGGCCAAGGGAAGCACTTCCTTCGGCCTCCGCTTGAGGCAGCACTGTCGATTTCAACGATTTGTTTCTTCTATACACGTGATAGGAAGCTTTAATTTCTTTGTGGAAAATCACCTTGTTTGAGAACTGTTTCTCACAAACATTAATAAAATACAACTATTTTGCAGCGTAGCGTAAAACAGGTAAAAACTTAAGTCCCTGACTTGTTCTCAAAAAGAATCGCCCAGCATCAAGCATCAGTAAGTAAAATTTTTAAAGTTTATTAAAAACTAAGATGCTGTCATTTTTGTTGTTTAAATATTTTGCTGTTTCTACGTGCGAATTATTCCCACGGGTGCAACTGGTAACTATAATTTTTGCACAAGTTTCTAAGAATGTTGCTTTGTATTACTTCGTACAATGGACCGCACGACTTTCGTGGTTCAAGAATTGGACACATCCGCTCTAGTGGTTTATAAGCAGTAGTGTCAAATGCAAACATACATAACGACATTTCTACATGTCCTGACATTAACAGCTCGGTCCGCCCCACACACCCCATTCCTGCTTACCATTTCCAGACTGGTAGTGCAGATTGATGATGGTGAAACTGTATAATAAAACCGCCCTGTTCTGATCCCAAACTAATGCATTTAATAGTCTGAAAACTAATTTGTTACAGTGGACAGAGTGAGAATAAGCAAGGCACGAATCTTCGTGATGGTGGAAGATTATGGCACGTGGGGTAGCCTAAGCCAAAGAAATTAAAGTGGACAGTCACCTTGTTTGAGAAATGTTTCTCACATACATTAACTAAATACAACTGTTTTGTAACGTAGAGAAAAACAAATAAAGACTTAAGTCCCTGAGTATCAAAAATGCCAATACAGATCCCTGTGTTTAGAAATATTAAAAACGAAGCAACTTTTTTCATATCTACCTTACCACCAACTGCAGCAGATGGGATTCTTTACGTTCGCGCTGATCTGATGAATTGACCGGATGGACACGCCTTTGACTTATTTGGCCCAGCTTTGTTTACGATAAACTCTCTTGCAACAACAAAAATAAAACTATGATTCGAAAATGGATGTACTTACACAGTTTATGTTTGCCGGTTTCATAAATCGTGTGGAACAAGGAATGCTCCTATACGGTGAGACTACTGCACATCAAGTATCACTAATTGAGAGCTATAATATGCCACGATCACACTAAAATGGGCCGAAATGAATACAAATAACAAATGCACTAATATTACACTTCGGGAAACACAACTTCAGACCGTTCAAGCTACATCGCAGACTACTTAACGATAAGGCACCAGACATTCTCTTCATACGTCTGCTGAGCAGTGTAACCACCCGAACAAGCCGGCCAACAAGAGTCCCATCAGTCAGGATTAAAATATCCCCTTCGAAAATGGAACTCCGTATAAAAAGAAGCACTAACTGAGAGCATTGCGAAAGCGTGTTTATAGGTTTCTTATCCTAACAAACACAACAATTTGAAAGCACTCTGGGGACATTGAATTATGGCAAGTTCTGTGGTGCAAGCTTTCAGTTTTCGAGAAAGTAGACTGAATGTGACCAACATACATGAGAATTTTATCTTCTAAATAGTAAATCTATATAAAATTTGAGGATCGTTAGATTGTTTATTTCTTTTATCTTCTTCTGTAAAACGTACCAGCAATTCCAAAACTGTAACTTTTATATGAAAATTACTCTTCTACTATGTCTACATAGATACGAAACTTGAGTGATACTAGAAGCCATAAACGGGGGCCTAAAATATATAAATGTATTATTGACAGCAGTAGCTGGATTCAGATGATGTGATAACACAATAAATGACAAATGACACAATTAAAAGCAAGTGAAATGCTGCAAATCAAGAGGCAGAAATGATAGCCCCGTACTGACAGCAGGAAGAAAAATTTACGAAATCGGCCACCAACAAAAACAACATGGAAGAAGAGAACTGGGACGACCAAGAAAAAGATCGACATTTTAGTTGGAGATATAATTGGTTTCTGGACCTAATACGTGAAGAGGAGGAAGAAGAAGAATGAGAAGTCACAACATGACATAGGGCGTCTCAAAATATATTCCTATAAGTGACGTGCCTTTTAACCGAAGAGACGAAACGAAATAATTTCTCTACAACAGTGATGCTGCCGTGGCACCATTTGGGTGCGGAATGGCTTGGCAACGTTTCTGACAAACCCGCTTCATCCCTCTTCGGAGCAGACATCTTGAATATTGAGCCAGCGGGTTTCCCCCAGACGCTGGCAATAGAGCCACGCAATGCCCCAAAGTTGTAAGCCTATTTGCAGAAATATCTTCTAAACAGTGAAAATCGGAAAATAACACAGATTCCTATTTTAACCAAATTTTCCCCCTCCCCAAAAAGTAGTTGAATATTCCACACTTGGCGGAGGTTACTTAAAATTTTAAAAAAATTAACATTTAAACTTTGTTATGAGAGAATCAATACAAGAATACTAGTATCCCGATGTTTCACAGGAGCTTGTTGCCTCCATCTTCATGGTGGATATGTTGAGAGTAGGAAGGATGAAGTGAATGTTTGCACAGATGGAGCCGGGGGAGGATCCTGTTCGATACAACAAAACCAAGAAAACACGTGGACCTAAAAAGGGATGTTAGGGATGTGCGAAGGGAGGAGTACAAGAAAATGGAACGGAACACTAAGAAGACACAGAACTACACAAATACAAACAGCTAAAAATAAGATAGAAACATTGAAATTCGATGAAGTACAAGAAAACAGAAATAGATTAGTTGTGGTGACATGTGGCTATTGACCCATTAAGAAGAGAGGAGAGTAAGGTGCAAAACATTCTCTTATTCTCACTCCCTACATTAGATAAATAAAACTGAGTTTCAAAATATGGAGGCAGAGTTACTACAGATCATCCCAATTCTGATTTTATACCCATTAAGCTCTGTAATATCCAGAGAGAAGTAATAAGCTGTCTTAGAAGTGACGAAGTCTCCGTTCTATGTGGTTAAAAAAAGATTTGACAAAGAATGTCACAATCATTAACCACAGTATAAAACTTACATTTTTTATATCTGTGAGCTTGTATTCAAATCATTTACACAGTGCGATCCGTAAGTTTTAGGACTGATGTTTTTCAAATAACAGAACTAGAGCTACCTATCGGCCAACCCGCTACGTACTATCAACCAACATCCGTTCACACACCGAGTTTCGTTTGTTTAACTTCGACAGTGTATGAGTTATACCTTGTCTTGTAAAGTCAGTTTTCTTCATACGTCATGGATGGCGGAAATGAACAGAGAGTTGCCATAAAATTTTGTTTCAAAGCCGGTCTATCTGCGACAGAAACACCAGTAGTATTGGTGCAAAAAGCTTATGGCAATGAGGCTCTGAATCGATCAAACGTTTTCGAGGCGGAAAGGAGCTGGTAGAAAATGACGGGAGAGGTGGCCGTCTAAAATTGACCCAAACTGAGGTAAACATTGCTGCTGTTGCTGATATGGCCAAAAATGACCGTCGAATCGCATCAATAATGATAGCAGAATCTTTGAACATCCCCAAGGCTGTAGTTCTTCGGTTTCTGAAAGAGGATTTGGGAAAGAGGAAGTTGTGTGCACGTTTTGTTCCACACTTCTTGACACCTGAGCGAAGGGAAGATAGAGTCACATCTTGCCCAGACATTATCGCGATGGCTGATGCAGACAATTTTTTTTAACAAAATTTTTACGGGAGATGAGAACTGGTGTTTTGCTTATGATCCCGAAACAAAGCGACAGATTTCTGAGTGGTTTGGTGAGACATCCCCTCGGCCGAAGAAACTGAAATTCTCAAGGTCCCTCAACAAGACCATGTTGATAATTTTTTTTCGACTATCAAGGCGTAGTGCGAAACGAAATTCGTACCGGAGGGAAAAACAGTAAATGCAGAAATTTATAAAGCAGTAATGGGTCGCCTGCTGAAGCGCATTCAAAGGTTTCGTCAGCTGCGTTCTGCTCTCGAGATTTCTTGTTGCACGATAATGCGCCCGCCCACAAAGCTGCAAGTGTTTGCCAGTTTTTGACCCCCAAAAAATGTTACAACCCTTTATCACACCCCGTAATCTCCAGATTTATCTCCGCCAGACTATTTTCTGTTCCTCAGTTTGAAAACGAAGTTAAAAGGACTCCACTTTCCGGATGTTTTGAGATACAAGAAGGCGTAACTGATTAATTAAAGAGGGTCCTAAAAGAGCAAATTTCGGCAGCTTTTCAGAAACTGTACCACCACGCAAGAGCCTGTATATATGCCAATGGAACTTATCTTGAATTAAAAAAAAAAATTATGTGTCTTCGATTTTCAAAACAAATCAGTCCTCAAACTTTTGGACCTCACTGCTTATGTTTATCCGGTATTATTTTCGTAAACATTGGCGCAGGTAAAGCCTGCAATTACACTGAACACAGTCTAGAGTTTTTGTCGAGATACTGGAATTTATTAAGTGGCAAATTATCTTTCACGAATGGAAAGCCTTACACTAACCAATATGTCATAAATGATATCTGTAGAATTTATGTCACAATGGACATAGATAATGCATGGAAAAAAAAAGTCTAATACTAGGGTGGAACACGGAACAGAGGATCTATATAACTGGAGGTTTGTGATGGTCATGTTATTTTGATTTACGTGACGGCATATATTAACTATATTTGTAACACATCATTATACATGAATTATACGACTGTGAAGAATGATTCGTGAAAGGTATGTAAGAACCTTTTGCAATCTATTTTACGTAAAATTCCGACTAATTAACTAATGTATGTTAATGCCACTCTATTCACACTTTTACTCTCGTACATGTTTCAAACCTCAAGGGGCCATTCTCAAGGAGTACTGATACATTTTGTGAGCAGGGTAGACAGAATACGTGTCCAGATGTAAATGTCAGATTAAAGAGCAGGATGTTACGTAGATTTTTAATCTTATGTTTATATCTGGACATGTATTTCGTTCACCCTCCTCACAAAATGCACCAGTACTCCCTGAGGATAGCCCTTTGAGGCTGAAAATGTAGGAGTGTAACTTACTTACTTACTTACACCATGGTGCAGAGTCCTAACTGGTTTGCAGCTTGTCAAGAAATTCCCCGCATTTCACTGAACCCGAAGGTTCATTACCGCACTCACAAGCGTCCGCCACCTCTCTCTATCTTGGGCCAGCCCAATCCAGTCCATATACCCACATCCCACCTCCTGGAGATCCATCCTAATATTATCCACCCATCTACGCCTAGGTCTCCCCAGTGGTCTCCTTCCCTCCGGTTTC
>Ga0123353_10008525_pt1 | contig 14016 bp, 10 predicted proteins | sample TergutLab28metaG_3_FD_92763 | JGI IMG/M metagenome (GOLD analysis project Ga0123353, IMG submission 92763) | Labiotermes labralis P3 segment gut microbial communities from Petit-Saut dam, French Guiana - Lab288 P3 | ecosystem: Host-associated > Arthropoda: Insects > Digestive system > Gut ... | reverse complement strand
TGGCGCAGATCGGCGAGTTCTCGTTCATGCTGGCCTACGTGTGGCGGAACGAGATGCGAAACTACTTCCCGAACATGCACCCGGCCGAGGTGAGCGACAACATTTACAACATGGTGGTGGCGTCGGCGTTGCTGACGCTTTCGCTGAACCCCATGCTGTTCCGCCAGGTGGACCGCGTGGAGGCCTTCCTGCACCGCCGCCCGAGACTGTGGAAACTGCTCGCCTGGCGGATCAAGGACCCCAACAAGGACCTCGGCGGGTCCGCCCCAGCCGGCGAGGGTCCGCCGCCGGTCCGCGCGATCGTGGTCGGCTATGGTCCGGTCGGGCGAATCTTGACGCGCACCCTGAGCGAGTCGGGCATTGTGCCCACCATCGTCGAAACGAACGTCAAGACCGTCACGTCGCTCAAGGCCCAGGGCGTGTCCGCCATTTTCGGCGACGCCTCGCGGCAGGACATTCTGGAGGCCGCCGGGGTCGCGGACGCACAATACCTCGTGCTGACGCTGCCGGAGCCCAAGTCGCGGTTCGACATTATTTCGTCGGCCAAGACGCTCAACCCCGGAATCCGCGTGCTGGCGAGGGCGCGGTACCTGGCCGAGCGCCAAACCCTCGACAGCATGGGCGTCAACGCGGCCGCCTACGAAGAAGCCGAAATCGCCGTCATGCTCGCCGACCACATGCTCCGCGAAATCGGAAAATCCGAAGAAGAAATCACCCAACAAGCCGGCCGCGTGCGGAAAGAACTAACGACGTGACTCATTTTCTGCAAATCACCGTAAAATCGTTATGCAAATAATCGTCGACGACCTGCACCGTCACATCCAAACCCTTCGTGAGCGAGGGGATTTTTTTCGGGTCGAAATAAAAATAGGTGTCGTCCTGTGATTTCGTTCGATGATGGAGCAGATTGAAAACGGCCGCGTGGCGAGCGAGGCGGACCATCTCGGCCACGGCGTGCGGGAGGAACTGTTCGTTGTTGCCGAGGTTGAGATTGAACGCGCCGCTGCAAAACGTCACGTCAAACGATGCCGGCTCGAAAACCGGCCGGTCGGCCGCGGGGGTTGGGTGAAAAATATCGGCATGGACAAACAGGCCGTCGGGGTGTCGTTCGCGGGCGGCGGCGACCATTTTGTCGAGAATATCCACGCCGGTGTACCGCACGTCGATGCGACGGCCTCGCAAAAACCCCAGCAGATCGCCCAGCCCACAGCCGATGTCCAGCAGACTCCGCCCCGCCAGTTCGACGTGCCGCGCCAAGGCTTCGAACCTCGCCCGCTGCGACTGCGGACTGGCCCAGTCCAAAATGTCATAATTCGCCCGCCCCGCCGCGAGGCGAGGCTCATAATGACGCCCAATCCGATGCCGGTGCGAATGCGATGAATTGTGCTCGTTCATGACCACACTGTAAACGGAAAATCCGAAATTCGAAATCCGAAATTCGAAACAAATTACAAACCATAAATTCCAAACCCAACGGCGACACCACGCGCCTTGGCGCTCCGGGGGCATTGCCGTTTGGAATTTTCTTCGTTTGGGTTTTGGAATTTGTTTCGAATTTCGAATTTCGGATTTCGAGTTTTCGTTTACAGTATTCCCATGAACGAGCACGAACTACTCAATCTTTATCGTGGCGAGTTGGTGGAGAACGTCATTCCGTTTTGGGAAGCCCATTCCATCGACCGCGAGTGTGGCGGGTTTTTCACGTGCCTGGACCGCGACGGTTCCGTCTACAGCACGGACAAGTACATGTGGCTGCAAGGCCGGGCGGTGTACATGTGGTCGCAACTGCATCGTCACATCGACCCCACTCGCGGCTGGCTGGAGCACGCGCGGCGGGGGGCGGCGTTTCTCCGCGACCACGGGCGCGATCCCGCCACCGGCAGAGTCTACTTCAGTCTCAACCGCCAGGGTCAGCCGCTGCACATCCAGCGGAAAATCTACAGCGAAGTCTTCTACGTGCTGGCCATGTGCGAGATGTTCACCTCCACCGGGCAGGCGGAGTTCCTCGACGAAGCCCAGGAGGTCTTCTGGCTGACCTACGACCTGTGGCGACACCCGGAAAAACTGGGCCGACCGCAATTGGCCGGCACGCCGCGGCTGTGCACGCTGGCCGACCCGATGGTGTTTCTGAGCATGATCGAAGCCCTCCGCCCGGCCACGGGCGACGCGCGGTACGACGACATCGCCGCCGAAATGCAGGCCGCCACGCTCCGGCACATCCGGCCCGACCGGCGGATGGTGCTCGAAAACGTCACGCCCGACGGTGCGGAACTCGACACGCCCCGAGGCCGCCTGCTCAGCCCCGGCCACGCGATCGAGATGGGCTGGTTCCTGCTCCACCACGCGCTGCACCTCAACGACGCCACGCTGACGCGACAATCGCTGGAGATCATCGAGTGGTCGTTCGAGCGAGGCTGGGACGACCAGTTCGGCGGCCTGTTCTACTTCCTCGACGCCGCCGGCCGACCGCCGCTCCAGTTGGAATGGTCGATGAAACTCTGGTGGCCGGCCACCGAGGCCCTCTACGCCACCCTGCTGGCATGGAAAGTCAGCGGCCAGGGTCCGGGACAAAAATTCCTCGCCATGCACGAGCGGATACGCCAGTGGAGTTGGCAACACTTCCGCGACGAAACGCACGGCGAATGGTTCGGCTACCTCGACCGCCAGGGCCATCCCACCCACCAACTCAAGGGCGGCGAATGGAAAGGCTTCTTCCATCTGCCACGGGCGCTGCTGCTCATGGTGCGGCTGCTGGGCCAATAGTCAGTAACCCATACCTATTGGTTACTGGCTGCTGTCCAGGGCCATCGCGTCAAAATTTGCCTGTTTTTCGTCCGCTATCCGTGTTTGGCGCGCGCTGGCGGGTTGGCCCTGCTGTTTTGCGCCGTGGAACGCAAAACGGCAGGGCCTGCGGCCGCTCACGCCACACCCGCATCTCGGACGAAAAACGGGGACATTTTGACGCGATGGCCCTGGGCTGCTGGCTATTCTTCTCACTTCCCCACGTACGTCGCCTTGATGACGTTCTGGGTGACGTCGGTGATTTCGATCATGTCTTCGAGGGCGTCGGCGATTTTTTCGGCCAGGTCTTTGGCGGAGATGTTGCTCTGGATCGCACAGTCGGCGACGGAGTTGGCGAACTCGACGTTGACTTCGGTGATGTTGGAGATTTCGCCGAGGGTGGATTTGAGTTTTCGCACCTGGGCGAACTTCATGCCCTCGACGTACAGTTTGATCTCGCCGCCGCCGACGAGGAAATCACGCCAGTTTTCGATCAGCCGGTCCTTGACTTTCTTCGCCACCACGTCGGCCTCCAGACCCAGGGCCTGCTTGGCCGCCGAGGCCGGAACCTGCTGCACGCCGCGGGCGGGACGGTTCGTGTTGCCGGTGACGGACGCTTCAATCTCGGCCGTGTCGCTCTTGAACACCTTCAGGTTCGACTGGGCTTCGTACGTCGCCAAATTCACGCCGCCCACCCGCGTGTCGTTTCCGCGACTGGCCTCGGCGACGCCGTAAATGAAAATCTGCGCCCCGAACCGCTTGGCGATCGCCTGCACCATGTCGGGCTTGTCCCCCGCCAACGCGGCCTGCAAATCCCGCTTGTCGATCTCCTTGAGCTGGTCGCGGTCCACCAGTGCGAACCCGCTGTCCTTGAGCGCGCCCTCGACCTTCGTCTGTACCGTGGACATCTCCACCAGTTTCTTGTCCACGCGCTCGTTGATCACCACGAGAATCTTCGGCCGACCGATATCCTTCAACAACCCCTGCACCACGAGCAACTCGTCCTTGACACCCTGGATGGACACCTCGGCCGAGATTTTCACCGTCCACGTGTCGTCGATCCGGGACTGCTGCGCGCTGAGTTCCCTCCAGGAATGGATAAACCCCGTCGACCTGGCCAGGATCGTGTCCTTGACAAGCTGGAAATCCTGCGTCCTGGTCTCGGAAGCAATGATCGTGCCGGACCCCTTCTCGACGGCGTTGCGCCGGGCGTCCTTGAGCGCGTCCTCCTTCGAGATGCCCACGCCCGTGACTTCCACCGTCACCAGCCCGTCACCCGCCGCCCAGGCAGGACCCGCCCACATCGACACCGCCGCCAAAACCGCCGACAAGATCATTCGTGACAACATGATAACCTTCCTTTGCATGTATTCTGCGCGAAGTTTGGCCGAAAACAACACCTTCTTTCCGTGCGTTATCCGGCAAACTTTCACCGCCCTGGATTGCCCAAGGCGCCCCTGCCGGGGCTTGTTCCTTTGGGAAACCGCTAACCCAGGGCGAGCCTGAGTACAGGCTCGCCCTGGGCTACCCAAGACGCCCCTTCCGGGGCTTGGCAAGTCCGATCTTTGGGAAAGTCCAGCCGCAATTTTTCACGTCTGGCTTCTCTCCGCGTCGTCGTTTCTACTCGGGGATCGTCCGCGTGTGAACCGTCGTCGTCGTGCTCTCTTCGTGCGTGCGAAGTTCGTTCTTATTGCAGCCGCCCAGCACGGGAATCATGCTCAACACCATCGCCGCCAGTAACAGTACCGAAATCATTTTCTTCATGGTCGATTCTCCTTGGTTTTGTTTGCCGTTCGCCCATCGCGAGCATACGCTGCCCGTTGTCGACCGTGCGAACGTGGCACGGGCGCCGTTTGCCCGTGCCACGTTCGTACGATCATTTCCGTACCGTCTTGCTGTAGTGCATGACGATGTTCCACAGCGGTTCGGGGTCGATGGCGACGGTGATGGACACCGTGCCGTCTCCGTTGTCGGTGAAACTTTCCTCGACCACGTACGCGCCCTGCTGGAACGTCATGACGGCCGTCTCGATTTCATCCACTTCGGTCACGAAATCCCGCACAAGCGTCCCGGAGCGGACCTCCAGCCCGTTGACACGTTCGGCCAGTTTGCGGCGGGCGTCCAACTCCGCGCCGCGGCGGGCCATCAACTTCGCCTGGGCGGCCGGCCGTTTGTCGTCAATGGCGGCCGACCCGGTCTCGTTCAGCACGGCCGGCCATTTCTTGACGGTCTCGATGGTCTGCATCACCACCACCGGCGCCGCCACCTTCATCTGGTCGGCCCGGACCACGCCCATTCCGCGCTCCACGATCTCCTTGCGGTCGATCTTCTGCGTGGATTCGACGAACTCCTTGATCTTGGCCTTGTTGCCCTGGAACTTCGCGTCCTTCATCGAGTTGATGGTCGTGACGATGGTTTCCAGCGTGACGGCCAATTCCACCTCGACCACCGGCTCGTCCTCGTGATAGCGGACGCTCACCTCGCGGGCGCCCCGGAGCACCGCGTTGGTGAAAGCGTTGATTTCGTCCTTCTCGGTCACGAAGTCGCGCACCAGCGTCTGGCTGCCGATGTGCGTTCCGACAATGCGCTCCGCCAACCGGCGCATCGCGTCCACGCGGGCGGCCCGAACCGCCCCGAGCCGGCCCTGCGCCGAAACGTTCGCGCCCCAGTACGCCTTGGCACCGGCGCTCATGTAGCTCGTGCTCTCATACACGATGTCCGCGGCCACGGGCATCGGGGCGTCACCGTACCACTCCTGACGCGGCGCGCCGCTTCCGGTTTCCGTCAGCACCTTCCGCGTCTCGGTCTGCGTGATCTTCGTGAAGTCCGTCCCCTTGAACTTGCTGCCCTTGTAGTACCGGTCGCGAATCTCCGTCAGCGTCGTCACCACCTCCACGAGGGTCACTTCCATCGTCACCATGCAGACGCCGTCGTCCTCGTACCGGACGCTCTTCTCACGCATGCCGTTCAAAAAGGCCGTCATGGCCGTGCGAATCTCGTCCGACTCGGTGACGAAATCCTTGACATACGTCTCCGAACTGATCTGAAGCCCGTTGATCCGCTCGCTCAGCTTGCGGATGGCGTCCACCCGGGCCGCCCGCTGGGCCAGCAGCTTGTTCTGCGCCGACACCGCGTCGGCCGCCCCTTGCGCAAACGACGGAACCACAACACCCAAGGCCACCAAGGCCACCACCACTGCCTGTACACACCGTTTCATGCGATTCTCCTTACGAATGGTTTTTGTATCGGCATTTTCGTGCGCCGACATCAGAATTTGACCCGCGACGCTACTGTATCAGTGTCGCCCGCGGGCGAAAGGTTAGTGCGACATCGAAAATTTTTCCGCCAATCGCGACACGCGACACGCGACAAGAGAAGAAACCCGGTGGAATCGCGGCGCACCCGGACCACCCGGCCGCCCCGCACAATACCGCCGCCATCATCAACGCGCGCCGCCAGACACGCCCTATCTTCTCTCGCTCACGCGCGCCCGGGCCTTACCGTATCGTGCATCCTTCTCGTTCATGCTGGCCGCGCGGGCGTACATCTTGCGCGCCGAGGCGAAGTCGCCTTTGGCCTCGTAGACCAAGCCCATGTTGAAGAGCACCCCGTGGTCCGAAGGTTTCTGCTCCAGCGCCACCTGGTACTGCGCCAACGCGTCGTCGTAATCGCCCGACATCGCCAACGCGTTGCCTTGCACCAGAACCGGACTCTTCCCCGCCGACAGTTTCTCCTCGACATACACCGCGTGTGGGCTGATCGTCGCGAGGAAATCCATCACGCCCCGCTCGACCAGTTCGGCCGTCACCGCGTCAGAGGCCGGGGCGTCGGACGCGGAAACCATCTTCGCCAGCGACCCACGCTTGTCCTCGCGGTCACTGTCGAAATCGTACTTCTTCGACAACGCCGCCAACGTCGAACCCGTGGCGATATCCACCATCTTGACGCTCATGTTCACCACGACAAAATGTTGGGTGTAGTTCGTGGGGCCGCCCTCGACCAGACTGATCCGCGTCCCGCGACGCTGCTCCTTACTCAGGTGAACGCGAATGAAAATCATCGCGTCAATCGCCGTGAGCTTTCCGCTGAGTCTGGACACCGCGTCCGGGTCGCCGAAGGCGATCTGCAAGTCCTGCTCTTCCAGCATCTTCTGCAACGCCGCGCGCTCCACCACGGCATATCGGCCACGGGCGCGTTCGTCCTTGAGCCGGTCGACCATCTTGTCCGCCGCCAGCAGGCTCCAATGCTCGTCGGAATCCGTCGCCTTTTCGGGCTGAACCGCCAATGTCCGTATCCTCGACGCAATCTCCATCCGCGCCGGCTGCTCGTAGGAAAACGACAACCATGCGCCCCGGTCACTGCTGCTCTCGCCGCAACCCCACAACAATCCGCCCGCCACGAACATCATCACCGCCACCCACGCCCTGCGCCATAGAGAACTCATGGATCTCTCCTCACAAAAGGGACCGCATCGGAGCACTCAGCCACTCGCTGATTCATTATCGTGTAACGGACGGTGAACAATCAATAAAAAAGACAAGCCTTCAGTCTTCAGCCCTCAGGCGCGTCAAGCCTTTGCAAAAAATATCCCGCAAAGGCCCGACGCGCCTGAGGGCTGAAGACTGAAGGCTGAGGGCTGTCGTCACGCCGGTTTGATCTTCGCCAGCACCCGCAGCGCCCACACCACGGCCGAGACGGGGAACGTCTGCGGCGGCATCTGATCGTTGACGGGGATCAAATGCACCTTGCCGCCCTCGCGACGCCACAACTTGCACGTGACGCCGATCTGATCCGCCAACTGCACGACGGCCGCCTTTCCGTCGACCGCCTCCATCGACGGACTCAACAGCACCACGTCCCCATGCGAAATGTCGGGGTGCATCGACAGGCCATCGATCCGCAGCGCGAATGCGTCGGCGTAACGTGCTGTAAACGAAGGACTTTCGACAAATTCTGCCACGTCCCCGTCCGGGGTGCGAAGCGAGACGATTCGGACATCATCCGCCGGCCCGCCCTCGCCGGCCACCGCATCCGCCAATTCCACGCGAACCCGCTGATGCCGCACGCCCAGCCTCGTCGCGTCCTGAAGCGACACCTCGCCGACATGGCGGGCGATCAACGCCCCCAACTGCGTCACCCCCGCCGATTCTCCAGCCTCCCAAAAACTCGCCACCCCCGCCGCCGACCGCCCCAAAACCGGAATCCACCCCTCCCGGCCTTGACGTCCCGACAAGGCGAAAACCCGACCCCCTGCCGGAACACCAGACTGAACGTCGGCCCGGTCATCGGACAGGGCGTCGGACGAACCGCGATTTTCCGCCGGACCGCGGTTCTCAGCCGCCCATCGCGATTGAGCAACCTGCCCCTGAAACGCCGCCTGAATCTCCGCCACCGCCGCCGCCACGGCCGGAGACGTGGGAAACACCACCGGAGAAGCCGGTGGCGACGCGGTGATTGGCGACGAGGCCGCCGCACCGGGCGGCACCATCGGCGAAACCGACGACAGCGGTGACCATACTCGACCGCCCTGCTCGCGCCCGTGGGAATCCCGCCCCGACTGACTGAGCCCACCCGACCTCGGCATGCCGGGATCGGGCGTGCCCGGACCGAGTGTGGACGATTCGGCCGATTTTTTCACCGGAAACGCCATCGCCGCCGAAAGCAGGTCCACGAACGCCGCCAGCGGCTCGGCCGCCCGCGGGGAACGAGACAACATCGCCGCCGCCCGCTGAATCACCGGATGACTCGCCGCCACCGCCGACTCCGGTGACTGGCCCGTGATCAACCACCGCAAATCCACCCCGGACACTTCCGCGATCCGAACCAGCACATCCGCCGGAACCGCCCGCCCGTTCTCGTAATTGTCGTACGTGCTGGCCGACAACCCCAGCCGCTTGGCAAACGCCGCCTTCCCGCGAACCCCCTCCATCTCCTGCCGCAAAGCAGCGATCCGAGAGCACATTTCATCCAAATGGGTTTTGTCATCCATGCCTTATTCACGTTTGTTGATTTTTCAATTGACACAACCATTCAAATGTATTATTTGAATCCTATCACAACGACATGTACATACTAAAAGGACAGGAAAATGTCAAAGTCAAAGCGAAAAAACAACAAGCCGAAAACGCTGTCCGAGACCCTCGAAGGGCTTTTGACGCTTCAAAACTGGCAAACCCAGATGCTCGAACTCGCCATCCTCCAGGCCCGCCACGCCGAAACCCCTTCGCTCGGCCTCCCCGAAAACCGCCCGGACAGCGACAAAGGAATGTAGAACGGGCGCGAGCGCCCGTGGGACTCATGGACGAGGGCAATCGCGTCTGGTTTTCCCATGTTTCGCACGATATCCACGCGTGGCGAACGAGGCGGATTGGCCCTGCCGTTTTGCGCTGCGGAACGGGCCTGTCGGCAGGCTTGTTCCACAGCGCAAAAGCAGGGCCAGCGGCCGCTCACGCCAAACCCGCATATCGAACGAAAAACGGGGACATTTTGGTGCGATGGCCCTGACTCACGGGCAGGACGCCCGTGCGACCTCGTCGGTGGCGATCGCGCCGGGCGCGACGGCGGGTGTGCGGCCTAGGACGCGGCAGATCATGTCCACGTTGCGTCGGGTGGCGCCCTGTTGGCGGGCGACGAAGGCTTGGGCCGTTTTGCCGGCCGTTGTCGCGGCGGCGGGGTCGGCTAACCAGTGTTCGAGCGTCGCCTGGAGGGCGGCCACGTCGGCGACACGCACACAGCCGTTGTCGGCTAAGTCCGTTGCCTGCGGGAAGTTAAACGTGTGCGGGCCGAAGCAGGTCGGTTTGCCCAGGGCGGCGGATTCGATCATGTCCGACCCGCCCTGCGGCAGGAGCGACCGTCCGACGAACACCGCGTCGGCGAGGGCGTAGAATTTCCGCAGTTCGCCCATCGTGTCGCCGAGAATGACCGCCCGCGGATCGGCCGGACCGCCGCCGTCGGCCCTCACGCCGTCGGGGCGTTGCGTGCGTCGCACAACGGGCAGGCCCCGCCCGGCGATCAGTTTGGCCACGTCGTCGAACCGTTCGGGTTTTCGCGGAACGATCGCCAGCCGGGCCGACGCGAACCGCCGCCGCACGGCATCGAACGCGTCCAGCACGAGCGACTCTTCCCCCTCGCCCGTCCCGCCGGCGACAATCAGAGGCCCGCCGGCGACCAGCCCCAACGCGGCCGCCAACGATTCCTGACCCTCCACGAAGCTGTCCACAGAGCGGTCGAATTTCATCATGCCCGTCACGTGGACGCGGGAGGCATCGGTGCCCAGGTCGATGAACCGCCGGGCGTATTCCTCGTTCTGCACGCCCAGGGCGGCCAATCGGTTGAACAGCATTCGAGGCCCCAGCGAGCCCAGTTTTTTGTAGCCGGGGTAGCCCCTGTCGGGGCTCATGCGACCGTTGACGACGACGACGGGGACGTTGCGGCGGTTGCACGCCCGAAGGAAATTCGGCCAAAGGTCGCCCTCGACGAGCACGACCAGATCGGGCCTGACTCGCCGCAACGAGCGGCTGACCGCGCAGGAGAAGTCCAGCGGCCTGGCGAAGACGGTATGGTCCGGCGCGAAGGTTCGGCGGGCTTCGTCCATGCCGGTATCGGTCCAGGAGGAGACGACGACGCGGTAGTCGGGCAGTTGGGCGTGGAGTTCGTCGATGAGCGGTTTGGCCGCCCGGATTTCGCCCAGGCTCACGCCGCTGACCCAGATCACCGGCTGTAGGCCGTAGCGGATCGGCGCCGCCCCCAGCCGCTGCGACACCCCCCGCCGGTACCGCCCGTGCCGCAGCATCCGATACCCCCACACCGGACTGGCCAACGCCAGACCACCAAAATACAACACGTCGAGAACGTAGTTGAGCATGTTCTATACTATACCCGGTTCGGCGGTGAAATCGTACCGCTGAGTTGAAGGAACATTTTCGCCAATAGCCAGTAGCCAATAGGGTTTGCGATACGCGTGGGTAAACGCGAACATCGCGTTCGAGAGAGGAGTCCCACTGCTTCGCTGACGCGGTGAATTTTGTTCATGGATGAATCAGTCGTGTGCCATGTGTCACCCATCTTCGAGTCTGCGAAGCCGCGAGACCACTCTCTCGAACGCGATGCTCGCGTTTACCCACGCGCACCGCAAACCCTATTGGCTATTGGCTACTGGCTATTGGCTGCCGTTACCGGCACAGCGCCCGCATTTGTAAAAACCGCGCCTCGTTGGAGTCCGTCGTGCCGGCCTCGTAGCCGGCGTGGTTTTTGGCGACGTTGTCCTGGGCCTTTTTGACGCGCTCGCTGGTGAGCGGGTGGGTGGCGAAGAGTTCGTCCAGCAGGCCGCCCTGTTCTTCGCTGAGCGTCATCAGGAATTGGAGCGTCTCCACCATGCCCCACGGGTTATAGCCGGCCTTTTCCATGTATTTGATGCCCAGGGCGTCGGCTTGGTATTCGTCGTCGCGGCTGTACTTGAGCACGACCATTTGACCGGCGACTTTGGCGCCCGTCGCGTAGGTGTCGTTGCCGGAGGCCTTTTCGATCAGCAGGGCGAAGGCTTCGGCCCCCATCGCCCGCTGCATGCCCTGCACGTTGTGCATGGCGCACACGTGGCCGATCTCATGGCCGAGCACGCTGGCCAATTGCCGCTCGTTGGTCAGGCTCGACATCAGCCCGGCCGTCACGAACACCTTTCCGCCCGGAAGCGCGAACGCGTTGGGCACGCCGGAACTCAGCACGGAGAAGGACCACGGCAGTTTGGGCCTGTCGCTGAGATTGGCCAGGTTCGTGCCCAGCCCGGCGACGTACTGCTGCAACGTTTCGTTGGCGACTTTCCCGCCGAACTGCTGCTCGAATTCCGGCGAGGCTTCGGTGCCCATCTGAATTTCCTGCGACTCGCTGATCAAGGCCATCTGCCGCTTGCCCGTAACGGGATTCACGGTGCAGCCGGCAACGGCGAACGACATCGCAACAATAACCAACACGGACACGAACGATTTCATGGTTTTTCCTTCCGCACGTTAAGGTGCGCGTCGATGATAATTCAGTCCTTCAGCACGAACGGCGAGGAGCGGGTCGGGTCGCTGAACATCATGCTGTTGGGCCAGGCGACTTTGTAGTCCTGGCTGCGGCCCCAGGTCATGTTTCCGCCGAAGGCGACCGCGACGCGAAGCACCTCGCCGCCCTGGCCGGTCATGTTCAGGATTTGCTGGCCGCCGCGGCCGGCGATACCGCCAACCAGTTTCACCTCTTCCATCGGAATTTTGCCCATCACCATGTAGCCCCGGCGGCCCTTGAGCGAGACGCCCACGATGTCGCCCAACTGCCGCCCCAGCGGATGGCCGCCGACGTCCGACAGTTTCACCGCGTACACGTTGGACTTCTCCAACTCGTAATTGGCGGCCCATTCCTGGCCCTGGCGGTTATGGTAGCGGTACTTGAACAGGTGCGGCAGGCCGTCCTTGGTCATGCTCAGGCCGAACTGGTCCTGCTCCAGCCACAGCTCGACGCCGGCGGCTTCGAACATGTTGCTGGGACGAGTCACGTCGAAGACCTGCGGTTCGTCGGTGACGACGAAGTAGCAATACAGGTTCTTGCCGTCGTGGGCCAGGGCGCCAATGGCCGTGCCGAGGCTCATCGTCTGCCAGAGGTCCTCGGGCAGGGTGGCGTGCTTGTAGTTCATCGTCGGCAGCGCGATGATCTGCGGAACGACGCCCGCCTTTTCCCACGCCGCCCAGTCGCCGCCCACCGGCAGTGACGCGACCTTCGGAATCTCCTGCACCTTCTCCAGCCCCTTGCCCTTGACCTCGGAGGTCAGCGGGGCGTCACCGGCGGCCGCGCCGGTGGGCGTCCAGTCAAACGCGACCGCCTTCCGCTCGATCGTCTCCGCACCGTCGATCCGCAGCCGGGCGAACCGCCCGATCGCGTCGTCCTCAATGTACGCGCCCACCTTACCATCGGGACGCAGGTACGGATTCACACCGTACCGCATGTCCACAAAGCCAATCGTGTAATTCGACGGGAACGACCAATTGCCCGTTCCCAGCCGCAGGCCGTCGGCGTCGAAGACGTCCACCTGCCCGCCGAAGCTCTTGCCCGCGAGGATGAACGTCTGCCTGCCGTCGTTCATGGCGGCCACGGACATGTAGTTGCCGCCGCTGGAGAGGGCAAACCACAGCGGTTTTCCGTCGGGCGTGGTTTTGGCAACGCCGGTCGCGTCGGCGCCCCAGGCGGGCACCATTTTGTTGTGCAGCGCGGTGACCGCGCCGTAGTAGATATCGTCGTTGGAGCGGTCCATCGTGATGATGGTTTTGCTCGACATCCCGACGGCGGGATCGGTCGCCCCGCCGATCGTGACGATGTTCTCGAAGTCGAACATCGGATCGTGATTCGCGTCCAGCCCCTTGAACGGAACGCGGTTGGCCAGCAGCGACGGTTTCCAGTCCGGCAGATTGCCGGCGCACATCATGTCGCCGTTTTTGGCAAACGAGAGCGTGTGGTACGCCAGCGGAGCGGCCACCGGATGCTTCACGAACAGCGACACGCGAGGCTGGGTCGGTTCGGTGACGTCCACGAACTGCGCCGTTCCCGCGCCGCTGACGTACACAATGTACGCCCGGCCGCCCAGCACCACGCTCAGCGACGGAGAACCGAACGAATACCCCTGGTCCTCATCCTTATTATTCTTGCCGATGAACCGCGCCTCCTCCACCAGCCAGTCCCACGCGCCGGTCTTGGTGTCCACGCGGAACACGCCCAGACCGCAGTAGACGTATTCGGGTTTCTGCGGGTGCGCGACGGCCTGATCCATGAAGTTGCTCAGCAGGTCCTGCAAAATCGTTCCGCTGTCGGGGTCGAGAATCCGCGTGCGGGCCGACTCGCAGATCACCAGCCGCCCGTCGGTGAGGAAGCACATGCCCCGCGGGTCGCGCATCACGTTCGGACCGACGGGCGTGAACTGCCTCGGCACACGCGTCGAGCCGAGTTTCTGGATGACCTTGCCGCCGGTGTCCATCACCACCAGCGCCGACTCCATGCCCAGGTGGCTGCCGAAGGCGTTCGAGCTGCCGTTGACGGCGACACGGTCTTTCGACGCGGCGATGTACTTCAACTCGGGCAGACCGGGGTTGAACTCCTTGTCCTTCTTGCCGTCGAGGGTCAGTCGGATCACCGTATTGCCGCTGAGGACCCACAGTCCGCCACTGGGGTCGGCCGCGATATCGCCGACGGTTTCGACGGGCCAATCCGCTACTT
>Ga0123353_10008524_pt1 | contig 14017 bp, 9 predicted proteins | sample TergutLab28metaG_3_FD_92763 | JGI IMG/M metagenome (GOLD analysis project Ga0123353, IMG submission 92763) | Labiotermes labralis P3 segment gut microbial communities from Petit-Saut dam, French Guiana - Lab288 P3 | ecosystem: Host-associated > Arthropoda: Insects > Digestive system > Gut ... | reverse complement strand
TCCGCCACCTTTCTGTATCCTGGGCCCGCCTAATCCATTCCATATACCCACATCCCACCTCCTGGAGATCCATCCTAATATTATCCACCCATCTACGCCTAGGTCTTTCCAGTGGTCTCCTCCCCTCCGGTTTCCCCACCAAGACCCTATACACTGCCCTCTCCTCACCCATACGCGCCACATGCCCAGTCCATCTCATTCTTCTCGATTTACATATACGCGACAGTTTTTAAAACCATCGAGTAAAAGTAGAAAAAAATTTCGCAGAAATTTCACTAAAGTGTGGCGCCGTCTGCAACACCATTTTGCTGAATAGTGGCGAAAGAATGGCGAAATATCGTGCAACGAAATAAGACAAGGAAGGACTTCGAAAAAGAAAACCTTGATTATATTTGTTCGCGATCAGTGGCTAGTCCCAGTCAGTCGTTACGTCTGTTCAGTGTGGAATGTCAAGAAGTACTGTCCACGTTTACGACCCTTCTAGACGGCAGTCTTCAGCTTCCAGACTGTCTAGTAAGACGTATGTATTGCACATGCCTTCAGAAATTTGTGTTGCGTTTTTTGCTGAAAAAGCATGTTTACAATCCAGTAATCCAGTAGATACAAAAATGTATAATGGTTTGGCGAAAATCCTCGTGTTCCTTCACGTAGTCCTTTTCGTTACTTGAAAGTCGGAATAAGGTGGGAAGTTAATTTTCGAAGATTAACAGATTCAACTTATTTTTGACGAAACAAATTCCAAATCTTTTTTAAGACTAAATGTGGAAACGATATTTCAAGTACTCTGGGTCGTTACGCTGAGTAGCAGGGATGTTGATTCCCGACGTTTCGAACGAACGTACCACCACACACACACACACACACACACACACACACACGCACGCAAACAAATATATGTATATATTACCAAAAGCCAGCTTATCGAAAGACTCAAAACGTTGTGATTAGACAGGGCTGTATGATTATCCGTGATGTTATACTTAAAGCTGTGAATTTACAAAACATCAGGCTAATCTGATATAAATTTCACTCGTTAGAAATATACATGTTGCACTGATGTGTTTTCCGTTTTGGTATGTTTCTTAATAATAATATAATTCGACAACGGTTGAGATGTACGTGTGTAATTTTAACATTTTTCGTTAGAACTTAACGACTTCTCCTAACCAGTGTAAAAGTAATGTAGGGATATGCAGAACCAATAAATTTAACAGTAACTGTTTAGTCCAAGATGATGGAAAATGTCTACAATTTTATTCACGACTATAAGCTTATTACACCCTGTATAATCCACAATTTAAATGCATCTAAAACATCCACGTCATATTTTTAAACTTATGCATAAATAGTGCCATCTTTCTGTTTCAAACCAGCGAGTGACACGTTTACATTGGGAGCATCACATTTACCTTCCTCCTACAAGCTTCATTCCTTTAGAGGACAAAAAATGGAACTCATTCTTCTTAGAAAACAATAATGCAGTACTTAATCATCGCCGCATAAGAAGACGCTTTAGCATCACATCTTCCCGCCACCCCTTCAATATCCTGGGGCCTCTTTGTCATCTTTCCTTTTACCAGATTCTCTTTAAAGTTAGAAGGTTTTGTTTGCATGGAAAATAGTTTACCTAGAGTGTGAGAGCGTTCATTACAATAAAAATTCCACCACCGGCAAAGACATTTACTTCACCAGCAAATCTCCGGAATCTTTGGGATCCATTCCAGGAAGTTTCTCTCCATATATTTGATACGAAACTCTTTAGAATCATCTCTGTTAGAGCTTGCCCCGAAAACAACAGCGGCTATTTCCTTGGATTCACGTTCACAGGATTAAGGTACTAACCCTATTGAAACTGATTCTCTGACATAAGCCGAATTCATAAGGCATTTTGAGTTCGTTTGTGAATATTGGACATCAAGAGATTAGGCCTAAGTGGAAGCAAGAAGGTGGAAACAAATACACAATGAGCTAAATAATTTGTACTTTGCATAAGATAGGCCTATTATTACGGTGCTAATATCAAGGTAGTTGAGATGGATGGGGTATGTGGCATGCATGATGGGAATGTCACACAAAATATTGTTAGTTTCTAAGGCAAAAGAAGGAGTTCGCTTGGAATATAAACGGAGAGATTTTAGAAGAATATTATTGCGAACATAGCAGCACGTAACATTACAAGAGGGATAAGTGTGATCCCGTTACAGGCCCGGTGTGACCCAGAGGGTGGGTAGTAGTTTAGCTCTACTCTTCCATGACCGCGGCACTAGAAGGGGGTGAGTGGTCAGCAGCACACTCCGGCCGCACTTTACTCCCGGAAAGACCCGGTACCCATTTTACAGGAGGCTGGGTGGGCCCCAGGGCCGGTCTGGAAGGGCGGAAAATCTCGTCCCCACCGGGATCCGATCCCGGACCGTCCAGCCCGTAGCTCAGTCGCTATACCGACTGAGCTACCGGGCCCATAAAGTGACAATAGGGATAGGATTAATTTTGAATCAGTATAGTGTCCAGTGACTTTTTTTTGTAAACGCGGTATTAAGCACTCAGATGTTAAAAACGTAGAGGAATTACTGACCACCTGAAAGACTAACTTTTCACGAATGACAGTATCCCAAGAAATGTGCCAGTTAGGTACTTGCTTGTTTGGACAGTGCTTAATTCGGACTGTTTGGCCGAAAATAAATGTCGTCTAATTGCAGTAGTTTGGTGCGTCAGCACAGGGCGTTTGATTTTCGTGACCTTTGGAAACCTTCTGTAAAAATAATTTATTTATTCGAATGTTGAGGCTCATACTGTTGACATTTCTTGATGTAATTCTAGAGAGGAGCTTATGTTCTTAGGCATAATCTGAATCGTTAGTACACTGCTGTGACAACTTCACATCTCTCGACGTAGAATATCTGTGAATACATCCCGATCATCTGACGTTTGTTTCTCCTGGCGTGAATTTCCCCTATTACTTTTGCAGTAACATGGCTAGCACCGGCCAGCTGCTTCGCTGTTGTCTCACGGAAATTCGTAACGTAGATAATTTGTACATAAGACTGGGTTATCTAGTTTGCTTTAACCCAATACAAGCGTATTTGAATTTCCCACTGAGGTCAGAGTGGCGGAAATGTGTTTCAAATAGACTGTGGAAACCTTAGATAAGATAATAACGATCGACGCCGCTGTCTGATGATGACAGAGTCTCATGGAAGTATCGGACGCAATTTACTAATAGGATACATGCTACTGGAGAGAAAAGTTGGGAGAGTACCCTAGAGATGAAAAGGAACTGCAGGAGGGCACGTTGCCTAATGCTAGACAGACTTGACGATAACATGACAGCCATACTTTCTTGTCACGCCTTGGAAGCAAACAAGAGGGACGTCTGCTTTCTCCAGGGTGCTGATACATTAAATTGAGGACGCTTTGCCGGTTTTATCAATACGCGTGTTAATTCTCACAATCCGAGTACAGTACCATTTTAATGTGCTTAGAATTATAATTTTCATCCCGAAGGTGTACGAGTTTTATTATCCAACAACAGATTACATATTTGTGAAGTGTAGAGTGTGAATTGCATAGGAAACCCCAGGGCATGTTTTCAACATTGTCCTGCAATAACGATACCCTTCACGTAGGCCCACCTATTACTGCCTGTGACATCGCAGCCATATTCACCACATTGTAACGCTTTACATGTCCAATCCTAAACGTGATATTGATGCTTTATTGCTGTAATTATTAGCTACATGTAAGAAGATGCGTACATAGGGAAGACATCTCAAGGAGAACAATAACTCACGCAACGGCTAATATATTCTTAGGAGCGCTCAAAACACACTTCCCGAATTAATTGTACCCAAAATGCCAGGGACACTGTATTAATTTACTTGCGCTAGCCTATCTTAAAAGAAAACGTTATAAAAAATAAAATTATTTTGAGGGGTTTCACAGCAATGTCGCTGAATATTCCGTTCGTCTGGGAAACGACGCCCCGCCAGTTGGTACCCGGATCCCAACTTTTGGAGGCCAGGCGATGTGTTCATTTTCAAGGTTCGAAATGTCGAGGAAGAATTCTTGTATGTTTGGACCATTACCCACTGACGCAGCGTCGTATCTCGGAAGATGGGAATGCTCAATTAAGCTGTTTATTGTGGCAGACCAGTCTTTCACAAGTTCCGCACGGTCTAAGGCCTAGGTCTGTCGATGTTCGTTTGCGGGTTCCAATCCCGCCAGGGGCGTAGATATCTGTCTGTTGTGAATGTGCGCTTTCAGGTACAGGTCTCTGCAATTGGCCGATCCCTCGTCCAGAGCAGTCCTACCGATTGTGGTCCACTAAGAATTACAGGGTTATATATGAGTCTGTCCGTAAAAAATTTTATTATCAAACACAAATTTGTAGTATAATTACTCATCGTTAGAGTGTAATTATTAAGTTTAAGAACAGAAGGAATTTATTTTCGCATGAAATTAGTAATCATTGTTACCCTGCTGACTTACAGCGATGTTATACCGAGGCAACTGTTTGGGATGTTATTTATTTCAGATACATTTCGCTATTATCAATGTATCTACACCTAGTTTTTCCAAATAGTTCAGTTAACTTCGTTCTTTCGTCTTCATGTTTTGTACTTTTAGTTCACCTTATGTAATCAATTCATCCTCGTCAATCTTAGTCACTATGGCACATAAAAATTACGCACAATTTATGAATAACCCAGCCGACAGGCCTAAAATCCGACATAAGCCTTCCAAGTCATAGCGCAGATTCGACAGCCCGACGGTATGCATACTAATCACTAAGCACGATGGCATTCCCTTGCTTTCTTGTGAATGGGATCAGCACACAGTGAGCTATGCAACAGCCGGAGAAAATGTGCGACTGGAGTTGAATCCGGAGATCAATATTCCTAACGAGAGATCTCCAGGATATAATAATGACTTCTTCTACGCGTGAAATTGAAAGTACGTACGGCTCGGTTGGCAATATTTTATCGTTGTTGAAAAAATACACATGTGAATGTTTACTTCCAATTGCATTTATATTCGCGTGTTCTACGGCAAAAGGCAGCTGTCTTAATCTCCTTCAGGGACGACCGACCTCCCCCAGAACTCCATAATGATAAATGTGGAGTAACAAGAAATAAACAGCGCTGACGTAGCCGTTTTAATCAGTGTTCTGGCGAATTGAAGCAAGGCTACTGAAGGCGCATAAATATTGCTCTCAAGGGCCTCCATTTGTGTTCAACATCAACGCCATTTTTAGGGCATCGCCCACTCGAAACAGAAAATTACGTACGTTGCGTGCTGCTAGAGGCAGTGCATAAAATGAACTTGGAGTATAGGTCAGATCACGTGCGTAGGGAAGCGTAGTTGGCAAAAATTATGATTGGAATGCTCTTGTTATCAAATTGTGTAATTTACATGCAGCTTAAACTGGAATTTGTTCTTGTCTTAAAAATTGCTTATATAATAAAAAAAAAAATTCGTGGCACAGAACAAGGTTTCAGGAAGGTTCACAAACAAAACTTTTGTTGTAAAAAATCTGTATTATGATATTCATTCATTTATCGGAATGCAAAGGACTGTGTATGACCGTGCAATGTGATGTTCGTCGTGCCATCTGTTTTGTAATAGCGGGTTTGAATTTCTGCAGCAAAAGATACAATATATGAAATAAATGGAAATCTAGCCAGTGTGATACAATAATGCCTTGTTGCTGTGGTCGTCTGACTGGGAAATGGGATTGAATGATCCCGTTTGGTCTTCACGTCCATTTATATAAAGATAAACTAGATTTTTTTTACATAGTCTAACAAGCGCTAGACTTATTCAAAAGTATTTTGGGGGTTTGTGTAGTGGAACATGGGCCTATCTGATTCTGCAAATGAACCGGAAAATTTGTGTCCATTGTGTAATGATCTCCAATGGCTGCATATGAACGGGAGGGGAACTCTGATACGGACTTGACTGTGATAAACCGCAAATAATGTCCGAGATATATACGTTTAAAGAATTCGGTCTTCCTAGGGCCTGAAAAACTGGCAAAATAACAAGTCTGGATGTTGAAGTGATAGTATATACATTAATAGACTTAGATTCATATAGTTTTTATTTGGCAGAACCTGTCCTCTCCTGCTGGCCACAGAAAGTGAGCTGAAGTATTCTTCATCGTCCAAAATTTGAAGATGATTTAGAAGCGATAAACTTATTGTGAAGCTTGAACAGAGTAAGGGGTTTACATGTTGGTTTTCAAGCGTCTTCATTAAGTCCATTTAATATCTGAAGAATAAAAACCAAATAGATAGCACTTGTTATTTTATTGTATTTCTTATAGGCTCAACATGTTTCGGACACTACTATGCCCATCATCAGGAGCTCGCGACTATAATGTTGATTACCACATTGGTCGTTTCGTTCTTGGTTTGCTGTATGTTGGAGGTTAGGTGCGGTTAGGCTGGAGTAGTGTCCGGTCTGCAGCCCGGTACCTATAGGTTGTTCCCAGAAGTCGGTAACAAACTATCAATACACGCTGCTCCCCCCCCCCACCCCTATGGCGCTGCGGCCTAACGCGGGCCATGGCTCCTCATTCTTCAGGTTTCTGGATCACACACAACGACGCACCACAGTCGGTAGGACTCCTCTGGAGGACTGATCAGCTCGTCGCAGAGACCTCTACCTGACAACACACAACACTCACAACAGACAAACATCCATGGCCCCTGTGGGATTCGAACCGACGATCTCAGCTGGCGAGCGGCCGTAGACCTACGCCTTAGACCGCGCGGCTATTGGGACCGGCATCAGGCGATAATACAAAAGTGTAAAAGGTAAAAAACTGATAAAACTAAGGACAAGACCAGGAAATTTAATTAATGTAATTTATTTATTATTTTACAGATTCACTACATGTGTATGTCCGTAGACGGTTACGTAGGGTTCATCATACTTCTATTTATATATTTCACCTATTGATACACTGCGACGTTTTAATATTTTATTATTCCTTGATATAAATATAATTATTTAAGATTTCAGTAATATGGCAAAGGGTAGGCGTCTTTCTCAGTTTTATCAGTCTTTATCTTTTCCTTTTTTATGTAATATCGCGTAATGATGGCCGAAATTCTCGGCCGAAACATGTCGCGTGTATGAGATATCAATGAATGTCAAACCATTTGTGCTGTTGTATTGGTTGGACAGCTAGAGAAGACATTAATATGCTATCTGGTCATGTTCCGTATTGTGTAGCTTAAAATATGGGAATGTACAGGACGTCACGCTAAATGCTTAATAACACTGTGCAAACATACGTGAGACGTGTCTGTCATACCACACTGCTGATGTAGAGAGGTGTGTTTGAACTTTCGCAAACAAGTAAATGAAATTGCGTACACTCATCCTGTTTATAAAGACGAAGCGCATTAACCAGTCAAAACACTACAAAGGGAGGAGTCTATTTCAAAACTTATCGATTGACCTTCCACCGCCACTGAGAAAAACAGCGGTGATAGATCTGAAATCCCCATGTACAAAAGATCTAGTCTGCAGTCTTCTATATGTACGTTGGTCGGTGTTAGATTATTTTACAATGTTCTATATATATATTTTTTTGCACATATGAAGACTCTTCCAGTTACCTAAATCATGTAGCGTCGAAGGGGGGCCTGGGTAATGTAGTCGGTACATTGACTCGCCGCGGGTTCGACGTTTCGGAGCCCTCAACCGGGTGCGGTTAAGAGATTTTCTCTTATCCGCACCCGTCCAGACCTGCCCTCGGACACACCAATACTCATATAGATTGGTCGGGGCATGGCGTTGACCATCCACCCCGATCTAGCGCTGGGGTTAAAGAAAGAGTACAGCTTGCAGTGATGTGCTACGGACAGACCTTAACATGATACTGTGTCGAATAGTGTGATTACTAGGTGGTGCCACGGCTCAGACGGTTATTGGCCGGCCTCTCACCGCAGAGTCTCGAGTTCGAACATAGGCCCGTCCTCGTGGGATTTGTGGTGGGTTACTTTAATTTTGAGGCACAATATATTCTGTTCATGTGCTCTTCACGCTAGTTGTAAAACTTCAATACTCTTTAAGATATCCCCTACTTTTGTGGCGGGGGAGGGGGGTGCTGATAATGTGTGTAATAAGTAGACGCATAACACTTTTTCCGCATGTGGAATGACGGTTGACTGCCGATCCCAGTACAGTGTGGACATTAAAATGTAGTCTAAAGGCAGTTGTGATAGGCGGTCTGCTTTTTACATCGTTATCTACAAATTTTGGAGCGTAACGGATTTGGTCCATTTCAGGTTCTATCTGGACATTGTCCGGAAGGAATGTGTACAAGCACAAAGTGTCAGCTGTGGTAGCGTCTGCCTCCAGGCATCGAACCAGCTACCTAGCGAATGAAAACAAGACGACTCCTTACCGATTCGTTAGCCTGCTCACCTCAGACATTTCTACTTTAATCCTAAAAATGGGACCGATAGGCTGTCCCGAAACGTCGGCAACGATTTGCCACTACTAGCTGCGTAACAACCCAGAAAGGCGCAGATATCAGAGAAGCACTTGGTTACCATCAACACCAATTTATTGGCACTGATGACAATTAGTCATATTAATAAGGCAGCGTGTTTAAGCCAATACGGATTACCTTCAGGCCACCTAGTATCATAAAGAGTAAAACTATTACAATTGTATTAACCCTTTAAACGCCGAGCTAAATCCCATCTGCCATTTTCTGGCATTGTTAGGAGCTCACCATATTCTCCACGTTAGCAGGATAAGGGTTAAGTTGTGTGTTAAATGGACTAAGATCTCAAACTTGCAATTTATCTTGTACATATTTCTTGTCATCCTGTTACTACTGACTCCTGTTAAAATTGATCTCTGTGAGTAAGCACTACTGACGACTAACTATTATAACTGCTAATCTCTGTTAGTAGTAATAGAATGAGAAGCATCATGTACTCTATAAACTGTAATATTGAGATATCTGCCTGTTTAACACATATTTTAATGCAAATGTACCATTGTTAGAATTTTATGTTTTGTTGACCGTGCATCCTCGTATGATCCTTGTGAATAACCAACTTGACGAACAATTTTTCATGAATGTACGTCAAGTTGGTTATTTACAAGTATCGCACCTTTGTTACTTTTCATAATACTCGATGGCTTGACGGTGACTAAAATTGGTTGATACATGTAGCCTTGTCAATACGACTGATTGACATGAATATAAATACAGTTGTGTTGACAGTAAACAAGTGCTTCTTTGTTGTCTTACATAACACAACGGAATGCACAACATTAAATTCAGACCTTTCTCTTTCTACCATATTCCATCACCACTGATACTGATATCTTATATGACACAGAAGGGATAACTATGGGACGTGGATATCTCCTGCTGACTTCGAAATTTTTTTTTTTTTTAATCTTATATTCAGCACCGAAGTATTGAACAAGACCGTTCACTGACAGCGAAAACAAGCTTTTGGATCTGATAATATATTTTCGTATATTGGATTCAGAAATGAACTATTTTGAAAACGTGGTTGGAGTTGATGTGCTTCAAAATCGATCTGTCCATCATCTGACGAAAATTGTACAAAGACTTCACCTTCTGATACCGTCATTAGTACTGGTTGGCGATACTGCAGTGGCGCATCTCCGCTAGCATCGCGCAGCGTCTCAGAATCTACAGACGCCCGTTTATTTTGACGCCAAAAATCTCTCGAGGAAAGAACTCATATGTGGATGGAGATGGGGACTGTTGTTTGACGTGTTGCTGTGTATGGTTATGAAATCTGGTATGTCAACGTCACGTAGGGACGTAGATTGAAGGCGTGTTCGATCAAAGTGATGAGAAGAATTTTTGAACCACGGAACGAAGGAGCGCAGAATACCTGAGAAAACTGCATAATCAGGAGTTTTATAATTTTCAAATAACTTTCAAAAATGATATTAGGGTAAAAAAAATCTAGGAACATGAGATGGATAGGACATAAGAAGTGCGTGAGAAGTTTTATTCGGAAACCTAAATGCAGGAGGCTAGGCAGGCGACTTAGATTTATTTTGGTCAGATGTTAGAATGATTTGGAAACTAAGCCGACGAACGTTGCCAGGTTCTTATCTGATTCAGGCAAGCTTCCAACCTGTGAACACCATAGTGACGTTTCGAGCACCCTAAAGAGTTGGAATTGCGTTTAACAGCTGAGCGACTGTTAGATTTTGAAGAACAGTTCACTTTCACAAGTTAGTTACGTCATAGGAACACAGACAAGGCGGTACGTCTAATTATAATCGGCATTCCGAGACGCTGCGCAGTAGCCAATTGCGAAATATTTAGTTACAGTTATTTACACAGTGAGAAGGTCATGTGCAATTACATCGTATTCTGGACCAGACTGTGCCGTATGGGGCTTATTAAGTGTTGTGACGGAAAAGCGTAGATGGATGAAATAGTTTTTCTTGTCTGCACATCCACGATGACATATTATATTACCGGAGAGGGACGATTGTGAGAACTATAAGCAACGTGTGTGGACAGATGGACCGGTCAGTCTTGTTTTTTTTTTTATCTTTATTGGAGGAAAGAACTGAAGATGACAACTTCGTGTCCGCTTTGTACGACAGGCCATAACATCCGTCCTCTAAGCAATGCTAACTCTCCCACCATGCACTTTGCCTTGAAATAATAAATTTTAAATAGTCTGGTTAGATGCCTGTAGTGCCAATCAAAAATGCAATAAGAAAAAATTGCTGAAATTATAGTGTAGCGAAATTGCCAGGCGCCGTGTTCTGCAAGTTCAGTGCAGTTTGTATCCGCTTTACTTGTTGCTGTTATGTCACACAAAATAGCAGGTCGACATCATTATTGAGAATGCTTTTTGTTTATATCGTACAGATAAAATGCTTCAGCCGTTACAAGAAGTTGCACTCGACAAAAAGCTATAGGTCAATGAAACAAATGGGATTTGATGAATGGTAGTATGTAAACTTTTAATTTAATTCAGAAGAATCAACGTGTTTAGAAAAATGGAAGCATAAATAGCCTACGGACAACTATCAAGCGAAGAAGTTTGCTAACGTGTAACGTGCTTCAGGGTCATACTTTAAGCACCAAACGCAAATTTCTGCAATTAAATTCGTAAAACAGCTAATCAGTTATTCAATTATTATGGAATATACACACGAAGAATATTGCAACGTGCATGTGAAATCTCACTACATTATCCTGGTCGACGTCGTCCAGACGCTAATGTGTTCCGGCGATAGAAGCAGCGTGTCCGTGGGGCATGAATTTTTTTCTCTCTTATTCACGATACCACCTAGTCTTTGGAGACTAACTAGATATTTTATTCTCACCTAAATTGCTACGTTGTCTATTTGCTGCAGGCGTCGCCCAACGGTTCAGCCTGCTTTATTCTGGCTCCTCATTCATGAGGTTTGGAAGTTACACACAACGACGCACCACAGTTGGTACGGTTTCCCTGAACGAGGGACCAGCTCATCAGAGAGACCTCTACCTGACAACACACACAACACTCACAACAGACAAACGTCCATGCGCCCGGTGGGATTCGAACCCACGATCCCAGCGGGCGAACGGCCGAAGACCTACGCTTTAGACCGCGCGGCCACTAGGACCGGCCGTGGGGCGTGAAGTGTATCAGCTACGGCACAGGTGAATGCACACCGTCCAAGGATAGGACGGACACCAGTGAATGAAGACGCCATAATTGCAGGTGTGAAACGATAGACATACAGAAGCTCACGCTATATCTCGTATGAACCGTGAGTGTCCCAACCAAAGTTCCTCGAAGTACTTCGTGACGTCAACTGGATCCATACCACTACTCGCGGAACGCACATCTGTTGCCAGTCGATCGTCCTGTTCATCTACGTTTCGTGCTGGAGGACGCCCATGGTTTGATCTTTAATAACCTGCGCCATGTTACGGCGATGCATATTTCGAGAACCAAGCGTCTCAGGACATATCTTCTACAGCATTTTCAGATTTATTTTTAACACTGATTCCCAATACGGAAAGCTTATAAGAGAATTTATTTTCACTCTGTATATTTAGATATAGGATTGCTATTTAAGTATGCGGAGTGCGTGGTGGCCCATTTGATTGAGACACTGCGCTGCGAGCCGGATGGTCGCGGGTTCGGTTCCCGATTGGTTTACTTAATCCTTCCAACGGCACTCTGGCCCTAGGGTCATCTCACCTCCTAACAGAAATGGGTATCTCCCGGGGATAACGGTAGCCGGTGCGTAGGGCTGAAACCTTGCCACCTTCATGTGCCAAGGTTCCACAAATTCTGGGAGCCTTAAAGGCCCGTCCAGACCTGTATAAAGAATGCTACACTTATTTTGAGTATGCACGAACACGTTAGAAGGACGATCGAGGTCAGGTAGATCTACAAGGGTGTGGTAATTTAGATGGACATGATGCATATTATTATACTTCCTACGGCTTTCAATTAAAGTTAAGTGGACGCTCTATTAAATAGCTTCATTATCTATACTTTGAATATATTTAAATATGTGCCGTTGATTGCTGTGTTAAATAGCGTACATGTAACTTGATGTAACAAGAAATTTACCTTTGCAAGTATCGGATAAGATCGTATTAATGCAGCCTAGCCTACAGCTAACTTAATGCAGTTGACAGTGCAACAGCCATATTCACTTTCATACGTTACTACATTTTTCCACCCTCTGACTCGCAGACCTCCGCTGGAGTGGGGTTTATTGTGAAGAGTGTGCACTATACTTTCTGCAGACTGACTGGACTGTGCGTGTGTTTTGCTCGTACATTGTATTATATTTTTAATATTTATGTTTGTTGTTTTAGTAAATAAGACGTGAACTTATTTTCAACGGTTCATTTTATCTGTCATTTAGTAATATAAAAATTAATGGGATCTAGTACAACTATCACAATGCCTGCGAAATTTTTTAACCTCAAAGGGGGTACGCGTACTTGAAGGGCTGCCGATTCCTGTGGTCGCGCGGTCTAGGGCGTAGGTCTAACGGACGCTTGCTTGCTGGGATTGCGGGTTCAAATCCCGCCGGAGCATGGATGTCTGTATCTTGTGAATGTTGTGCGTTGTCAGGTATAGGTTTCGGCGAAGGGCCGATCCTTCGTCCAGAGGAGTCCTACTGAGCGCGATGTGTCTGGGTGTGACCTCGAAACCTAAAACATGAGGCTGCCTAGGACCGAGTTGGGCTGTTGCGCCAAATGAAATAAATATTCCAAGAGTTGGGAAACTCTGCTCTAATACACATTGGAATTGTGTTCAAAGTGGCTCAGTAAAACACGAGGAAACATCAGAAACTAATGAAGTTGATACAAGTAAATAACACGGGTACGTCTGGATACCATTCCCTTACTTCCCACGTAGCCATCAAACTTGTTCAGACGCGTGTCATAGCATAGAATGAGAATGTGATTTTCACAGGGAATAAAATTAGGGAGTTTAGTTTCTGACACCCTCGCACATCGGCATTGGAAGGCCAGTTTACTTGTTAAAGCGGTGGGGTTTAATGTACAACGGGACGGTGTCACTCCAGGGGGGATATATATCGTTACCGTTTTCTTTCCTCCTGCTCGGCATATTCGCAACGTATTCATATACTGCAACCAGAAAGGCTAAACGACGTTCCTGTGCCATACAAACACAAAATTCCCAAGGTATTACGTAGAACGTGTCAGTAGTTCGACCAATTAACATAAGGAAAGGAATATAAGAAATTTAGGGAATTATGAAGGAATTTCATGTCTATCAATGCTGAGGAGAATATATGCAGGGATACTGGTTGGTAGGTTAGTGAATTGAATTTGACATTATAAGAGGTTATCATCACTTAAAGCTAGATGTACATAGGGCAAGAGAAAGCTGCTTAATATTTTCATAATTCTAACACGTGTGGTAGGTAATTTAGAGAACACTTATGTAGAATTTACTGCTTTTGGGGGGGGTGGGTTTATGAGGAGGGATTTAGTCAATTATTT
>Ga0123353_10008522_pt1 | contig 14018 bp, 10 predicted proteins | sample TergutLab28metaG_3_FD_92763 | JGI IMG/M metagenome (GOLD analysis project Ga0123353, IMG submission 92763) | Labiotermes labralis P3 segment gut microbial communities from Petit-Saut dam, French Guiana - Lab288 P3 | ecosystem: Host-associated > Arthropoda: Insects > Digestive system > Gut ... | reverse complement strand
GCGGATACGCTCATGGGCGTTATAAAACATGAAATCATGGCCGATACGCGCGGAAAGATTGGCGGCTTAATGCTTAAACCCGCTTTTCGCCGCGTCGCTAAGATATTCGATTATTCTGAAATCGGAGGGGCGCCGCTGTTAGGCGTGTCGGGCGCTGTGGTAAAGGCGCATGGTTCCAGCCGGGGTAATGCCGTTGCCGGAGCGATACGCCAGGCTGTAAAAATGGTATCCGGGGATGTGACGCGTAAGATTACGGAAAACTTAATGCGAATCGTCCCTCCCGCTCAGGATACAAACGAAAAAAATGATGAAGGAGTAAGATAAGGAATGTTTAAGAAGATTGCGGAAATGATTGCCGGCCAGTTAAATGTGCCCGTCGATCAAGTAAAAAGCGAATCGCGTCTGATGGAAGACCTGAAGGCGGATAGCGCAAACGTCATGGTTATGATTATGGATTTAGAAGATACTTTTAGCATGACAGTGGAAGACGAAGATATTGGAAAGTTAAAAACCGTTGACGATGTGGTAAAGTACATCGAATCTCGTCAATAATTGTCATAATAAGTGGGGAACAATGTAAATTGTGTTATCGGAGCCCGAAAGGGCTCCTACGGTATGCCGAGCGCGGCAGATCTACAGGGGCTGATGGATCGGATGGGGTATTCCTTTCACGATCAAAGCCTCTTGTTATGCGCGCTGACACATCCATCCTACGGCGAGCCGGATAACCAGCGCATGGAGTTTTTGGGTGACGCGACGCTGGGTTTTCTTATCGCCGAAACACTGTACCGGGCGTATCCGCAAGAGCAGGAAGGCGCTTTAACGGCAAGGCGCGCGCGTCTTGTATGCGAGGCGGCGTTGGTTGCCGTGGCCGTTCGTCTGGACTTGGGACGCTGCATCCGTTTGAACAAGGGCGAGGAGTTTTCACGGGGACGCGAGAAGAAACGGGTATTGGCGGATGCGATGGAGGCGTTGATTGCCGCCGTCTGTTTGGATGGAGGTATCGAGTGTGCGCGTGATTTCGTCCGTACATTGTGGTCGGATGTAACCTTAAGCCCCGATTTAACAAAAGATTATAAGGGCGGTTTGCAGCAGCACCTGCAAGCTGCGGGCGAGCCCTTACCGGTTTATGAAGTGATTATGTCAGAAGGACCGCCGCATGACCGTATTTTTCATTCGCGCGTAACCGGAGCGCGAGGCGTTTTAGCCGAAGGCAGCGGAAAAAGCAAGAAAATAGCGGAGCAATTGGCTGCAAAAAGAGCCTTGGAAGCGCTTACCGGGGAGGATAGCGGTTCATGAGGCTCAAAAAATTGGAATTATTCGGGTTTAAATCCTTTGCGGAACGTACGGAGATTACTTTTACTCCCGGTGTGACGGGTGTCGTCGGGCCCAACGGTTCAGGGAAAAGCAATATTGCCGATGCGGTACGCTGGGTTTTGGGTGAACAGAGTGTCAAGACGCTGCGCGGCGGAAAAATGGAAGATGTTATTTTCGGCGGCACACAAAAACGCCGTCCCTTAACATACACGGAGGTCTCCCTGCATTTAGATAATGAAGATCATTATCTGGCGCCAGATTATACGGAAATCGTTATCACGCGGCGCATGTTCAGGGATGGCGAATCAGAGTATTTTATTAATCAAACCGCATGCCGTCTAAAGGATGTCGTATCATTATTCCGTGATACCGGTATCGGTAAGGAAGGATATTCCATTGTAGGCCAAGGCCGGATAGATGAAATTCTTTCCCAAAAAAGCGAGGAAAGGCGTAAGGTTTTTGAGGAAGCTGCCGGTATTGCAAACTTTAAATCCCGTAAGGAAGAAGCCTCGCACAAGCTGAAACGTACAGAGGATAATCTTGTCAGGCTGGAAGATAGAATTGAGGAGTTAGAGCGTTTCGTCGTTCCCTTGGAAGCGCAGGCGGAGGCTGCCCGCGCGTATTTACTGCTTTATGAGGAACTGCGTGAACTGGAACTCAATTTGTTTCTTGTCCGTCATGACCGTATGTCAGAGCGTATTACCGATTTTAACCGTCAGCTTCAAGAAACCCTTGTGACAATTACGGACAGAGAATCACGCTCCGCACAGGCCGAGGAACAGCTTAACACGCAAAAAGCGGCCATGGATGCATTGGAAGCGGAATTGGCGGAATTACGCCGTAAGCAGGCAGAGGCGGTGGATGCGTATCATGAGGAAGATTCCCGTCTTCAGCGGTTTGGCATGGAGCGTGAGGTTCGGGAAAATGAACTGAAGCGTTTGGAAGCGGAACGGGAGCGAGATGAAAAAGCGTTGGCCGCCTTGAAAGCCTTGCAGGTAGACCGGGAAGACGGCGTAGCTCGTCTGGGGGCCATCAGCATGGAAGTGAAGGCTGAGGTGCAGGCAGCGGAAGCGGAATGGAAAACATCCGTACAAATCACAAGTGATATAGAGGCCTCTCTCGAGCATCAAAAAGCGGCCCTGATAGATGCCATGAACCGTGTTTCCAATTTAGAAGCTTCGCGTCAACGCCAAACAGCCGTCCGCGCGCAGATGGAGAGCCGTTTGTACGGAATTGAGCAAGATGCCGCCGAATTGCGTATTTCCGTTGAATCCACACAGGCTGCGCTGCTTGCCGCCATGGAGCAGGAAACAGCGGCGTCACTTAAATGCCGCGATTTGGAAACACAATGTGCCAAGATAGAAGAGGCATCCCAAAAAGTGACTGTCCGCGTATCGGAAGTTGCCGACGCGATACGGGAAAACGCGCGGGAACGCGGTTCGTTGGAAAGCCGTTTGAGCACCTTGCAGGAGATGACCCGTGCCTACGAGGGATATCAGCAGCCGGTGCGCGCCGCGTTAGCTTACTCAGAGCAGGCAGGTATCCGAGGCGTGCATGGTGTTGTAGCCAGACTGCTTCAAGTGCCCGAGCATTTAGAAACGGCTATTGACATGGCGCTGGGGTCCGCCTTGCAAAATATCGTCACCGACAATGAGGAAACGGCCAAGCGCCTGATAGAACATTTAAAAAAGAACGGGATGGGCCGCGTGACTTTACTGCCTGTCAGCGCCATTCGTTCAAGAACCCTCAATCAGGATGAGCGGCGTGTTTTATCCATGCACGGGTGTTTGGGAGTCGCCTCCGAACTGGTGGATTTTTCACCCGAGTACCGAACCGTTGCGGAATATCTGTTGGGCCGCACGATAATAGCCGAATCGCTTGATGACGGCATTACCATTATGCGCGAGGGGCGGCATGCTTTCCGACTGGTTACACCGGAAGGGGATGTCATGCATTCAGGCGGATCCATGACAGGCGGTTCTGTCAGGCAAGGCGCCGGCCGTCTGTTATCCCGTGACCGGGAAGTGAAGACTTTAACGCAATCCGTGGCAAGCAAGAGCGGGGACTCCGTCGCTTTATCAGCGGAAGCGGAGCGGCTTGAAGCGGAACTGAGCCTATTACAGGAGCAGCGGGAAAAAGCGTTGGCCAGCGCACACGCAGCGGAGATCGACTCGGCAAGGGAGCAGGAACGCGTTTTAGCTTTCGAAGAGGGCCTTCAAAATACCCGGGCGCGTTTAGAGGCTGTATTGCTGGCTGCCGAGCAAATGCGTGATGGCATGGCGGCCATTGATGAGGACTTAGTCCGTATTGAATCGGGCCGGGACTCCGGTCAAACCGATCATCAAGCCATGCAATCCGAGGCAGAGGCGTTGCGTTTGGCAGCGCAGGAAGCCCGCCTTAAACAGGAGGGGCTGCGCGAGGAATATACACAGGCATTGCTGCGTTTAAGCAAAGCGGAGCATGATGTGTCATCTGCCTTGAAGAACCAACAGCGGTATGATTCAGATGAAAAGGATCTGCAAGATAAGCTCGCCCGCCGAGCCGATGCCATAACCCGGTTACAGGAAGATATCACGCTTGCCTTATCCGAATATCAGGCCGGGACGCTGCGGACACAGGCATCCTTAACGCATAGAGACCTGTATAAAGAAAAGGTCGATAACGCGGAAGCGAATCGCCGGGGTGAACAGGAAAAGCTAAACACCCTGCGCGATGAGATAGATCAGCTTTACCGTCAAAGTGAAACGGACACCGATAAACGGCAGCGCGCGGAACTGTCTTTAGCCAAATTGGAAGGCGAATTGACTTTAATGCGCGAACGTATATGGGATAGGTACGAGCTGACCTATGCGGGCGCGGAATCCTTCAGACGCGCCGGTAAATTTGAAACAGGCGTATCCGATAAGCGCGCCGCGCAGCTCAGGGAAGAAATCAACGCCTTAGGCAATGTCAATCCGGGCGCGATTGAAGAGTACGCGGAAACGAAAGAGCGCCGCGATGAGTTGGCGGTGCAGCGGGACGATCTTTACAAGGCGCGGTCGGATTTGGAGAAGCTCATACGCCAGTTGGATACGCAAATGGAAAAACAGTTCATCAGCCAATTTGTTCGTATACAAGCGTACTTTAAAGAAACATTTACGAAGCTTTTTGGCGGCGGCCAGGCGGAGTTGAAACTTCAAGATCCCAATGACGCGCTAAACTGCGGTATAGATGTTGTCGCGCAGCCGCCGGGGAAGAGATTACAATTGCTGTCCTTGTTATCCGGCGGTGAAAAGGCACTGTGCGCCATTGCCATCCTATTTGCCATGCTAAAGTTAAAGGCGACGCCTTTTTGCTTGTTAGACGAAATTGAGGCGGCGCTGGATGAAGCCAATATCGACTTTTTCGCGGACTTTTTAACGGAGTACGGGCGTGAAACCCAGTTTATCGTCGTCACGCATCGCAAGCAAACAATGGAACGTTGTGATGTGCTGTATGGTGTGACTATGGAAGAAAAGGGCGTATCTAAAATGGTGTCGGTAAAACTGACGGATTATACCGCGTAACGGAGGTGATGGCTTACGAGTGATCCAAAGGGTCTGTTTGCCCGCTTGAGGGAAGGCCTAAGTAAAACACGCGGCAGTCTGACCAAGCGCGTGGATGAGTTGGCGGAACAATCTGAACGCGCGGATGATGATTTTTTCGATGAGTTGGAAGCCATCTTGATTATGGCCGATATGGGCGCGGCGACGGCAAGCCGTGCTATCGGTGAGTTAAAAAGCAGAATGAAAACAGCCGGCGCTAAAGACACATCGTCCGCCCGTGCGTTACTCAAGGAAATCATCGCGGAAGAAATGGATGTCAAACGCCCGCCCTTGATATGGCCTATGGTGATGCTGGTTGTTGGCGTGAACGGCGTGGGAAAAACCACCACTATCGGAAAGCTGGCTCTCAGGTTTCAAGCAATCGGCAGAACCGTCATGCTTGCCGCCGCCGATACATTCCGCGCCGCCGCGGCCGAGCAGTTAACCTGTTGGGCGGAACGCGCGCGTACGCCCATCATCAAACTGCATGAAGGCGCGGATCCGGCGGCTGTTGTTTACGACGCGGTCACTTCCGCCAAGGCTTCCGGTACGGACTTATTAATCATCGACACGGCAGGCCGCCTGCATAACAAGAAAAATCTCATGGATGAGCTTGAAAAAATGCGCCGCGTTATTGCCAGGGAGTATCCCCAAGCCGACCTGCGCTGTATTCTGGTACTGGATGCCGTAACCGGGCAGAACGGTCTTAATCAAGCGCGCGCGTTTAAAGAGGTCACACAGATTAACGGCATCGTTTTAACCAAACTGGATGGGACCGCTAAGGGCGGTATTGCCGTGGCTATCAGGCGCGAACTGGATGTTCCCGTTTGGTATATCGGTGTGGGCGAGGGAATCGACGATTTACAGCCCTTCGACGCGGCCGCGTTCGCGGACGCGTTGTTTTAGGGGCGGGAAGGAACGCGATGCCGCGTCACGGAAGAAAAAAGTCGCATAAGCTGCGCGCGTTCGGCGTGATTGTCCTCGTTGGTTTGTTAATTATCTGTGGAATAATGGCTGTACCGCTCTTCGACCTTGCCGGTGATGTGCGCCGTGAAATGAATCTGACGCCAACGCCCGTGCCCGTCATGAATAGCGTTATGTCCATCACGCCGGAGCCGGGAATAACCATGCCCGGCATTCTATATAAATCCGGCTCGCAAGGTGATGAAGTCGCAAAGATACAGGAACGTTTGGCGCAGTTGGGCTTTTATTCAGGCCAGGTGGATGGCCGGTTTGGTACGGGTACACGGGCGGCGGTCATCGCGTTTCAACACCAGCATGGGCTTGACGCCGATGGCGTAGCGGGCCCTGTTACATTGGAGACGCTCTATTCATCCGCCGCGAATCGTGCCGTCGTAACATTTACGCCGATACCATCACCTTCCCCGACGCCCGTGCCGACCCAAGACTCGCGTCTGCCGTTTATCGTTAGCAAAGCATATCCCGTGGGCTCCGAATATCAACCGGATGATCTGGTTAGAATAGAGGACTATTGCGCCGCGGACCTGGTTTCTGTTAAATACGAAGGCACCCTGGCCAACCGTGAAGCCGTCTTAAACCTGGCAGCCATGTTCCGCAAGGCGAAAGAGGACGGCGTTACCAACTGGCAAATTAGTTCCGCTTACCGTACTTTTCAGCAGCAAAAAGAGCTATTTGACGCACAGGTGGCCGATTATATACGCGGCAACCTCTCTCGTGATCAGGCGGTTTCCGCCGCGCGCCAAGTCGTCGCCGATCCGGGCGCAAGCGAGCATATCACGGGGCTCGCGCTGGATATCACGGTGCCCGGCAAGAGCTTTAAGGGCACAGAGCAGGCGCGGTGGCTGGCCGCTCATTGCTGGGAGTATGGGTTCATCATACGTTATGAGGAGGATAAGCAGCCCATCACGGGTTTTTTAGCGGAGCCTTGGCATATCCGCTATGTGGGTACGGAGCATTCCATTCCCATGCGAGATAAAGGGTTCTGCTTGGAAGAATATATTTCGTACCGGTCAGGAAGGGAGTGACTTTCTCTGGCCAAGGAAAAGACGCCGCTCGCCTCACTGGAAGTGACTATCATTCAAACGACTTACCGCAATGAGGAGAACGGCTACACCGTGCTGCAAACACGCGGCGGTAAGGAGTATATTACAGTTGTGGGCAACTTGCCGGAATTATCACCCGGTGAGCAGGTGGTCTTCACGGGCTGCTATATCGAACATCCCCAGTACGGCACGCAATGGAAGGCGGATTCTTTCCAAATCCTTAAACCCACGACACTGCTGGGTATAGAGCGTTATCTGGCCTCCGGGCTCATCAAGGGCGTCGGCGCGTCAACGGCCAGACTTATTATAGATCATTTTGGCCTGGATACATTAGATGTTATGACTAACGAACCCGAACGGCTCAGCGAAATACCAAAAATCGGAAAAAAACGCGCCAAGCAAATAGCGGACCGTTTTATGGAACAGGAATTATCACGCCAAGCCATTGTTTTTTTACAAAGCTATGGCATACCTATTGTCTATGCGGTAAAGATAACCAAACTTTACGCAGACCGCGCGCCGCAAATCATTCGCGAGAACCCGTATCGTCTCATCGACGATATTGACGGAATCGGGTTCTTAACGGCGGATCGTATCGCTTTATCCCTCGGCGTGGCGGGAGATAATCCTGCTCGCGTCAGTTCCGCCATCAAGTATATTTTAAGGGATGCCGCGCAAACGAACGGCCATGTGTTTCTGCCGGAAGAATTGTTAATATCCTCGGCGTCCCGTCTGCTACGTGTGCCTGCCGAAACGGTGGAACATGAACTGGCCAGCATGCTGCTCTACCATGAGCTTGTTGTGTCTGTAAACGAGAATGGCACGAAGGATATCTATTTAACGTACTATCATCATGCCGAGGCCGAGGTGGCCAGGCGCTTGGCGGAGTTATCGCTTCCTTCAACGTCGGTTCCCGATAATTTTGACGCGGTAATCAACCGTTTTGAAGCGGATCAGTGCATCACACTCAGCGCCATGCAAAGGACAGCGGCGCTGATTGCCGCTCAAAATGGCGTTACGGTCATCACGGGCGGCCCCGGAACGGGGAAAACGACATTGATCAACTGCTTGATTCGCCTATTAAAATACGAAGATCCCGTTCTTTGCGCCCCCACCGGCCGCGCTGCTAAACGGATGGCGGACGCGTCGGGCATGGAAGCCAAAACGATACACCGGCTCTTGGAATTCAACGGAGAAGCGGGCATGTTTGCCCGCAATCGGGATAATCCCATTGAAGCGGGTTGTTTAATTGTAGATGAAATGTCGATGGTGGACCTGCTGCTCATGCGCGCGCTGCTGCGCGCGACGGCAAATGCGACGCGTTTAATACTTGTGGGTGACGCGGATCAGCTTCCGTCGGTCGGCGCAGGCAATGTGCTGGGTGATATTTTAAGCAGCGGCGAGTTCGCCTGTGTGAGGCTCACTGAAATATACAGGCAGGGGGACGGCAGTCGGATTACGCATAACGCGCATCGCATCAACCGTGGACAAACGCCACTCATCAATGAGAAAGACACCGACTTTTTCTTTGAAAAGAAACAGATGCCGCTTGAGACACATAAGGCGGTTATCAATTTAGTGTGTGAAAGATTACCCGTATACCTGGGTTTTAGCAAAGATACGCTCATGGATAGTATAATCAAGCAAATTCAAGTTTTATCACCCATGAAAAAGGGGGATTGCGGTGTATACACGTTAAACAGCGCCCTTCAGGAGGCGATCAACCCGGAACGGGAGGATACCGCGAGCCTTCAGCATGGCGATACGGTATTCAGGGTGGGTGATAAGGTGATTCAAACGAAGAATAATTACCAGATGAAATGGTCAAAAAGTTCCCAAGACCGGTATGAGGAAGGGCAGGGTGTTTTTAACGGCGATATTGGTGTGATTGCCGAGGTATATGAACAGGACCGCTGTTTGGATATCCATTTCGATGATGATCGTGAATCGACTTACACAGCCGCGGATTTGGAAGAAATTGAACTGGCGTATTGTCTTACCGTACACAAGAGTCAGGGCAGTGAGTTCCCGGTGGTCATTCTTCCTTTGGTTCAAGGTCCCAAGCTCCTTTTAACCCGAAATCTTCTCTACACTGCGCTGACGCGCGCCAAGCAGATGGTGGTTCTTTGCGGGCGAGAGGATGTCATGCAGGCGATGATCGATAATGATTATATTTCCAAACGCTACACCACCCTGGACAAGCGGCTTCATGAAGCAAAGGGATTATTAACATGATGAACATCCTTCATGGTTTTACCCGTCTGTTGTTTCCGCCTTACGCGAATTGCCTTGTATGCGGTGCTCGTCGTATCAAGGCTGCGGAACCACCGCTCTGCGCGTCCTGCGCGATGAAACTAACAGCGGCTAAAATGCCTCAAAACATCTGCGAACGCTGCGGCCATCTGATTACGAAGCCGGGTTGTTCCTTTTGTGATAAGGGCGTGGCCCGTAAAATAACTTGGATGCGCGCGGCATACGTTTATCAAGACACGGCCGCGGGCTTGGTTTGGCGTTTGAAGTACTCGGGCATTGACAAGGCGGGCCACATTCTGGCGGAAGAAATGGCGCATGTGTTCTTAAACGGGCATCCTCCGCCTGTACGGTTGGTTACAAGCGTCCCGATTGACAGGAAGCGCCTATATGAACGCGGCGGAGACCACGCTCGGGTTCTGGCTCTGGCCGTAGCCCAAGTGCTTGATCTGCCGTATGAGCCGCTGCTGACAACACATGCCAAACAAAAACGCCAGACAGGGCTCAAGCGAGCCGAGCGGTTAAAAAACAAAAAAGGCGCTTATACGGCAACACGCCCCATCGAGCGTCTTGGTGTGCTGCTGATAGATGATGTATTGACAACCGGCGCCACGGCCGCGGCATGTGCCGACGTGCTTTTAAAAGCGGGTGCGGCCTCCGTCTCAATGTTATGCGTCGCGTTTTCATAGTGTGGTCGTTGTGATAACAAGAGTAGAAAATGTGAAATACGTTGCTTTCTTTCGCGGATTAAATGTCGGTGGTAAAAACACCGTAAAAATGGCTGATTTAACCCGGCTGTTTATTAACATGGGTTTTCATGATGTAAAAACATATATACAAAGCGGAAATGTAATTTTTTCATCTGACAGGAAACAGCACATACTAACGCCTGAAATTGAACATGCGTTTAAAGAACAATTCGGCTTTTCCGGCGCCGTTGTCATCAGGTCGGGCATGGAAATGAAAGCAATTGTCAATGCTTTGCCCTTTAGTAAAACAGAAATTGAACAGGCACAAAATGAAAACCCTGATGTTCAACATATATATGTTTATTTATCTAATGACACTTTTAATGTTGAAAAAATCTACCGTTTGTTCGCCGCGTACAGCGGCAAAGACAGCTATAAAATTTTGGGCCGTGAAATATACTTGCTTTGTTTTCAAAGCGTACGCGATTCAAAGCTCGCCTCTGCGCTGATGAAACTGCCTCGACCATTGACCTCACGCAACTTAAAAACGATTGAAAAGATCGCTTTAATGCTGTGCTAATCCGCATATAAGTTTTTTTGCCTGTTTTCTTTGTTTTTCTTGCTCTCACTATATCATTTTTCATGCTGTTACTCTTTATTTTGTCGGAGTTTTCGTTTATTCAGTTACTATTTGTGTTCAAGATGTTCAACGGAAAAAGGCCAATAGTAATACCTACATATGTTAATTTTGAACAAATCGTAAAAATCTGTGATTTTTTGTTTATTGCCTATTCCGGAATAGGCAATAATTTCCCATAACGATTACTCATACGTACTATAAACCAATCAATAGTATAATCGTCCGCTTCGTTATGTGAAAATGGACGTACAAATACGGATGGTACTATATTAGGTAAGATTCTAAAGTCCGGCGGTTGTGTTTCGTCATTTTGTAAAAAGCTAAGCAAATCGCTGTATGCAGTGTGATACGCTTGAATTTCGCCTGTAATAAACTCATAAACAACTACCGCTGAAAATGGTGCGGTAATGGCAAAAGTGCCGCGCTCTCCGGGTTCGGCAGAAAACTCGATTTTCATTGTTGTTCCAATAATAAGCAAAGAAAGCACTAATAGCATTACTGTCCGATGTTTTATTTTCATCTTAAATTTTATCTTCTTATAAGTTACAGCCCAGCCTAACCAATAATAAGTATTTACTATACCAAGTATCCAAATAGAAATTTGCACAATATTAATATATCTATTTATGATATTTAAACCATTGCCATATATCAAAGGTACATATAGTCCGCATACGAACGCGAATGATAAAAGGCTTATTAATAATGGGTATTTAAAATTCCGTTCTGTATCAGCTAAAAGTTGATATAAGAAAGGTATGACTAACAATATAGTTAACAAGAATGGTACATTGACTGTTAGAAATACAGTCCAAAATCCATAAATAACAGATACAAATGGTACGCTAAGTAACGGGACATTCCCAAAGTTACCTGGATTAGCCTCGATAATTGCTCTACGTACTGTATGACCGGGTGCAAGTGCTGTGACTAAAGAACCTGCTATAACTGGAATAAAAGCGATAAGCATGAGGTGCTTCATCGGTTGTTTTTTAATGAATGAAAACGTTATTACCGTTACTCCAGTTAGAAAACATAGCATTGCAACAGGTATCGCTCCCCCTGCAGTCAAAAAGCCCAAAAAAATAATTGCTGTCGCTGTAATAGCTTTAGGTTTTCGTACGAACTTAAGCGTTAAAGAAAAAAGAACAAGATACATTGAAAACGTAAAGGTATATAAAACTCCTCCGTTATACCATAAAAAAGAATCACGGCTATTTGACATGGTTTGTATACATACCGCTAACGGCGGAATAGATATTGCCAACCATTGCCAAACACTTGCCCTAAGATAATTTCGTAATATAGTATTTGACAGGAAGAGCACGGAGAATATAAACCCGAACATCAATACAAACGTGCCTATAAAATAATATTCCTCACCAAACATGCCGGGTTGAAGCGTCATTAAAAAAACACCGGTATAAGTGCCCTGCCAGTTTTGATATATGTTTATCACATTATTCCATGCCACTTTAAGAATAGCGGGTAAAGACCTTGTTTCTCTCCAAGTTATAAGTGCTTGTTCACTAAATGATAAATCATCTGCGGCGGCATGATTATAAAAGGAAACGAATAATATTGGGAAAATCGAAATAATGAAAACAATCAAAGCAATAATAACGAAAATTCTCGTATTTTCCATGGTTTTGGTTCCCATAGTTGATACCTCTTTCCCGACAGGATGTTTGATTAATTATGGCAAAATTTGTCATAAAAAGCAATTTTAGCCTACAGATTTTGTCTATAAAAACATATCGAATCATTTTAATCCGACTTTCGTATTTTTATTCAAAGTCTTTTGAATAAAAAAATCCGAACCTTTCTCCAATTAAAGTAAAAGGGTTCGGATTTCAAATATCATGGTGGAGCATAGGGGATTCGAACCCCTGGCCGTTTGAATGCCATTTATATAAAACGTTGAAGATTATTGCCTCACCCTTCTTCTTTTCTTACCGATATCCATACCTCTTCAAAAAACTTGCCCGTATCCGTGATGCCGTATATTTCCATATCGTAAATTTCTCCGTCGCGGCCTTCCACCTTGTGGTATCCTGATGTCGGCAGCCATACCTTGTACGCGTTCTCAAATAATTTGGGTATCTCAGCGCCAAACGGGTTTTTATCGAACTCCTCGCTTCGAAAAACAGCCCATGTCGCGGCGGGAGCTTGAACCACGGAAAAATCGCCGGGTTCTACCCCTTTTTCGTTAATCAAGCCAATCATATACCAAAAATCACCCTTCACTTCATCCATGTCGCCGCAAACGCCTATCAGGTCACTCCGACCGGCGTGTTTCTTTAGCTTGTCCAAACTGCCGTTGTCGCAGCTTTCGTCCCAGAATCCGGATATCTTATCCGTCTCGTCGTTTAAGAATCTCCTTGAAACACCAATCACCGAAAACACGTCTTTTTGCTCAATGCGCCAGTTCATACCCTGCACCCCTTCTATTTTTATTTGAAAGACGATAGGGGGAAAGATTGTCAGCGTGACACCCTGTCTACGCGCGATGGTGGGCGTGACGCCGTGTTGTTTCACAAATGCCCGTGTGAAACTGTCGGCGCTGTCGTAGCCATACTTTACAGCAAGGTCAATCACCTTATCGCGGCCGCTTTGAAGATCCATTGCCGCCAAAGACAGTTTCCGTTTACGGATATACTCGGATAGCGGCATATCGGCGATATACAGAAACAACCGGCAAAAGTGATACTCCGAATACGCCGTAACGGATGCGACATTTTTAAGCGTTAATCCGTCGCAAAGATGCGCCTCCACATAAGCCATCGCCAGGTTTAATTGCGTTAACAAGTCCATACCTCAACCTCCTTTCATGAAGAAGGATAACAGACAGGATGATTTATATCCCGATTTTTACCGGCGAATATTGTCGGATATGATCCGTAGTATGTTTGATACAAACGCTGAAAACTTAGTTCAAATAACGCCTGAGTTCTTTTAGCACCTCGTTAAAATCAATGGGTTTGCCGATATGGCCGTTCATGCCCACTTCCATGCTCTTTTCTATGTCCTCGCGGAAGACATTGGCGGTCATGGCGATAATGGGAACATTTTTGGTATGCGGGTCGCCAAGCGCTCTGATGAGGCGCGTCGATTCGTATCCATCCATTTCGGGCATTTGAATATCCATGAAAATGATATCGTATTTAGCGGGGTTCTTCGCAGCCATTTCATACGCTTGACGGCCGTTTTCCGCGCAGTCGATGGCGATATGCGTCGGTTCCAGTAAGGACATAACGATTTCCCTGTTAATCTCCACGTCATCTACCAATAGTATGGTGCGGTTGCTGAAGTCGTCGTTACTAAACGCTCCGTTTTCCATGTTCACTTCGCTCTTATTGTGTATGCACGTCGTAATCATATCCGCAATCATGGAGGGGAACAACGGTTTGGGAAGGAACTTGATTACGCCCGCTTCCCTGGCCTCATCTTCAATACTGTTCCAGTCGATAGATGAAAAAATAGTGACAATATTGTTTTTAGTAGAGCGCGCCTTGACTATTTTCGCCAATTCGAT
>Ga0123353_10008520_pt1 | contig 14020 bp, 8 predicted proteins | sample TergutLab28metaG_3_FD_92763 | JGI IMG/M metagenome (GOLD analysis project Ga0123353, IMG submission 92763) | Labiotermes labralis P3 segment gut microbial communities from Petit-Saut dam, French Guiana - Lab288 P3 | ecosystem: Host-associated > Arthropoda: Insects > Digestive system > Gut ... | reverse complement strand
ATAACCACCTGCAAACTAAGTTGTTAAATGTGCATTAAGACTTGGGCAACTGACCATAACTGACCATAACCACCTGCAAACTAATTATCATGGAACACAATCCTTCTTGAGAAGACAACAGCAGCATAGCTATTCAAGAAATTCCTTGGGCTTTTCAGAACCCAAGGTTCTTCACCATGTTCACAAGGACCCCCATTGGCCCCTATCCTGAACCAAATTAATCCAGCACACAATTCTTTCAACCTGTCTCCCTAAAAATACATTCTAATATTATCCTTCTAGTTATGCTTACACCTTCCAAAGATGGCCTTCTACTGATGTTTCCTGGCCACAATTTTGTATGTCTTTCTTATCTGTAGCTCATACGCTACAGAATGTGCTCATTTAATTTCCACAATTTTATTACTCTACTAATGTTTGATGAGGAGTATAAATTATAAGACTCATTATTATGCAGTCTTATCCATTATCCTGTTACTCTCTAACTCTCAGTTCTACATATTCTGTTCAGAACCCATTCTCAGGCATCCTCTGTCTGTATTCTTCCCTAAACATGAGGCACAAAATTTCACATCCATACACAACAAAAGGTAACATTAAAGCTTTGTACATTTTAAACTCATGTTTTATGCCCTCCAGCCTGTTGGACATGGACACGTAACTTGCTCTCTTACATTAACGGAAAAACACAGACACATGGTGTCTGAGAACATGGTGCTGAGAAATATTAGTACCAATAGAGGGGGAGTAACACAAGGCTGGATGAAACTGCATGCTGAGTGGCTTCATGATTCCTGTTCTTCAACAAATATTTTTTTTCTGTGGCATTACAGCCCAAATTGGGCCTAGACCACCTCATTCTTGGGGTTTGTAGATCACATACAATTTCACACACAAAATCTGCAGGACTCCCTTAAATAAGTGATCAGACCATTGTAGAGGCTGCTACCTACACGACACACATCAAAGGACAAGAACATCCATGCACTGAGTAGAATTCAAACCCATGATCCCAGCTATCAGTAGATCTATACCTTAGACCACACGGTCACCAGAACTGGCCAAATAACAGTGGGATGGTCAAATGAAGGATGATGAGGTGGAAAGGCATACTGTTATACACAAACAAACACACACATATATACATATATAAATTGTTTTGGTTAGTTAAATGAGGCTGTCAGCAGCTCATGCTACAGCATTGAATGACAGGATAATTAGTGAATAATAAACAGGAAACTACATAAAATGAACTGGCTATGGCCCAACTAAGAGACTGCCCAACAGCGGGACTCCAGGCTGAGACTGGAATCTGGAAACTCCCAGATACAAAGCGGGAGTGCTAACCATTTGATCCTGACATGGTACAAGGGCACATGTTACACATATCTATCTTTGATGTATTTAGGACTTGTAATACTGTTCTGCCAAATAACTTCTAAGGGGTGGCATTAATGTCCCCAAGACAGAACACAAAAGTCATGTTAGACTTCAGAACCTGCATGTGGACAGACATAAGGTGGTATCTCCCATATGGGCATTCACTCCTTGCAGAGTGATACATAACATACCTTGGAGCCCAATCAAGGCCTTTCTTTCCCTTTCGTGCCTTTCGTGCATCCCTCTGCTTCTCTTCAAGGCGAGTTTTCTCAGCAGCAGCACCATCTATGTCACCCTCCTCCAGCTTACGAATATCTGGACGAAGCCTGTGACAGTAACATCAGAATACAATCAGCAGATGTACTTCAGTGATGGATAAAAGTGTAGTGCGAATTACAAAGCAATTTTTCCTCACCTGCAATCTGTTGGACACAGCCTGCTCTTCATACCCTCTTCCATTTCGTTAAGAGACATGGCAAACAATGTAAACTGGTAATACTGGAAGAAAATGTGAATATCAAATAAATATTCATAAAACTTACAGTAAGAAAATCAAAGTGTAAAGTCTCATTAATGTTGGACTCATTCAAATTTGTTTTGAACCTTACTAAGTACAAGGGATAACAATGGTTGTTGTAAAACTTATAGAAACATTTGAGAAAAAAAATCAATGTATGAAGTTTCATTTCAATGGCATTTGCTCAGATTCATCTGTATATCATTATGGACAGGACTTACTCATCCCTTTTCCCCACTCCATTTAAACCTGAACTACCTTGTATTATCATGCATTATATTTAAATTTTAAAAGCTAAGAGACAAAATAAATGGTTACAGAATCTTTTCATTTTTAAATGACACTGCTCTGCAAAATTGTGACATATTATTACAAAAATATTTTTATTTAGCTACTTACAATGTATATTTGTACTACATTTCAAAGGTACAAAGGTAAATCAAAAAGTAAAGTGAATTTGCCTGCAGAGGCACTGCATTCAGTGCACTGTGAAACCTAGTGAGTGTCTCAATAACCATATACACTGTTGCAAAAGAATCAGTGTCACGTTTCATTAGTGTTGTATTGTTTAATCTTTTTTACAAATGGCGGCACCACTTTTGAATTTTACCATTGCAGAACAGTGAGCTGTTATTTTTTGTGGCCAGAAGCCATTAAAGCAACTGAAAGTTGTTACAAGAAAGTTATTGAAATATGGCACACATTGCACAGCATAGAAAAATGTGTATTAATGGGTGCAAAGTTTTAAACATGGGTGAACAACTCTTGATGATAAAGAACGATCAGGCCTGCCTTGGACATCACAAACAGATTACCACTGTGAGGAGTAGTGCAGGGATTTAAGAAAACAGACGAATTGCCATAAGTCAATCACTGTGTGCATTAGTTATAGATCAGCATTTCCCACTGTCCACAGTGATCTTGGCTGCCACAAAGTCTGTGCAATATGGGTACCACAACAGCAAATGGAGGAACACAAACAGAGCCATTTATGGATATCTGAGTGTTTCTTGTGGGACACAGCCATGAAGGACAGAATCTGCTGCAACGAATTGTCACAGCTGATGAAAAACGGGTCCATCTTTATGAACCATGATCTAAACGACAGAGTATACAGTGGAAACACTCCATTTTTCCAAGGACAAGAAGTTCAAACCCCAGACATCTGCATGTAAAGTGATGCTGATCTTGCTATGGGACTGTAATGGGATGATACTGGAACATTACTTTGAGCAAATCACTACTGTTGCTGAAGCCTGTAACTCACAACCAGAACAGCAGTTACCTTAGCAAGGGGGTTATTTTGCTCCATAATAACATGCTTTGGCATCCTGCTACAGCTAACATTTAAGCCATCAGGCAGCTGAAAAGTGAACTATTCCCATTCTCCCATATATTCCGAATCTAGATCCAATAAATTATCAGATGTTTGGACCGTCAACAGAAGCCTTGCATGGATGAAGATTTGCCAGTAATACTGAAGTTAAGGATGCTGTGCATACATGGCTACGATCACAACTGAAAACTTTCTTTGCAGATGGGATCACCATGCTTTTGAACTGCTAAATAATACACGTTAAAAAGGGTGATTGAGATATAATACACTTTGCATTTGTCACAGATTATTATGAACAAATTAATAAACAAATTCACTTTACTATCTGACTCTGTCTCGAAAATTTTCCTCTCAATTCCAGACTGTACTGATCACAGTCCTGTTACAAAATATTTAATGCAATCATAAAAAGAATTAAAATTGTATCAAAATCTGAGCTGGCAGAATAATAGAGTGTAGTGTCCCTGACCAGGGGATATTGGGCCCTGTTCCCCCTTGCAACAGAGACCTTACGGGCAGACAGCCGAGCGGTAACTTGCTGCCCTGAAGATGGAAGGTTGATGTTTGGACGGCAGGTGGTTGTCATTAAAGAGTGAAAACCCACCGCAATCTCCGTACACTACTGGTTTAATAATCACAAAAATGTACAAGGGAGTAGTCTGGTTGTGGAAATGAGTGTAGGAGAACCGCTAATTTCTATGAGGCCCTTTGCTGTTATGAAGTGGTCGGCCTGGCTGGTGTCAAAAGAATCCCTCCTGTCTCTCAGGCTCCTTGCCCAGTACTAAAGCTGCTACAGTATCTTACTGCACCCCCTGCTGTCATCTCCTTACAGACAGCATATAAAAAAAAAAAGCACTTGGCTTACAAAAGCCCTCTGTTCCCAATATTGCAGGAAGACCATACAAATGTGCAGGAATGTCTGCATATGGTCAAGTGGGGAGTGTGATGGGTGGCCAGTGAGCCGCCACAAGCCCCTGGATACTACAAGAGAATGTCCAAGCTATGGTATAATGAACACATTTACGCACATATAAGACAAGAATTTCTTCCTAATCCATAAAATTAAAAGTGGTGGTGGGGGGGGGGGGCTGCACTATAACCAGACACAAAGTTAAACATGATATTTATATAGGTGTTTTCCTGAAAACTGAAAATGTGAAGTGAAGCTGTTTCATACTTTGGCACATACAGTACTACTACTACTACTACTACTAACCTCTGCACTCCGTTCTGGTCTTTGATCAGCTTCCCACAAGGTCATTGAGTTAGGAATGTCTATGGAGTAGGTGGAATCACACTTTGGAACCTCTCCTTCTGCCACATCTGGTATGGGACAACCCTCATCTACACTATTATTGCCCTAATAAGCAACAAAGAATCAACAGTCAACTCTCTACCAGTCTGAAGCACTACCATACACTGCACAATTTAGCCACTAGTACTGTAACAACCAAATGAAGGAGGATGAGGCAGAGTGGGCACATACAACACATGTCTGAGATCACGAATACAAAATTTTGGTTTGGAAGCCCTCACTTGGTGGAATACACATCCATATTTTGATATTATCAAAATGTATCTAAAGTAGGGCAAAAGAATAATAACTGGATTCACCTGCTTATGTGTCAAATATGAAGGTTCTGCAGAACTTCTAATTATCATAATACTAATACTAGTATTCCCAAGTTAAAATCTGGCCACCAGCCCTTTGGTAATGAGGAATTTAACATTCCAGTTCTATTCTAAAGAACAGTGGTTAACTCATGTATAGATACTGACTACTCAATTTACAGGTAAAAAGAAACTACTTTATATCATTTATCCATGCATCATCAATAACTGATTCACAACACTAAACCAACAAAATGCACAAACTTGTTCCTTAGATATTTATATTATAATATCACACTGAATTGTCCTGCATGTTTTGGTCTGCAAGGGACCACCATCAAGGAAACAACCAAAGTAACAACACATACAACCAAATCAGCCAGTTCTGTACATAGCTGATGTGTTGTAAGACAGTCAAATAGTTAAAATGTAGACACTTCTTTGTATAGTAGTGCATATATATGCTGGATCTTGATATACAGTATCTTGGAAGAAGCCTAATTTGAAAGTTAGCATAGATGGTCCCTTGTGAAATGAAACATGCAACAATATTCAGTGTGATATTATAATATAAATATCTAAGGAACAAGTTGTGCATTTTGTTGGTTCAGTGTCATGAATTACAACTCATACTTCAGTGGATAAGTAGTTGTAATACTGCTGGAAATGCAATAATTGAATAAGAGCCAAACATGGTTCAAATTTATGACCAATACCAAACAGTTCTGAAGTATTTTCTTGATCAAACAACAAAGGTAACACCAAGACCTTAAAACTGTCAGAAAGACTTAGATATCACAATGAATTGGAACACTGTTTTTCTGTTCAGCATAAATCTAATGACATTAATTCATACTATGTTCTAAATAACACAATGTTAAATTTTTTATGTACCATACATACCTTCTTTGTGAATTATATGCATGAAACAATAAAATAAACATAGAGGAATAATTGTATTGGGGTGTGGGAAGTGTTTGCAGATTACAAACATGAAAAGATAAAGTAAAGTTTCAAGTAAAAAAATCCAGTCTCTTACAGGTTAACTGAGTATCTGCCTAGGCACATCTGACATTTATCATATAAATCACATTAGATTATATATACTTAAAAATTGTACACATACCTCAGACTGGGAATTTGATTTGAAAGGCCCAACCTTAAGGCTGTTGAGTTTTGCTAGCACTTTCTTAGGTGTATGGGAAGGACTGTCATTAGGGGTGGGTCCCCTTCCCTTATCGCCTTCACGCCTAAATTCAAGCAGAAATGTAACAATGAACTAATCATGGGATTATGTGGAGTTCAATACATATATCTAATTTTCTGTTTAGTTTAATTAACCTTTTGGCGCCGGAATTATTTTTTTAATTTTAGCACACCCTGTATATAAAATGTGATTAATACAGGAACCAAATATGTTAGAATTATGAAACAAACTGCATTTTTAAGAGAAAGAAACGGAGGGAATATACCATGTTTAAAATATTTAGTACCTATATTTGTTGAATAAATATATAAAATGCAACTTTAGAGGTTAGCGGTGCGGTACGACCACTATAGTTGACATTAGGCGTCAAAAGGTTAATGTAATTCTTATAAACATACATAAAGCTAAGTATTTTAGCATTCACAGTTTCTGAGAGCAAATATTCCAAACAAATCATGCTTAAAATTTAGTAAACACCAAACATATTTGTGTACTAAACTAAAAGTGAAGGCATGCACCTGATCACATTCAGTAAAGAAACTTTTAGAGTAACTTGGTCTTTGACAGTCAGTTCTACAGTAAAGACTGTAATCTGAAAACTATGTACTGCCAAAAACATAACAAAATTCTGACACAACAAACCTTTATATAAAGAAGTCTTTAAGTTTAAAAATTATACAGTCACAGCAAATACAAAATATTAAGTTTCATAAAAATAATGCTCAATACGATGAATCAAATGAAGACCTTCAACCTTAAACTCAAATAAACATGCCACAATAAACTACACTGTTTAAGGTTGACCTATTGCAGTCTATTGGAACCTAAACAAATATGCAAAGGGAACTCCACACGCTGCTATGGTCTCTCACCCTGCTACTGACAGTTATTCAAGACTGTGTTGACATGGCACAAATAACAACAGTGTGTTAGCATACAATACAGTCAATTATATAAAAGCAATGTTGACACCTCAGTCTACCGTGAACCTTGTCTAGTCACTGATGAAGGAAACATAACACCCTAAGCTAGAAAAATGAAGTATGATAAATAACCATACACACTTGCAATGGGCCACACATATGACAATTCAAATGTAATGTCTAAAACGATAAATAATTTCAGAAGTAAGGCCATACAGTGCATCCACAAACTATGTAAGTAATGTGTGGTAATGGCTTCATCTCTTTCACATATTCCTGAAAGATAAGGTGAAATAATTTATGAGACAATGTCTGTTCAGAAAGCACTTATGTTCTGCATGTCTTCATTAATATAAAGTTCCTGAGTGGGATGTTACTGTGTAGAAAAGCAGTAAGTTTCTGTCATTTTGTGATTCAAATTCCAAAGAAAGTGAACACTGGTTCTACTGTAGCTGAACAAGCCTTGAGACAAAGTATGATGGCTGTACCTGTTATCATATCTAGGTAGTGATATGCATTTGTAAAACTGAGTAAGGTCATGATGGTGGGGGGGGGGACCTTTCATTAATGAAATGGACTTTTATGGCTTGTTATGTCCATCAGCTATGTCAGCTATAGGAAGGAGGTTACACTGAATTCAATGGTAGGATAATGACACTATGATTATCACTAGTGTATCAGGAAGATGACAGGAAAGATAAACTTAGAATATATAAGACTCTAATCTGAGCAATACTAAGCTATCACTGTGAATAAAGGACGAATGACTCAACCACCAGAAAAAGGCTAGCAATATTTGAAAAGAAAATACTAAGAACAATCTTTGGACAAGCCTATGAAAGTAACTTGGGATGGAGACTATGACATAATGAAGAGCTCTAAGAATTTTTAGGGGGGACCTGATATAATGAATACATTAAGTTCAAAAGAATATGATAGGCCAGTCATACAGTCCAAATGGATAATTATAGGATACCAAACAAAGTACTGGATGGAAATTCCATGGAAGAAGAACTGTGGGAAGACACAACTGAGATGGGTAGACAACAACAGGAGGGAATACTTGTTGCTGCTGAAAATAAAAGGATGGAGGAAATTAGCAGGGTATAGTGATATCTGGAGGGGAACTGTTGACAAGGCCAGGGAAAAATGCAGGCTCTTGTACCACTGAAGAAAAAGAATTGCTGATATAGGTTGCAGCAAGTGATGCTTGACGACAAAACAAGTGACTTCCAAACATACGGACTGTAAGAGAGCCAGGGTGAAACAAGTACTGACTGCGTAAAATTTGATGTGGAATGTCATTGTACCTAGTGTCAACACTTGGTTATTCCTGTGCTGTGAGTGTATGGGTGTCTGGCAGGAGAAGATTTGTTGCAGAAGGTAAAAAGTATCCAACTAGGAGTTAAATTAGGAAAAATCAGATGGCCCAGTTATGGTGCCACCTTGCCACAACATGTTACAATCACCCAGAACAATGATGTTGACATACAAACAGACTGGAGTGGCATGAGTCCCGTGGTTTATGGAGGCATACCTAACATGATAGCAGAGGTTTAGTGTCACCAGATTGAGAGGCAGTGCATGACGTTTTGAGTGGTTGTTACTGCCTACAGCATGGCACTGTTGCTCAAGGGTGGATATGGCAAGGGACTAAGTTGCATATGTCTTATGTGAAGACTGGGATATGTTACATGTGATAATTCATTGTGATATTATAATAATAATCCCTGACGACAGACCTGGTGTTCTGACAAACAGATAGGTTGATCATTTTCTGATTCAGTTAATGACACTTGATGTGGATTCAGTCATGGTAATTAAAGGGTATTCATTCAATGGTAGCTACTGTGGATGAAGTTAATGGTAGCTGATGCGAATTCAGTTAGCGGTATATTACATGTATTCAGGGTAGGCTGTGATAGCATAGACAGTATAGCAACTCGCTACGGGCCGGACAGTTCGGGGATCAAACCCTGGCAGAAGCAAGATTTTCCGCACCCTTCCAGACCGGCCCTGGGGCCTGCCCAGCCTCCTGTACAATGGGTACAGAATCTCTTTCCCAGGGCACGGCATCAACCACTCATCCCCATCTAGCACCAACATTAATGAAAGAGTAAAGTTATACCTCTACTCCCTCTCTGGGCCCTCAGAACCTTTTCTAGGGTGAACTGTACCTTTACCTCATGTGTATTCAGGTACTGATATTTGTTCAAAGTCATGGTCAGAGATATATAATCAGGAAGTCAAGTCACATTTCAGAAGACAATAATCTTAAGAAGGTTGTATTTATGCTTAACAGCACTCAGATTAAGGAGTATTAACAACATCAGCCCAAAAATATTGCAATCATATGGGCTGCTGTATCAGTTCCTGATTTAAATCATACGAAAAGAATATTATCTTAAATTTGTTATAAAAGGGAAGGGTTCAATTCTAAGCTTGTGTGCTTAATATGCAACTTACTAATAAATACTGTAGTTAATATATGTGTATATACGTTAATACAGAGTTAAACAGTAATCTGATACATAACATCTCTGCAGGTCTCTCTTTGCGAGTTCCAGTGGTCGCACAACATGACCATTAGCATCAACACCTGTATTCTAAGAAGAAGGTACACACCAACTGGCAGCACATATGAATTCACCTGCGGAATATTCACACCGTATTCAGACACAGAGTTGCACGTCAACAGTAAATCAGACTGTATTGGGTTTAGGTTTGGAAATTCACACTGAAATTTTTGGGAAAACCATCTAGAATTACTGTGGTATCAGCACAGATTAAAATATTTTTACTTCTAAATATGAAAGAAAATAGTGTTATGTAATCTGGAATGGATATAGAGTTACACACATACTCTGTCACTCACAGTAAATTTTACCATAAAAAACTAATGATAAAACACTGATAAATTCTCAATGCAAGCCAAGTCCAAACACATCAGTAGCCTACAACACATACATGCACAGCATTTTCAACATCCATGCCTTCAAGCAGAAAGATTTATACAGGTCAGTAACAGAAAAAATTGCAATCCCATCAGACCAGTAATGAGGCATGCAATTTAATGACAATACAAAAATACAGGAGCACATAACGTTAGACTCCATTTCAATCTCTTATGGAAGGACAAACTCTCAATATCATCAGCTGTGTGTGTGTGTGTGTGTGTCTATGAGAGGGCAATAAACTTTGAAACAAGTGACTGATTTTCATGAGAATTAGTAAGATTGTAATGCCACAAAAGGGCATGCTGCCTTTTCACAATTTAATTCCTTAAAAAAAAACACTGAAAATGATGTGGATACAACACGACCGCAGATTTAATACTGTGTGCGTGTGCGTGTGCATGTGCGTGTGTGTGTGGGGGTAGGCAACACTTATGACAATATTTCTTTTTTCATACTGTAATGTAACAAAAATGCAGAGCTGTAAAAATGTGTATTTTTTCCTTCCATTTGACAGTAATAATTAATGATCTATCATAAGTACCCATGTGGAATTAATGAATGTGTATTAAAATCATTAATTTACCAGAAATGTAAGAAACAAACTATCTTTGAATATTCTGAACAAAAACTGCAAGACACCCTAGACTTGGGGTCTGAAACTGGAATCATATGTAAATAAATAATTATGAAATTTAAGGCAGGCCAAATGTCATTTGAAGCAACAGAGAAGTTTAACATTTTATTTAAAAATAAACATACAATGAAGAATAATGCATACTTCAATGGAAAAACTGAAATAAATAAAGATTAATACTGAATTTAATTCCAAACCTCACTGCAGCCGTTAATGACTGGAGAGCAGCATATCCAAAATGCACTGTCCTTTCCAACATACAACCTAATGCTAATGTAACACCTGTGGAGTCGTTTAAGCAGACAGTAAATGTTCCTGAGACTTTCTGATCTGCCACACAATATATATTAAATATCTTAGATTAAAGAATTCTCAACATTAATTGTTTGTAACACAGCATACAATCAGAATAACGGTGAAAGGGCTAAACAGAATGAGCCAGAAAGCAATGTGCGGCCCATGGGATGTACGTACAAGACCCTCTCCTAGACTGTTCATGTCAGTTTGCATTTTATTAAGTACTGTCACTGAGTTGCATGTTGGTGCGGCAGGCAACTTGTAAAATTTCCTGGTGTGAAGGTGCTAAATTGTTTAAGTAAAGCAGGCTTATCAGAACGGATTTCATCTCACTACAGACTTTTATTTCAGGACATCAGGAAGGATAAGGACACGCAGCAACAAGTGGCAAAGAAAGTAAGGTATTTAGGAATTCTTGTAAGATGGAATAAAAAAAAAAGTTGAAACTCTATTTAAAAAAAGGTCAACTGCTTAATTTTAAAAAACAGAACACAAGTGTGAGAAAATGCAAGTGAGGTACATGCTCTTACAGTTGGGTGTTTAGGTAATTCATCTACTAGTACCAGACAAACTCAAGAGGTTCTCAAATTCAGTCACAAGCTTCTATTTTCATATTTAACTAACAATCCCTGCTATAATTAACAGTTAAAATGTATTGTATTAAGGCCATTTAAGTTAAGCAGTCAGGTAAAGTGAGACCACAGAGAATGTAAATCTATGGCGAGGATTAAGGCACAACGTAAACACTTGAATTTTTTTTTCTTTTCCTGTCACATGCAAAAAAAAACCCCCCAGCTGTTAATTGAGAACTGAGGTGTATTCAGTTAATGATAGTAGATACATGTTAAGTTAATGGTAGCAGACATACATACAGTTAATGGTAACTAACATGTATTCAGTTAATGGTAACAGATATGTATTGAGTTAATGGTAATGGAAGTGTGTTCAGTTAATTGTATCAGGTGTGTACTAGGGCAGTGGCGGCAGATGTGTGTTTAGTTGACGGTACAGCTAAGTATGAGGAGGGTGTTGAAAAACAGCTGAATGGTTAATAAAACCACTAATACCACTCCAACTGTGTCTCACATTTGTTTATACAAAAACACAGTGAAAAACAGTATGGCAACAACGATGCAATAAACAAGGTGAACATCATTTGAGAACCACTTTAGTTACACTCTATGCTGCCTTCCATCATTACCTCTCTGCAGCATTTACACAACAATAACAAGCGAACAGCAACTCTGTTGTGCAACCATGGAACAAGGTTTGACCTGCACCTGAATTTGTGAGCATTCTCTCGCACATACTCATCATAGGAGGTGATGTCTGTGCATCGAATAAACTCAGTCCACTTGCCATAGAGGAAATGCAGTTTCTTCTTGCTGTGGACAGAAATTATATAAATAAGGCCAGATGAAACTGAATCCACTATAAATTATAAGCAGCAGTCAGCAAACCTGAAATTTTACAGTACCCATCCACTTTTATGATTTTTAACTGTGGTGTTAGAAGCACAAAATAACTTCTTCTAAAGACACCCTCATACCCTACTGAAAGAGAATCAGTCTGAACATGAATGAACAAAACCCTAAGTCCTAAATTATCAAAAGAAGAGTTAAACTACCAGATGCAGCTGATATTTTGGATACTGCCCACCACCTCCAGCTAAAAACCCCAAAATGGTTTACAGACTCTATCTGTTTCCTAACTTAAGATATAACAAAGAGAGGAAGCACCCACTCTTGTGTGCCTGTTACATTCGTAAAAGACAAACGAAAATGTGGTACACAAACTGTGAGAATTGCAATGAATGAAAAAGAAAAAAAATAGAACTCAAGGTAAGTACCACACCAGCAAAATCAACCCACAAATACTGTCTTTATCGTTGCAACGTGCATTTCGTTGAGTCATTTAATTAGCACACCAACTAATGCATATATATATAATATTTTTTACATTAAAACATTTAAAATTGCTCCAACATGTTTCGATCCTAAGATCATCTTCAGGGAGCTACACCGTTCCTTGCTAAACTCACATTTTTAAAAACAATCACTGATTAATTTAATTTAATTAATTAGTGAGTGTTTTTAAAAATGTGACTTTAGCAAGGAACGGTGTAGCTCCCTGAAGATGATCTTAGGATCGAAACACATTGGAGCAATTTTAAATGTTTTAATGTAAAAATTTTATGTATGTGCATTAGTTGGTGTGCTGATTAAATGTCCACAAATACTAGTTTAAAAGTATGTGGGTTGGATATTGACTTGGTGATACTAATTCTAACATCTCTTTCTGTCTTCACTTTATGCCATTGATGGGTATTATCACAGTTTCTTAATGCACATTTTCTATTATCTCCCCTAGACAAAACTAATCGTGTGTGTGTGTGTGTGTGTCTGTGTGTGCATGTGCATGCATGCACATGCAGAAAAGTACATAAATGACACAGGTTGTCCAGCATTTAAGAATAGCTCTCTCCATGAAAACCCACTGAGTATGTGCCACTTGACCCTTTGAAATGAGAATGAAAACAGATCCAGTTCCTTGAAGCTTGTGTTATTTTTTAAATATGAGGCATGTGAGAGAGTTCAGACACCTCATAAACCTAAGCGTATAGTAACCCTTTAGAAATCCAACAGTAACACCTTACTGTTTGTCTGTGATGAATCCTTCAACTCGGTGAAGGTCTTTGGAGAACCAACCTGCTGGCTTGAAGGTTAAGACTGCACGATAACCTGTTGGAATACCACATGTTTTAGAAATCACTGATGTGTACTGGAGAATGTGAATGTTTGAACTGCTGTTAAATATCTGCTTCAACATGTAACATCAAACACACATCAACCTCCACAAAAAACCACAATTTCATCATGATGGAAGTTTTATTTATAATCCTGCAGTATGGATGTGATAAAAGTCTAAGAGTTTCACATACTAAATGTTATGCTTCCCAATTGCATACGAAAAAAAAAAAGGGGCAAGAAAGTGACTGGCTACAGTAAAATGTTTTCATAACATGAGTGGTGTAGCTAGGTTTTTGATGCCTGGGGTAAGCAATGACAATGTCTGCCCCAACAGATATCACAGATTTTATAAAAGTTATAATTATTTATTGTATTTCCTTTTATTTGTCTCAATAATTTAAAATCTGT
>Ga0123353_10008519_pt1 | contig 14021 bp, 15 predicted proteins | sample TergutLab28metaG_3_FD_92763 | JGI IMG/M metagenome (GOLD analysis project Ga0123353, IMG submission 92763) | Labiotermes labralis P3 segment gut microbial communities from Petit-Saut dam, French Guiana - Lab288 P3 | ecosystem: Host-associated > Arthropoda: Insects > Digestive system > Gut ... | reverse complement strand
GAAAGGATAGGCTTCCCTATCAGCCACGGCTGCATAAGGATGTATGACGAAGATATCTGGTATTTGTATAACTATATACCGGACAATACTACTGTCGTAATATATTAGATGTGGAGGATTATCTATGAGGAAATCTATACTGGTCATTTTATCGATGATACTGTTGCTGGCCGTCTTCCCTGTAGGTTCGGCATCCGCGGCGCCCAGCATTACAGCAGCCGCGGCGGTCGTCATCGACTTCGACTCGGGCGAGGTGCTTTATGAGCACAATATGCGCGCGACACGCGCTCCGTCCAGCATGTCAAAAGTACTGACAGCCTTTGTGGTTTATGAGGAAATAGCGGCGGGCAAGCTCTCCTTTGATACGATCGTGAAAGTGAGTTCCAATGCGGCGGCCATCTCAACAAACAGATCCATTCAGGGTTCATATGTCCCAATGACAGCCGGCAAGACTTACAGTGTAGACTCTATCCTGCATCTCATGCTGCTGCCCAGCGGCAACGCGGCGTGTGTGGTAATGGCGGAGCATATTGCCGGAACCGAGAGCGAGTTCGCAAAACGAATGAATGAAACCGGCAAAAGCATAGGGATGACACTGAACTTTAATAACTCACACGGCGGTATCCCGAACTACACGACCGCGTATTCAATGGGGCTGCTGATACGTGAATTCATACGGCGGTATCCCGATATCCTGCGGATTACGTCGAGGAGATCTTTCGTATTTGACGGCAGGACTTATACCAATACAAATCTGCTGATCCAAAACGGCTCAAACGCATATTCCGGAGCGGACGGGTTCAAGACAGGGACCACGAGAGAAGGTGGCTATTGCCTGTCCTCTACAGCAAAACGTAATGGTAAACGTATTATTTCCATCGTCATGGGCTCCCGGAACAACAGCACCAGATACAGTGACAGCAGGGCGCTTCTGGATTATGGTTTCGCCGAAGCCGCACGCAGGGACGCCGAAGCCGCCAAAGTTGAAGAAGCACGGGTCGAAGCGGCCAGGGTATTCGTCAGCATAGACGGTATCCCTCTTGAATCCGACGTGGCTCCGCAAATGATTGACAGCAGAGTCATGGTACCCATCCGCGCGATATTCGAAGCATTCGGCGCTCGAGTCGAGTGGAACAAGACTGCGCAGACAGTGACTGCCTTCGCTAATGAAAGCGATGTTATTACGCTCACCGTGGGGAGCAGGTCGATAAGAAAAAACGGGCAGGCCTCAGAAATCGACGTCCCGCCTCAACTCGTGGGCGGCGGGCGCGTACTAGTCCCGGTACGCTTCGTCGCCGAGGCACTGGGCGCTCAGGTACAGTGGAACAGCTCAACAAGAACAGTTAATATACTAAGCGACAACAGCGGTTAAATGTACACTCCTTTGACAAACATATCATTGACCATGCAATGATGAATGATTTGTAAATAACATTGTTATTATTGTCGATTTGTTGTATAATAGCCGCGTTGCGGCTATTATTCATGTAAGAGGCTACGCTAATGGAAGCAATACGAGAACTGCCTGAGCTTATATTGGGACTGCTGTCATCGCTGCGGCAGACGGTAAGTATATGGGATGTGGCCGATATTCTGATCGTCGCATTTCTCATATACCGCATCTTGTCTTTTATGCGCAAGACAAGTGCCAGCAGCGTCATAAAAGGCCTTGCGTTGGTTGTGCTCATCGCATGGCTATCCAACCTTGGTATGAACGTGCTCAACTATCTGCTTCGCCAGTTTCTGCAGATGGGTATTATCGTGATCGTAGTACTGTTTCAACCCGAGGTCCGGAAGATGTTTGAGCAGATGGGAGCAGGTTGGCTAAGTGGTATCTTTAGAAAGCGGGGAAGATTTGAACACATCGAAGCGGGGATATATAGTATCGTCAAGGCAAGTATAATGATGGCGGAAAACGAAACCGGCGCGATCATTGTATTCGAGCGTAAGGTCGGCCTTAACGATTATGCCGTAACAGGCACAAAAATCGACGCTCATATAACTCCTGAGTTGATGCAAAACATATTCTTTCACAACTCGCCGCTGCATGACGGGGCTGTAATAATACGCGAAGGCAGGCTGCTCGCGGCCGCATGCATGCTCCCGCTATCGAACAACGTCAATTTCAGTAACGACTTGGGGATGAGGCACAGAGCCGGAGTCGGGTTAAGCGAGAGGTCTGACGCGGTTGTCGTTATCGTATCAGAGCAATCCGGCACGATATCTGTGGCTGTAGATGGGATGCTCAAGCGTCATTTGGCAAAGGATACATTCGAAATGTTGCTGCGCAACGAGCTTATGCAAGACAGTGACGCCGTAAGGAAGAGTAAGAAAGCAAAAAAGAACCAGTCTCAAAAGCCAAACATAAAAAAAGGGAGTAAGTCGTGATTTGTCTTTCGATGACTAACAGGACACTGGAGCCTTTGTAAAGGATTGGTCGCCGCAATGCTCAATAAAACTCTCAACAAAATATTTTCCAGCAGAGTTTTCTATATGCTGTTTTCCCTGTTGGTCGCCATAGCGCTTTGGATGTATGTGGAGATTAACCTGGAGGAGCAAAACATATATGAAGTCGATGGTGTACCTGTCGTATTCCGCAACGAAGACCTGCTCAGGGATAAGGGATTGCTGATTTCCTCATCCGACCCGAAAAACGTAACGTTGACTTTCGAATGTCCGAGAGCCGTCGCGGCGCGTTTGACAAAAGAGACACTGATGGTTGAGGTTAATCTGGAGACCATAATATCGACCGGACCCGCGGTACGCGGCTTTGAGATCATATACCCGGCGGGTATAGACCGCAACCTGATAACCCGGGAGATATCTTCCGTTGGAATGATAACGCTGTATGTTGACAGATTATTCGACCAGACAGTTCCTGTCAGCGTGGACTACAGGGGCGGGACTGCCTCGGACGATTTGATTGCCGACACCGCGATATTTGACCCGCAGACGATCATCGTATCCGGGCCTGAGGAAGTCGTATCGAGGATCAAAAAGGCATTTGTTCCAGTCCCCAAGGAGAGCTTGTCTTCCACATATACTGCTGATTTGTCGTTTATACTCCTCGATGATAATGATGCGGAGTTTGACGAAGAACTGCTGGCCTTAACGACGCCAAACATCGAAGCGGTATCAGTTACTATTCCAATCAGGCAATGGAAAGACGTAACACTCAATGTTGAGCTTATGCATGGCGCGGGTACATCCGAGCAAAACACGAGAGTGACGATCGAACCTTCCATTGTTCAGCTCTCCGGCGATCCTGACGCGATCAGGGACTTTAACAGCATTATGCTTGGAACGATCGATATGACACGATTCAGGGAATCATCTACAACCGAGGCGTTTTCGATAATTATCCCGAATCACCTGGCGAACCTTTCCGGAGAAACTGAGGCTATGGTATTCGTTGAAGTGCTGGGACTAGAAACAGATTACTACAGTATATCGAATCTGCAGTATATAAATAACCCGCTTGATTACAGGGCGGAGGTGCGTACACAGAGCCTTGACGTCTGGATACGGGGCAAAAGGGAAGACCTCGACCTCATAACCGACATGAACATAAGAGTAGTCGCCGATCTCAGGGATTTAGGGCCTGGAACTACACGCGTCTCCGCAAAGGTTTATATAGATGGCACCGATGCTGATATCGGCGCGGTTGGTGACTATAGGCTCACTGTCACGCTCTATAGGGAATCGTCGTAATGTTTGGGTATATTCGCCCTATGCAAGCAGAGCTGAAGGTCCGGGAATTGGAGCGTTTCAAGGCTTGTTACTGCGGTTTGTGCCACACACTGGGCAGTAAATACGGGACTGTCGCGAGGTTTATTCTCAATTACGAGTTTGTCTTTCTTTCAATGCTGCTCTGGAACGAAGATGACGAACCGGTGGTAAAGCGCAAGTGTTGCATCGCCAGCCCTTTTAAAAGGAAAAGTTATTGCGCGCAGAACGAAGCGCTTGGAACCGGAGCGGGGTATTGTGTGATTCTCGCATGGTGGAAACTAAGAGATACGATTTCTGACGAGCCCTTTATAAAAACTATCCCATACAGAATGCTTGCGTTTATTCTATCCGGCGCGTACAGCAAGGCAGCGCGTGAATTCCCTGAATTTGACGCTGAGGTAAGGCAGGAAGTCGCGGGTTTACACGAATATGAATCGTCAGGGGAGATGTCTGTTGACGGCGCGGCTGATAAATTCGCGAAAATTTTGTGTGCCACTGTGCCGAAAGGTATTCAGGAAAAAAAGAACCGGGTGATGCTTCAATTGCTATACCACCTGGGGCGCTGGGTATATATTATCGATGCGTGCGATGATTATTTAAATGATGCCAGGACCGGACAGTTTAATCCGGTAGTCAATCAATATCCGCCTGACAGGGGAATCATGCCTGACGGCTGCGCGGAAAGACTGAGGACTACGCTTACGCACTCGAATAACCTGATTTCTTCCGCATTTGAGCTGCTTGCGGGCAATCCCTGGACACAGACTGTTGGAAATATGATATACTTAAGCATGCCCGACGTATGTACACGTGTGCTGAGCAATAGCTGGAACAATAAAGGATTCCACAGAGTAAATACAAAATTCTAATGAATGGGCTTGATGTATGAACGATCCTTACAGCGTACTCGGCATTTCTGCCTCAGCGACTGACGCCGAGATCAAGAAAGCATATCGCGAGATGGTACGCAAATACCATCCCGATAACTATCATAACAATCCGCTTTCCGATCTGGCGCAGGAAAAGATGAAGGAAATCAACGAGGCTTACAGTACCTTAATGAAGACCCGTGACGGGAACGGCGGTTTCCGTCCCGGCGCTGGGACTACGGAGGCCTCAGGCGGGAGCTCCGAGGGTTCCCGGGTGCGCGCCGCGATCAACTCAGGAAACATCTCGCTCGCGGAAGAATTGCTCAGAGCGTTTCCTGCCAGAAACGCGGAATGGAACTTCCTCATGGGTAGCGTCTGTTACCGCAAAGGCTGGCTCGATGACGCGTATAATTACTTTCAGGCGGCAGTTAGCATGGATCCTGGCAATATCGAGTACAGGCAAGCGTTTGCGCATGTGAGCCAGGGCGGGCGGGCATACAATCCGTTCGGACAAACCTCTGCTCAATCCCAGGGATGCGACGCATGCGATTGCTGCGCCGCTATGCTATGCATGAATATGTGCTGCCGATGCGGGTAAGGCCATATGGGTAAGAAAACACGATCACTGGCATTATCCGCCCTATTCGCCGCCCTCACTGTTATTGTGCTCTATATCCCCTCAATTTGGCCGACCGGATTGTTTGGGCTGGTGGCGGTTTCTTCCATGTTTGGCGCGGCGGCGGTAATTGAAACAGGTATCGCTTCCGGTCTATCAGTGTATGCGGTCAGTTCCGCGCTCGGTATGCTTCTGCTTCCAAACAAGGCGGCGCCTATCTTGTTTATCTTCTTTTTCGGCTATTATCCTGTCGTAAAGAGCTTGGCTGAAAGAATCAAGAGAAAAATTCTCCAATGGGTAGTAAAGCTGCTCGTTTTTAACGCAGCGATGATAGTATTATGGTTATTGTTCAAGGAGCTGGTTTTTAGTTATGAGTATCAACCTCCGTTAATCGTCCTTTTTCCTGGGGCTGTAGCGGTTTTTATCCTGTTTGACTATGGGTATTCAAAGGTCATACGGTTCTATACAGATCGTGTTTCAATGCATATCGGAGGTTAGTAATACACAAATTCGTATAATGGGGTGTAAGTACAGGTATGATTCGGAGTATGACCGGGTTTGGCAGCGCTAAAGGAGCTTTTGAGAAGATTGAGATATCGGTCGAACTCAAGAGCGTCAACAACAGATATCTCGACTGTTCGGTGAAGCTGCCACGGGTATTCAGTTCCTTTGAGGAATCGCTAAAGACATTAATGCAAGGGTTTATATCACGTGGCAAGATTGAGGCTTATATCGCTATCGATTCGTCCGAGGCTGACGACATCGAGATAAAGATCAATAAGCCGCTTGTAAGGGCTTATGTCGCCGCGCTCAAGTCCATGGCCGAGGAAAACGGCCTGCCCGCCAAGATCAACGTGACAGACTTGACGCGCTTCCCGGACGTGTTGCAGGCTGAGAAGCGCGAAACTGACCCTGAGCGGTTTCGCGCCAGGATATGCGAGATTCTTGAGACGGCGCTTTACAGCTTCAATGAAATGCGCGAACGCGAAGGCCGGAAACTCAAGCAAGATATCTCACTGAGGATAGATGAAATAGAACGACTCACCACTGTCGCGGAGGAGGTTTCTCCCAGGAGTGTTGAGGAGTACAGGAAGAAGCTCGAGGCGCGTATGAACGATGTACTCATGGCTACTGATATTGACGAAGCCCGCATATTGACCGAGGCGGCGATATTTGCCGACCGTGTCGCGATAAACGAGGAGACGGTCAGGCTGCGCAGCCATATAGCACAACTACGTGAGCTGCTGGATTGTGATGAGCCTGTCGGCCGCAAGATGGATTTTCTGGTACAGGAATTCAACAGGGAAGCCAATACGATCGGTTCAAAAGGCAACGACGCGGAGATGTCAAGGATAATAGTAGAATTGAAGGCGGAAATAGAGAAGATCAGGGAACAAGCGCAGAATATAGAGTGAGTGATGCTAAATTATGAGACTTATAAATATCGGCTTCGGGAATATGGTTTCCGCCGGACGGATCATTGCGGTCATCAGCCCTGAGTCTGCCCCTATCAAGCGGATCATTGCTGATGCCAGAGAGAAAAGTCTTCTCATTGACGCGACCTATGGCCGGCGCACGAGAGCTGTCATTATTACAGACAATGGATCAATAATACTTTCGGCGATCCAGCCTGAAACTATTGCCGGACGATTGACTGTTAAGAGTGGTCAGGATACGGGAGACCCGGGTGATGAGTAGAAAAGGAAAAATTTTCATTATCTCGGCGCCATCAGGCGCAGGGAAGGGGACTGTCATAGAGCGGCTGCTCAAAATCCGCCCTGAACTTGTTTTCTCTGTGTCCGCGACGACCCGCGCCGCTCGAGCCAGGGAAAGGGAAGGTGTCGCGTACTACTTCGTGACCCGCGAGCAATTCCTCGGGATGATCAAGCGCGATGAGTTTCTTGAGTACGCCGAATACGTCGGTGAACTTTACGGAACGCCGAAGAAATCAATATACGACTGTGTGGGAAAAGGAATAGATGTACTTCTCGATATTGAAGTCCAGGGAGCACGGCAGGTGAAAGCAAAAGTGCCTGACGCGGTGATGATTTTCATTGTCCCTCCCGATATGTCTGAATTGGAGCGAAGGCTACGCGGGAGAGGTACGGATTCGGAGGAAAAGCTGGTAGCCCGCCTTGAGCGAGCACGAACAGAGTTAGACGAGAAGAAACATTATGACCACATCGTAGTCAATGACTGCGTTTCCCGCGCGGCGGAGGAGATATTGTCGATTATCGACATAGCGACATAATCGCGAATAGAGGGATCCAACGTGGGCCGCGCCGTGCCTTCACATCTGCTAACTGAAAAGAAAGGATCGATCAATATGCTTTATCCATCACTAGCAACTCTGCTCAAGCAAGTCAATAGCCGTTATCTGCTGGTAAACATCATCGCCAGGCGCGCGCGGGATATCTCCACTATAGCCGGAGAGAGTGATGAGGTCTACGATGATAAACCCGTGTCACAAGCAATCGAGGAAATCGCAAATGGTGAACTGCGCATCACTGTTCCTGATGATCTATAATCAGCAGGGGTATGGAACTGACTGTTGCTAAAATAGCTGTATCGGCGGCTACATATGCTATTGACAAGCCTTATGACTACAGGATTCCTGACAATTTTAAAGATCGTTCGGTTCCTGGCGTGAGGGTCTGCGTACCGTTTGGTAACGGCAATAGGAAATGTGAGGGCGTCATCCTTTCGCTTGCTTTAGTCAGTGGCAAACCCGGACTTAAGAACATAGATTCGCTGCTCGATGATGCTCCGGTTTTCAGTGAAGATAATCTAAGGCTCGCGATATGGATGAGCGATAGATTTTTTTGCACGGTATTCGACGCGTTGCATGCGATGCTCCCCACAGGCATGTGGTTTAAAAATGGACTGAGGCAGCAAAGCGACAAATCTGTAACCGTTGCCATATTGAGAGTATTTAAAGAGGAAGCCTTTGAGATAGCAAATCAGAAGCGTGTGAAAGCGCCGCGTCAGGCAGAGATCTTAAAACTGCTTACGGAAGTTGGCTGCATGCCGGTAAAGGAGGTGTGTTTTTTCACCGGCGCTACGATTGCTTCCATCAGGGCGTTGGAAAAACAGGAGTTGGTGTCGCTGGAAGAGCGGGAGGTATTCAGGAGACCGAAAATTGAAATCTCCGGAACTCCGGCTCCCCTTGCTTTAAACGATGAACAACGATCAGTCTTTGATGAACTCCTTCCGTTACTAAATAACGAAAAACCGGAGGCGGCTTTACTGTATGGTGTCACCGGCAGCGGCAAGACGCTTGTATATATAAAACTGATCGAAGAGGCCATAAGGCTCGGGAAGACCGCTATAGTTCTTGTTCCTGAGATAGCGCTTACGCCGCAAACAGTGAGCCTTTTCGCTTCTTATTTTGGAGACAGCGTAGCGGTGTTGCACAGCGCCCTTGGCACCGGTGAGCGCTATGATGAATGGAAACGTATAAAATACGGAGCGGTTCACGTTGTCGTCGGGACACGTTCAGCCATATTCGCGCCACTTTCCAATATTGGCTTGATCGTTGTCGATGAGGAACAGGAACATACATACAAGTCGGAAAGCAGCCCTCGTTACCACGCCCGTGACATCGCTAAGTACCTTGTGGCTCGCGCCGGAGCGCTCCTTGTGTTATCATCCGCCACACCTTCCATCGAAAGCATGCACAGCGCCAAATCGGGCACATACAAGCTTCTTAAGATAAAAAACCGATATAATGAGAAGGATTTGCCACATGTAATCATTGCGGATATGAAACTGGAGCTGAAGAACGGTAACGGTGGTTCGATTAGCTCTGTACTTCATCACGAGCTTGAGCGGAATATCAGTAATGACGAACAAAGTATACTTTTTATTAATCGTCGCGGTACAAACCCTTTAGTCGCATGCGGCGAGTGCGGCTTCACCCTTAAATGCCGGCGGTGCAGCGTGTCAATGAATTACCATTCATCCAACCAACGTCTGCTGTGCCACTACTGTGGCTCATCTGTACATGTTCCCGAAAACTGTCCCGAGTGCGGCGGAAAACTGAAGTATATCGGCGCTGGGACACAGAGAGTCGAATCGGAGCTTCTGGAGCGTTTTCCGGGAATCACCATTATCCGTATGGATGCCGACACTGTATCACGTATCAACTCACACAGTAAACTGCTGTCGTCCTTCAAGGATAAAAAGGCCCGGATCCTGCTGGGGACACAGATGGTTACAAAAGGGCTGGATTTCGAAAATGTAACGCTTGTTGGCGTCATATCCGCTGACTTGTCACTCTACATGAGTGATTACCGGGCGCATGAGAAGACCTTTTCGTTAATTACCCAGGTCGTCGGACGCTCAGGCAGGGGAGAGAAGCCGGGCAGGGCTGTTATTCAAACGTTCACACCGGGTAACGAAGTCATCACACTGGCATCGCGACAGGATTACGATGGGTTTTATGAACGAGAGATAATAATTCGACAGGCACTCGGCAGTCCGCCTATCAGCGATCTGATAACACTCAACGCTACCGGAACAGACGAGACGGCTGTCATAAACGCGTGTACAAGATTACGGTGCGCCCTGGAGAATTATTTGCGCCGCGAGCGACGCGTAAAACTGCTCGGACCTGCTCCGGCGCCTGTTCTTAAGGTCGACAACAGGTACAGGTACAGGCTGCTGGTAAGCTGTATCAATACAAAAAGCGTCAGGGAGACAATAGCGCACACAATAAGGGAGTTTGCGCGTGATAAGCAATGCAGAGGAGTTTCGGTGTTTGCCGATCCATACTTATACGACTGATTGAGGAGATTCAGGATGGCCATCAGGAATATTTTACACGGCGACGATCCGGCGCTGAGAAAAAAAAGCCGTGTTGTTATTGACTTTAACAAGAGACTGCACGTGCTGCTCGACGATATGCGCGAAACGCTTATTGAAGCTAACGGACTCGGTCTTGCGGCGCCTCAGGTCGGTGTGCTTCGCAGAGCCGCGTTGATCGTTGATACGAATATAGACACGGATTCGCTGGAGGATCAGATCATTGAGCTCGTCAATCCTGAAATCATTCTCAACTCCGGAGAGCAAACAGGCAGCGAAGGTTGTTTAAGCCTACCCGGTGTTTACGCTTTCGTGTCTCGCCCTGAGATCGTGCAAGTGAGGGCGCAGGACAGGCACGGCAAACACTTTGAGATATGCTGTAAGGCGCTTACCGCCCGAGCTGCTTGCCATGAGATCGATCACTTGAATGGGATCATATTCACATCGCTTTCAGACTATATTCTGACGGAAGAAGAGCTTGAGCAGCTCTCGGCACAAGCTGCGGACTCCGCGGACTCAGCTGATACGACGGATACAGAACAGCCACCAGATGCCGCGGATACAGCAGAGCATAGAGTGGGAAATTGAGGGCTATGAGAATCGTTTTTATGGGAACACCGGATTTCGCGGTAAAATCGCTGGAGCGCCTGTATAGTGACGGGCATGACATCGCCGCTGTATTCACGAAGCCTGATAAACCGTGCAAACGAGGGATGAAGGTTTCGTTGAGTCCCGTCAAGGAAATCGCTCTGAATCGCGGAACGCCTGTATTCCAGCCTGTTTCCCTGAAAGGCGGAGCGGTGCTGGATAAGCTCAATGAGCTGCGTTGCGAGCTTATTGTGGTCGTCGCATATGGAAAAATACTGCCTCGGGAAATACTCGAGGCGCCGCGGTCAGGGTGTGTCAATATACACGCATCGTTACTGCCCAAGTACCGCGGCGCGGCTCCGATCCAATGGGCGGTACTCAACGGTGAACGTGAGACCGGCGTTACTTCGATGTATATGGCGCCGGATCTTGACGCTGGAGACATATTGTTTTCAAGAAAGACGCCGATTGGTGAAAATGAAACCGCCGGTGAGTTGTATGACAGGCTTAAGTATTTCAGCGCGGAGTTGCTTGGTGACACGATCAGCGCAATTCTTTCGGGCGAGGCTGCCGGAATACCGCAAAACCATGACGAGGCGACATTTGCCCCACCGCTGAGTAAGGATATGGCGCCCATTGACTGGGCTGAAACTGCTTTTGTCATAAGGAATAAGGTCCGTGGCCTGAATCCCTGGCCTGTTGCTACAGCATCACTGAATAACGTGACCTTCAAAGTTTTCGATGTGGATACCAACCGCGGAGGATTCACCGGCGCCGCTGGCGTGATTGTTTCCTCCGGTGAAAACGGGATAGAAGTCTCGTGTGCTGATGGTACTGTGATTATTAAGGAACTGCAAGCCCCCGGCGGAAAACGTATGTCAGCCGCACAGTATCTCCGGGGTCATCATATATAGACAATATGCGGAGTGGAGAGTTGAGTTTTGGGTGTAGAGAGCGGAGTTTTCACCGCGCGGAGGGCTGCGCTCAAGGCTCTTGAGGCATTTCGCCGCAACAAGGCGTGGCCGGACCTTGTGCTTGGGGGGCTCATCGACAGATATGGGTTACAGGCGCGCGACGCTGCCCTTGCTTCCAGGATTGTAAACGGAGTCATACAGAATATGTCTCTTTGCGATTATTACATAACGTGCTTTTCATCAATAAGTATAAATAAGATCGAGCCCCGTGTTCTCGATGTGCTCCGGATGTCAATATACCAGCTCGTGTTCCTGGATAAAATACCGCCAAGCGCTGCTGTAAATGAGAGCGTCGTACTCGTGAGGAGTATCTCGAATCCACGCGCGGCCGGATTTGTCAATGCCGTGTTGCGAAATGTGGCTCAGTCCGTTAAAACCGGTAGCTTACCTGAGATCGCCGGAGATCCGGGGTTTCGATTATCGATTAAATACAGCCATCCCGAATGGCTTGTCAGCGAAATTTGTGAAAACTTGGGAATCGATAGCGCCGAAGCGTTTCTTTTGGCTAACAATGCGGCAAACCTACCGACGACAGTTCAGGTCAACACTCTGCGCTCTGATGCTGATAATGTGCTGCGCCTGCTGGATTCAAACGATACCGTACCTGTGCGGCACGAGTGGCTCGATGATTGCGTTGAATTGAGCGGGGCTCGTGGCATAACCCGGCTGGAGGCCTTCAGAAGAGGGTTTATATATGTCCAGGACGCCGCCGCACGTCTCGCGGTGGCCGCGGCTGCGCCAAAACCGGGCGATTTTGTCATCGACGGTTGCGCGGCGCCGGGAGGGAAATCGTTCGCAGCCGCGATCATGATGAGAAACAGCGGAAGGATACTTGCACTTGATATCAACGAAAAGAAACTACAAGGTGTCAGTGCTGGCGCTAAGCGGCTAGGTATTGGAATAATCGAGACACTGGCAAGCGATGCGTCGATATGTAATGATGAGCTCAAGGATAAAGCCGATGTTGTGATTGCGGATGTTCCATGCTCCGGGTTTGGAGTGATACGCAAGAAGCCGGAAATACGATACAAGACACAGCAGGAGATATCCTCCTTACCCGGGTTGCAACGAATGCTGCTGTCAGCTCTATCGAGGTATGTGAGGCCTGGTGGGACGCTGCTGTATTCGACTTGCACTGTTCTACGGCGTGAGAATGAGGAAGTGGTTGAGCCTTTCATAAGAGAGAATCCGCAGTTTAGCACAGAAGGTTTTAAGCTTCCCGGCGCGGGGCTGGCGGGAAACGGCATGATTACGCTGTGGCCGCATATACACGGGACCGACGGATTCTTTATATGCAGACTCAGGCGTAATGGTTAGCGCGGCGGTCTGCTGGCAGGGGTTTTGGTATTAGTGAATAGTTGTATGAAGGGTAAACTTGATATAAAATCCATGTTGTTGCAAGAGCTTTCCGATTATTTCGATTTGATAGGAGAGCGCGCTTTTCGCGCCGGGCAGGTCTTCCGGTGGCTGCACAGCGGTGTCAAGTCTTTTCAGGAAATGACAAACCTGCCTGAAAAGCTCCGTGTGAAATTGGATGGAGAATTCTACATTTCCGTGCCGCTACTGGTAAAAAAGCAAGTGTCCAGGATAGATACAACAATAAAGTACCTGTGGAGTATGCCGGATCACTCGGCAATCGAGAGCGTGGTCATGGAGTACGCGCATGGTAACACAGTATGCGTATCTACACAGGTAGGATGCCGCATGGGATGTGTTTTCTGCGCGTCGACACGCGGTGGTTTAGTGAGGAATCTCATGGCTTCGGAGATACTGGATCAGGTGATATTTTCACAAATCGAATCCGGGAAAACAATCTCGAATATCGTATTGATGGGTATCGGCGAACCCCTTGATAATTTTGACAATGTGACACGTTTCCTTGCGTTGATCGGACATCCTGCAGGCATGAATATCGGCGCGCGGCACATTTCGATTTCAACATGCGGAATTGTAGAAAACATTGACAAACTAGCGAATTATGATATACAATGGACACTAACGATATCACTTCACGCGCCCGATGATCAAACGAGAACGTTCCTGATGCCTGTAAATCGCGCTATAGGCGTTGACAGATTACTTGAGGCATGCGGCGGATACTTTCGCAGGACGGGCAGGCGCGTGTCCTATGAATATGCGCTGATAGATGGTGTCAATGATACATTGCGCCACGCCGGGATGCTTGCGGGGAAGCTTGAGAATACCGGAAGTCATTTAAACCTTATTTTACTCAGTAATGTTTCTGAAAGCACTCTTCGAGCCAGCCCTCCGGATAAAGTGAAGGCTTTTACTGGCCTGTTGAAGCAAAGAAATATCAATTATACTATACGGCGTAGTTTAGGTGCTGATATTGACGCGTCATGCGGACAGCTTCGACAACAGTTGCTATTTGACTCCCCCTTAATGGAGAGCAATTATGGAGTTATGGGGAATAACTGACAG
>Ga0123353_10008518_pt1 | contig 14023 bp, 12 predicted proteins | sample TergutLab28metaG_3_FD_92763 | JGI IMG/M metagenome (GOLD analysis project Ga0123353, IMG submission 92763) | Labiotermes labralis P3 segment gut microbial communities from Petit-Saut dam, French Guiana - Lab288 P3 | ecosystem: Host-associated > Arthropoda: Insects > Digestive system > Gut ... | reverse complement strand
GCCGACACGACCAGAATCGCGCCGTCCATCTGCGCCGCGCCCGTGATCATGTTCTTGACATAGTCCGCGTGGCCCGGGCAGTCCACGTGCGCGTAGTGACGCGCGTCCGTCTCATACTCCACGTGCGCTGTGTTGATCGTGATCCCTCTCGCCTTTTCTTCCGGCGCTTTGTCGATCTCGTCATACCGCATCGCCGAGGCCTTACCCTGCTGGCTCAACGCGATCGTGATCGCCGCTGTCAAGGTCGTCTTGCCGTGGTCCACGTGTCCGATCGTCCCGATGTTTACGTGCGGTTTCGTCCGCTCAAATTTTGCCTTTGCCATTGATTTTCTCCTTATAATAATACTCTCAAATTTCTTTGCCGCCAGGGCTGTTTGGAGCGGGTGATGGGAATCGAACCCACATAGCCAGCTTGGGAAGCTGGAGCTCTGCCACTGAGCTACACCCGCAAACCGCCTTGGGCAGCATTCCTATTTTACTTACTATTCCTTAAAATGTCAACCTCGTATTTGCCCGATTTTTCTATGGGTTTCCAAAGACGTTTTCGCCCAGCGGCGTGGGGGTGTCCGTGACGGCAAAATCGGTGGCGTTCACCCTGGCATAGGCCTGATTGACGTCCAGCCAGGGCACGCGCACTTCGTCCAGCAGATGATAGTCCGCGTCCACCAAAACCAGCGTGACCCCTGCCTCGTTCTGCAGGCCAAAGCCAGTCGCAAGCGGCTCGTCGTCCGCCTGGGGCGTCCCGCCGGTGAAGAACACCAGCAGGTATCCGCCCGCGGGAATGATGCCCTCGGGCAGGCGAAAGCGGTAGCTGTGCTTGGGGTCGTCCGAAAGCCCGTAGCCCGCCAGATTGATATCGCGCTCGCTGCCGTTATACAGCTCCACCCAATGCGTCATGCCCAGCGTGGGGTGCACATAGCAGCCGCGGTTGTCGGTGACGACTTCATTGATCACCAGGCCCTGGCTCCGCTCCGGTGTGGAAAACCGAACCAGCCAGAGGATAAGACAGATCAAAAGAAGTCCCGCGACAACGAGCCCGGCGGCGCGCGAAGGAGTCAGCCGCCACCAGGGGCGCGCCTTGGGCAAGGGAAAATCCTCTTCCAGCTCATCATTAAGGATTGTATTTTCTTCAGACATATAGCCCCTTTCTATCAAAATGTTCCACGTGGAACATTTGCAAAAACTTGTTCCGCGAAACGTACGCCGGCCATGGCGTCCGCCGCATAACAATCCGCGCCCAGCATGGCCGCGAGCGCCTCGGTCAGCACCGCGCCGCCGACCATAATCCGCGTTTGGGGTGCGTGTTTGCGCAGCAAGGCGATCGTCTCGCGCATGGCGGGCACTGTGGTCGTCATAAGCGCGGAGAGTCCCGCCAGCGGCGCGCGCTCCGCCAATACGCGCCCAGCCACCGTCTCCGGCGGCACATCCCTGCCCAGATCCAGCACCCGATACCCGTAGTTCTCCAGCAACGCCGCCGCGATGTTCTTGCCGATATCGTGAATATCCCCTCGCACGGTGGCCAGGACAATCGTTTTGGCCGCGCTTTGCTCGCCGACCGACGGCAGTTTTTTTCGCGCAACGCCAAAGGCGGCTTTGGCTGCCTCCGCCGCCAACAGCAGGCCGGGCAGGTATACGGTCTTGTTTTCAAACCCACGGCCCACCGCGTCTAAAGCGGGAATGATATGCCCCTCGATAACGGCAATCGGCGCTTCTGTTTCAAGCAGCGCGCGGCACAGGGTCTCGGCACGGCCCGCCAGCCCGCGCTCAATGGCTTGAGACAGCGAGCCCGTTTCCTCATGTTCCGCCGCTTGCGAGAGTTCCGGCAGCTTATATTCCGCGCCGCCGCCTCTTGCTGCAACTTCCATCAGCGTGGATGACAGAGGGTTGAGAATGGCGGCGGACAGCCCCGTTTCCAGTGCGCGGGCCAAAAAGCCCGCGTTGACGGTTTCCCGATCGGGCAAACCGAAGGAAACATTGGAAATCCCGAGAATGGTGCGCAGTCCGAGCACGGTTAACCGCCGCACCGCCTCAAGCGTAATCTCCGCGTTCTGCGGGTCCACCGCAACGGGCAGGGTGAGCGGGTCAAAGAGCAAGTCCGACTCAGCAATCCCATACCGCATGGCCTCCGCGCGGATACGCAGGGCGACATTCACCCGTTCCTCCGCCGTTTCGGGAATGCCCTTCTCGTCCAGGGTAAGAGCGACGGCCACGCCGCCGTATTGCGCCACAAGCGGAAAGACGGCGTCCATGCTCTCCTGTTTACCTGAAACAGAATTGACAAGCGGCTTGCCATTGTATACGCGCATGGCGGCGGCAAGCGCCTTGGGATCGCCCGAATCCAGTTGCAAGGGCAGGGGCACGGCGGCGGCAAGCGCGGTGACCGCGCGCGGCAAGAGCGTAGGTTCGTCCAATTCGGGCAAGCCAACGTTAACATCCAGCGCCTGCGCGCCCGCGTTTTGCTGCGCCAGCGCCTCCTGCACCAGAAAATCCATATCTCCGGCGCGCAAGGCCTCCTTCAGACGGGGCTTGCCCGTGGGATTGAGCCGCTCGCCGATCACAACGGGGGCCTTGCCCAGCTCCAACACCTGTGCGTATGAGGAGACCAACGTGCGCGGCGTGACTATGCGCGACAGGGACGCAAGAGGCGAGATTGCTTTTGTCAGCGCGGCGATATGCGCGGGCGTCGTGCCGCAGCAACCGCCCAGCAGGGTCGCGCCCGCGCGAAAAAGCGCCGCCATTTCTGCGGCAAAGGCCTCGGGCGAAAGGACAAATACCGCACTGTCTCCCACCATCTGCGGCAGGCCCGCGTTGGGATTGACAATAACGGGCAGCGCGGTCGCCCCACTCAGCTCTTGCACAACGGGCAGCAATTGCTTTGGCCCCAATCCGCAGTTGGCCCCCAGCGCGTCCACGCGCAGGCCCTCCAGCAGTACCGCCATTGCGGCGGGCGTGGCGCCGGTGAGCAATTTGCCGTCCGCACCATAGGTATTCGTCACCAAAACGGGCAGGTTGGTCTCTTTTGCCGCCAGGACAGCGGCTTTGGTCTCCAGAGAGTCCATCATAGTCTCGATCAAAATGCAGTCCACACCGCAGGCCGCGCCGATTTCGGCGGTTTGCGCGAACAGGGTGACCGCGTCCTCAAAGCCCAAATCCCCCAGCGGGGCAAGCAGCCGCCCCAACGGGCCGATATCCAGCGCCACAAACCGGTCCGCGCAGTCCGCCACGGCTTGTTTGGCAAGGGCTGCGCCGGCTTGAATGATTGCTTTGTGTTCGGTTTTGTCAAATTTCAGCGGATTCGCGCCGAAGGTATTGGTTTTGAGGATCTGCGCGCCCGCCGCAAGATAGGCGCGGTGCAGCGCCAGAATGCGATCGGGGTATTGCAGATTCCACCGTTCGGGCAGCTCGCCCGGCCGCAGCCCCTGCGCCTGCAGCGAAGTGCCGCAGCCGCCGTCAAAGAACAGGGTTCCTGTTTTTATCGCGTCACGAATGGTCATCGTCTTTCCTCAATCATAGCGGCTTGTATGCCAACAACGGCGGTCACGGATTTTTGCGGCGTCATCATGCCCGCGGCCGTGACCGAAATACCCGTGGTCTGCGCGGCGGACAAAAGGGCGAGCAGATCCCCCTGACAGGAGAGGGCAAAATCGCCGTACCCCGGTGAAAAACGGGGGCGCAGTATTCGCCCTTTGGCCAAATTCGAGACAATTTTGTCGCACCACGCCTCGACGGCCGCGGAGCCAATGGCGTCAAGTAAGACCGCGCGGCCGGTCTGCTGCCTGCCATAACGCAGCAAGAGCCGATCCGGTTCCCCTCCCACCGTGGCGCAAAAGAGAATGGCACGGTCACAGCCTTCCAGGTGTGCGGAAAGGTCTTTGCTTTCCACATAAAGCGGGCCGAGTGTCAGTCCGGCTCCTGTCCGCATGATTTCCACTTCCAGCGCGGCCGCGCGATAGGCCGCTACGCCTGAAAATTCAACCAAACAGGAGGCAAGTAAGTCCGCCAGCTCCCGCGAGGGCGGCAAAGCGCCCTGTCCCGCATAGTGCAAAGCCTGTTCGGACGATACCGCAACCTCCGCGGCCGAGGCCTGATACCGCGTTATCATTGCGGCGACTCCAAGATGCGGGAAATGTTCTCCTTTATGCTTTTCGCGACCTCGGGTTTGTTCATGGAGTAGACGTGGACCGCGTCGATACCGTTGGCAAAAAGGTCGATAATCTGCCCCGCGGCATAGATAATCCCCGCCTGCTGCATGGCGGCGGGATCGTTTTCGAACCGCTCGATCAGGCAAAGAAACTTGCTTGGCAGGCGAGTGCCGGAGAGCGCGCAAATGCGGGTGATCTGGCGCGCGTTTGTGACGGGCATGATTCCCGCCACAAGGGGCACAAATACGCCGTGCCGCGCCAGCATATCGCGGTAACGGTAGAGGATTTCATTTTCAAAAAACATTTGGGTGATCAAGAATTCACAGCCCGCGTCTGCCTTTTCACGGATATGCGCAAGGTCCTGCGTTAAGCTCGCGGCCTCGATATGCCCCTCGGGGTAACAGGCGCCGCCAATGCAGAACCCACCGAAGGCCTTGATTTCTGTAACCAAATCAGAAGCATAGCGAAAATCACCGTGGGAATAACCGGCCGGCAGATCCCCCCGCATGGCCAGAATGTTACAAATGCCGGCGCCGCGCAAAGCGCGAAGGTGCGCCTGCACGCCCTCCCGCGTCGCGTGCACGCAGGTCATGTGTGAAAGCGCGGGCACGTTGAACCGTTTTTGCACGGAGGCGGCCAGCCGCTCGCCAAGGACTGCGTTGCTGCCGCCCGCGCCGCAGGTCACGCTGACAAAGGCGGGAGAAAGCGCGGCGATTTGGGCAACGGCTGTCTCGACCGTGGAATAATCATGTGACAATTTGGGCGGGAAGACCTCAAAGGAGAGGGCGCGCGCGCCTCCGGTCAGCAGTTGTGACAGATACATAAGCACCCTCCTTGCCAATTTCTCATATAGTATAACATACGGGACAGAAAATGAAAATAATAAGAATTCCCGCAGAGTTTTACGTGTTATTCTAATCTTGCCGGACAGGATTCCCCCCTTGTTCGGCAGATCCGCTACAAAAGAAAGGAAGCCCCTTGTGAAAAGAGTTTCGGCAAATATCATATCCTTGTCCCCCGCCAATTTAGACGGGGCGCTTGCCTTGCCGTTTTTCCTCCAAACGGCCGATTATACAAAAGAAACGCCGGACCCTTTTTGCCTGTGTGTTTTTCCTTCTTGGATGACGGAAAAAGGGCACCTCTAAAAACTATTGGTGTGCAGATTTGCCGTGAATTTGGCCGCAGTTCACAGGCAAAAAACGCAGCAATAGCCGAAAGCCTATTGCGAGGCTTTTTGCCAAAGAAATGTGGTCAAAGGCGCGGTAAAGATGTACGCCTGGAGTTTTTAGAGGTGCCCAAACAAACGGCGGGGCGGTCCTCCCCGTCCCGCCGCACAACAAAAGAAAGAAGAACGTTAAAATGGAATTGACACGAAACCTAAAACAAGGCATGGTCGGCGAGGACGTGCGCTACGCAAAGGACGCACTGTTTGCCCTTGGGTTCTATGCCAAAAGCATTACCAAAATCACCAATTCTACCTTTGGCGCCGACACGCATGACGCGGTGGTCCGCTATCAGACCGCCCGAAAGCTGGCGGTCGACGGTATTGTGGGGTCCAAGACCTGGGCCGCGCTGCTGGCGGACCAAGGTCTGGCCGTGCCGGAGATGCCGCCGCCCGAGCCGAATAAAAATGCTTTGGCCCTGGTGTCCTGGGCGCTGACCCGCTTGGGCGATGTTTACGCCTGGGGCGCGTGCGACCTCTCGCCCGTGACGGAGGCGTGGATTCGCGGGCGCGACACAAGCAAGGCCAATGCCGACCGCTCCGTGGCCTATTGGAAAAAGGCCATTAAATGGGGGTTGACAGACCTGCGCGCGCACGATTGCAGCGGTTTGGTCAGCGCGGGCTTGATCCGTCAGGGCCTTCTTGCCAAAAAGAATGACTGCGACGGTCTATGGCGGCAATGCAACGAGATCAAAAAGACCGCACTGCGCCCGGGCGATCTGCTCTTTCGCGTGAACGCGTCCAATGTAAACGACAAAACGCACGTCGGGATATACACGGGACAAGGCGGCGTGATTCACGCCAAGGGTCGGGACGTCGGCGTGGTATTTGAGGGCATTGACCAAAACGGGACGGCCTGGTGGGCCAAGTTCGGTCGGCTCAAGGTCTACGGTTAGGAGGAGACGGCTATGGAAGTGGAAAAAGAAATCGGGAAAATGCTGCAAAAACTCTCTGCGATCGAGATCAAACTGGACACCGCGCTCTCACAGCAGGCCGACCACGAACAGCGGATTCGCCTGTTGGAATCCAGGGGCAGCCGCCGATGGGAAACGCTGGTCACGCAAGTGATTACCTTGCTGGCCGCCGCCTTTATCGGCTGGCTGCTGGCCAAATAATGAAAGGATTGCATCTTATGCCGGATTTTTTCACCTGGAACTCGCTGTCCACAAGCGGCGGCGTATTGCTTGCCACCACGATGGTCACGCAGTTGTTTAAGGGGACCGCTTTGTTTGCGCGTATCCCCACCAGAATTTTCAGCTACTTTGTCGCGCTGATTGTTTTGGTTTGCCATTTGTTCGCCGCGGGCGCTTTCGCCTGGAGCGGGCTGGCGCTGTGTTTTCTCAACGCGGTGCTCGTCTCCCTCGCCGCCAACGGCGCGTATGATGGGATTGCCTCGAAGAAGAAAATTTGAACAAGAGGCAAGTTCTACAATTACAAGGTTCAAGACGACTTGCCAAAACAGCTCAAAAAGATGTGCGAAAAAGCTATGTTTAACAAAACTCGAAATATGAACGAAATGTGAACAAAGTGTGAATTCCGTTTCCGGGCAGCACATTTCATAAATCTATGGTATACTATTAGTGCAAGAGAGCATGCGGCTCTATGTATTATCCAACAGATTGGAAAGGAGAACAAGAAGATGTTGGTTCAATAAACAAGTAATTAGTCTTCTTAAATTGAATAGTTCAAATGGCTCGTTACTATTGAGGTAACGGGTCTTTTTTAGTGTTTCAATTTCCTCAACATGATTTTCCTTTGCCTTTCATTCTTTTTCGCTAATCTTATTGAGCGCCGATTCCATTTATTATATAGAATTTGAATGTTAATATGGTAACGCTCATCATACCGACTATTATATTGAGCAATTTTAATATAATAAAACCTTACAATCTCAAGAAAAGAAGGGTGAATTGAGGAATAAACTATGTTTGGATCACCTATTGCTAAAAAACTCATAGCAAAATACTCCAGCTGGTTTAATATATAACCTTCTTTTTTCTCCATAAACGCTTGGAATTCTTCTTTTGCCTTTGCATGCGCCGCCTCACCTCCATTGACAATAGGCTGAATGCTTTCATTATAAAAAGAGACAAAGAACTCTGCTTGTCGTTGATTTTGACACTTGATAATTGTTTCAAGTTGAGTGGATTTATGGATATCATTATATTTTTCGAGCCATACTTGATTAAATCCGGAGAAGATCTCTTCCATTTCTTCTCTAACAAAATACAATTTCTTTTTACTACTCAAAACATACCCGATACTATTATATATCTCCTTGTCCGCACACTGCCTAACGAAGCCCCAAATAGCTAATAACTCTACATAAAAACGGACGAGTTTCATTCCCTCGGCTGCTTTGCTTTTTCTTGAAGAATACCAATAATAGAGAACACCAACAATCGCCGTTACTGCAATAAGAGAATTGGGAATAAAATTATACCAGTCTATTGATGATTGTATTATATTGTTTACTTGCAATGCCTCGCTCCTTTTCCACTTTTAGACAAGAATATACCGTTTGTAAAAACATGTCAATATTTTTGGTTTTCATTTGTGCATACCCTTTATAATTAAAAATGTTCCACGTGGAACATTTTGCAAAAAACCCAGTGTTTTAGCCAATAATTCGCTTTGTTATCTTATTTGCTTTGTGATAAATCTCCTCCGGATCCACGCCGCAGAAGAAGACGCCGTTTTCATAGAGAATTCGCCCCGCGACCATCGTGAGGGCTACGTTCTCCTTGCTGCCCGAATACACCACGTTTTTGGTGAGGTTGTTGAGCGGCTGCATATTGGGGCGGTGCAGGTCTATCATCACAAGATCCGCCTGTTTGCCGGCCTGCAAACTGTCGCAGGCGGGCAGGCACATCGCGCGCGCCCCCGTTTGGCACGCGGCGCGCAGCACCTTGTTCGCGTCCATTGCCTCCGCGCCGTGAACCAGCTTTTGCAGTCCCGTCGCCAGAAACATCTCGCGGAAAAAATCCAGGCAATTGTTGCTGGCGGGCCCGTCCGTGCCCAGCGCAAAGGGCACGCCCCGTTCCGCCAGCTCTGCCAGCGGGGCAATGCCGCTGGCCAGCTTGACATTTGACCCGGGGTTTGTAATGGCGTACAGTCCCCGCTTTTGGAATATCTCTATATCTTCAGGCGTCAAATGCACACAGTGAAAACCCCCGCCGCCGTGGGCAAACAGGCCCATTTCGTCCATTACGGCTGTGGGTGTTTTGCTCCAGCGGGCCAGACAGTCCGCCACTTCCTCACGCGTCTCGCTGTTGTGCGCGAACACGGGCGCGCGCTGCTCGGCGGCAAAGGCGGCGATCTCCCGCAGCATTTTTTCTCCGGCGGTATATTCGGCGTGAAAGGCCAGTTGGTGAGAGATCAAGGGGTGCAGCCGGTTGAGCTTTTTATAATTCTCCTGCATGGCGCGCACGGTCGTGCCGAAGTCGTTGACCGCGTTGCAGAGCACCATACGAAAGCCCATGTTGATCGCGCTTTGGGCGACCGCGTCCAAATGAAAATACATATCAAAGGCGGCCGTAATGCCCGAGGTGAGGTATTCTAAAATCGCCAGTTTGGTCAGCCAGTAGGCGTCGTCGTCCGTCAGCCGTTCCTCACGCGGGAACACATCCTCCCGCAGCCATTGCAGGAGGGGCTTGTCGTCCGCCAGCGAGCGCAGAAAGGTCATGGCGGAATGCGCGTGCGCGTTCTTAAACCCGGGCAGCAGCAGATTGCCCCGACAGTCAATCTCTCGGTCCCAGGTTAAGTCGCAGGCAGCAGACACACCAACGTGCGAAATGCGATCGCCCTGCACCCAAACTTCACCCTCGAAAACCTCTGCGGTCTCCGAGGCAAAAGGGACAATGCGCGCGTTATACAGACGAATGTTCATGTTTGATCCTCATCAAAAATTGATAAATTGGGATAGGCGTTTAGCGAAAGCTCGCTGCGCTCGCCCGCCATCAGCTGATAGTAGGCCGCCGCGCCGATCATGGCGGCGTTGTCGGTACAGTAGACGGGCTGCGGGCAATAAAACGCGATCCCCTCTTTGGCGCAAGCGGCCGACAGCATACCCCGCAAGTTTTGGTTGGCGGAGACTCCGCCCGCCAGCGCAAGGCTGCCAGACCCCGCAGTGATTGCCGCGCGGATTGCTTTGCGCGTAAGCGTATGGTTGACCGTGTATTGAAAGCCGGCGGCCAGGTCCGCGCGATTGACCGTTTCTCCCCGCTGTTCCATGGTGTACAGCCGGTTGATCAAGGCTGTTTTTATGCCGGAAAAGCTCATATCAAAGCCTTTTCCCTCATTAAATGCGGAGTGAAAAGTGATTGCGTGCGGATCGCCGCTCAGGGCCAGTTTCTCGAGCTCCGGCCCGCCGGGATAGGGCAGGCACAGCGCGCGCGCGACCTTGTCAAGAGCCTCGCCCGCCGCGTCGTCCCGCGTGCGGCCCAGCAGCCGAAATCGGGCATAGTCCTCCACTTCAATCAAATGCGTGTGCCCGCCGGATACGATCAGGCAGGTAAAAGGCGGTTCCAGGTCGGGGTGGGAAAGATAGTTCGCCGCGATATGGCCCAGAATATGATTGCAACCGAGCAGCGGCAGCCCGCCGCCCAGCGCAAACGCTTTGGCGAAACTCACACCCACCAGCAGCGCGCCCACCAGCCCGGGGCCGCTTGTTACGGCAATGGCGTCCAGCTCGTCCTTTTTCGTGTCTGCCTCGGCCAGCGCCTGCCGCACGACCGCGCCCACCTGACCCACATGGTTGCGGGAGGCCAGCTCCGGCACCACGCCGCCATAGCGCCGGTGGAGCGGGATCTGCGAATAGATCACATTGGAAAGGACCGTTCGTCCCCCCTCTACCACCGCCGCCGCTGTCTCGTCGCAGGAGGTTTCAATGGCCAATACGCGGGCACGGCCCGTTTCCTGTATCTGCCGCAGTTTTTCATCAGCCAACGCAGAATACGTCATGCGTTTCACTCTTCTTCGGGGGTTTTGTCTTCCGGCGCAAAGACCTGCACCGTATCGCCGAAGGTTTCCATCTCCTCCCGAATGCGCGCCTCCTCGGCCACTTCCCGCTCAATCTGCTGCCGTTGGCGGATCGAAACATTACGCAGCCTGTGCGCGATGATCAGATCCGGCCCTTCCGGTTCGGGCTCGCTGATCCAGCCGGACGGCTCGGCGATCGCCTCATACCGCGCCCGTTTCCAGCGCGCGATAAGCAGCGTCCCAACGGCAAAGAGCAAAAGCGCGCCGATCCCCGCCAGGGCAACCAGCACAATGCGGATAATCACATTGGCGAAAAACTGCTCGGTCAGCATTTGCACCATGCGGGACTCGTAAGGCAGCATCCAATTCTCGCTGCCCGGGAAAATCACTTTGTGAAACTCCAGCCAAAAGGCCGAAAAGCTGCCCGAGGCCCAAAGAACAAAGAAGGCGGCCAGCAGACCGAAGGCGCCCAGGGCATAGAGATACCCGCGGCTCCAGCCGGTCAGCGGATCCTCCCCGTACAGCATGGCGGCAATGGCGTAAAGCGCGAGCGCAAAGAGCAGGCCGAAGTTGCGCGCCACAACAAAGAAGGACCAAACCTGCTGCACCTCGGCCATGTGTATGACTTCGATGGGCAAGACAAACATCTCCATGACCTCACCTTGAACGGTGACTTCCACATAGATACTGTCGGCCCGACCGCGCATATAGTCCAAAAGCACCTTGGTGCTCTTGGCCAGGTCGCCCACACTCATACCCATCTCTACATTGGTTCCCAGCTTTTTGTGCTGCGTTTCAAGAAAGGAATCGTCCGCCACCACAAGCTGTACGGCGGAAAACACCAGGCAGAATAGCAGAACAAAGGAGGCAAGGGGAAATAAAATCTTGGCAATTGTCTTTTTCATGCTACGATTATAGCAGATTTTGCGGCGCAAACAAGCGAACAAATCCAAAATTATGATAAATCTGATAATTTTTATCTATATTGGTTTTCTTTCTGCGTGTTACATGGTATGATGAACAGGGTAATTATCCCCAATTATGTATAAGAAGGTTTTGTTATGGCATTATTAACGGCTGACGAACTATATTATTTCAACGAAGGAACTACCTCGCGGGCCTATGAGAGCCTGGGCTGTCATCGGGTGGACTATGAGGGGCAGCCCGCCTTCCGCTTTGCCGTCTGGGCGCCGAACGCCAAGCGCGTCGCGGTCTGCGGGGACTGGAACGGCTGGTCGCAGGACGCGGACGTGATGACGCCGGTGGGCGCCACGGGCGTTTGGGAGATTTTCATCGGCATTGCCCATGATAAAAATCTCTATAAGTACGCGATCACCGCGCAGGACGGCACGGTCGTGCTCAAGGCGGACCCCTATGCCTTTGCCTGCGAGTATGAGGGCACCGCCTCCATGATCTGGGCCTCGGACCCTTTCCCCTGGACGGATGAGGCGTTTCTGCACGGTGGCTGTAATCTCCACAACCGCCCCATGAATATCTATGAAGTGCATTTGGGTTCGTGGAAGAGGGGGCTCTCCTATCGGGATCTGGCGCATGAGCTGGTGGACTATGCCGCCGACATGGGCTATTCCCATTTGGAGCTTATGCCGCTGATGTGCTATCCCTACGAGCCCAGCTGGGGTTATCAGGTGACGGGCTATTTTGCGCCCACTTCCCGCTACGGCACGCCGGATGACTTGAAGTATCTGATCAACCGCGCCCACGAAAAGGGGATCGGCGTGATCATGGACTGGGTACCCGCGCATTTCACGCGGGACGCGCACGGCCTGGCGCGGTTTGACGGCACGCCGCTTTATGAAAACCCCGACACGCGAAAAAGCGATATGAAACAATGGGGCACGCTGCTCTTCGATTACGGGCGGTCCCAGGTGCAGAGCTTTTTGGTGAGCAACGCGGTGTACTGGCTTTCGGAATTTCATTTCGACGGTCTGCGCGCCGACGCGGTTTCCGCCATGCTGTATCTGGACTACGGTCGGGAGCATGGGGAATGGGTCGCCAACGAGTTCGGCGGCAAAGAAAATTTAGACGCGGTCGCCCTCTTCCAAAAGATCGCCAAGGCCATTGCCGAATTGCCGGGGCATAAGCTGCTGATCGCGGAGGAAAGCACGGCTTTTCCCAAGGTGACAAACAAACACGAGGACAGCCTGGGTTTTGACTACAAGTGGAATATGGGCTGGATGCACGATATGCTCTCCTATATGCAGATGGATTCCTTCTTTCGCAAGTGGAACCACGACAAGCTGACTTTCTCCCTGCTGTACGCCTTTTCGGAGTATTATATCCTGCCCTTCTCCCACGACGAGGTGGTGCACGGCAAGCTGTCCATGCTGGGCAAGATGTCCGGCGACTACTGGCAGAAGTTCGCGCAGCTCAGATTGCTGTATGCCTATCAGATCGCGCACCCGGGCAAAAAACTGACCTTTATGGGCATGGAGCTGGGGCAGTTCATCGAGTGGCGGTTTGACGAGAGCCTGGATTGGCTGCTGCTGGATTATCCCAAGCACGAGGAATTGCAGCAGTGCATGAAGGACTTGAACCATTTTTATCAAAAGACACCCGCGCTCTTTGCCTGTGACGACGATTGGTTCGGTTTTGAGTGGGTTACGGTAAACGATTCCGCGCATTCCGTCTGCTCCTTCCTGCGGCGGGATCGCCACGGCAACGCCCTGCTGGCGGTCTTTAACTTCACGCCCGTGCCCTGGGACAACTACCACATGGGCGTGCCCGGCGAGGGCAGGTATACCGAGGTGTTCTCCACCGATATGCCCGGGTTCGGCGGAACAGGGCAGTATGAAAACGGGATCCTTCGCACGAAGGCGTTGCCGATGGACCGTTTCCCCCACCGTTTGGAAATGAAACTCGCGCCCTACGGCGCCGCTTACTATGAATATCGGGAGAAGGAGGTCAAGCACAAGAAATGAAAAAGAAAATTGTCGCCATGCTGCTCGCGGGAGGACAGGGGACCCGTTTGGGGACCTTAACTTCGGAGATGGCAAAACCCGCCGTTCCGTTCGGCGGGAAGTACCGTATCATTGATTTTCCGCTTTCCAACTGCACCAACTCGGACATTGACACGGTGGGGGTGCTGACCCAGTACCGGCCGCTCGCGCTGAATTCCTATTTGGGCACCGGTCAGTATTGGGACCTGGACCGCAACGACGGCGGCGTGTTCGTACTTCCGCCCTATATGACCGAGCGGGTCGGGCAGTGGTACAGCGGCACGGCCAACGCCATCTTTCAGAACCAGGAATTTGTTGACCAGTATGATCCCGATTATGTGCTGATCCTGTCCGGCGATCACATCTACAAGATGGACTACGCCGCCATGCTCCGCCATCACGAGCAAAAGAACGCCGCCGCCACCATCGCGGTGCTTCAAGTGACAATGGAGGAAGCCAGCCGTTTCGGCATCATGAACACCGACGCGCACGGACAGATCATCGAATTTGAGGAAAAGCCCAAGCACCCCAAGAGCACCCTGGCCTCCATGGGCATTTACCTCTTTAACTGGAAAATCTTAAAATCCTATCTGCTGGCGGACGACTTAAATCCCGCTTCGGACAAGGACTTCGGCAAGAACATCATCCCCGCCATGATAGTGCATGGGGAGCGCATGATCGCCTATCCGTTCTCGGGCTATTGGAAGGACGTCGGAACCCTG
>Ga0123353_10008517_pt1 | contig 14023 bp, 6 predicted proteins | sample TergutLab28metaG_3_FD_92763 | JGI IMG/M metagenome (GOLD analysis project Ga0123353, IMG submission 92763) | Labiotermes labralis P3 segment gut microbial communities from Petit-Saut dam, French Guiana - Lab288 P3 | ecosystem: Host-associated > Arthropoda: Insects > Digestive system > Gut ... | reverse complement strand
CCATATACCCACATCCCACCTTCTGGAGATCCGTCCTAATATTATCCACCCATCTACGCCTAGGTCTCCCCGGTGGTCTCCTTCCCTCCGGTTTCCCCACCAAGACCCTATACACCCCCCTCTCCTCACCCATACGCGCCACATGCCCAGTCTATCTCATTCTTCTCGATTTTATCACCCGCACAATATTAGGTGAGGAGTACAAATCATTTAGTTCCTCGTTATGCAATCTCCTCCATTCCCCCGTTATCTCGTCCCTCCTAGGTCCAAATATTCTCCTTAACACCATGTTCTCAAACACCATACTTAGATGAAATAATAACTACATGGCAAAAAAAAGGCATAAACAAGGAATTCCACTTCCCAAAAAATCAGGAACTGGAACTGTTAACGCTGTTATTTCCTGACGAACAAGTTACGATACCCAACACGGAGGACAACTTGCAGATAGCTGCACACAAATAAATCAAATAATAACACTACATGGTTTGACCATACCTGCAGAGAAAACAAAACGGATGGCACTGAACCGACGACAGTCAGTTAGAAGTAAAATTGTAATAGATAACAAAATTATAGACCAAGTAAACTGTTTTAACTGCTTAGGAAATCCGATATATTATTAAAACGAAGTGAATACTGATGATAATAAATTGGACAACTATTTGAAAATAACTTTTACTTTCAGTTATTTGAGACCTGTCTCTGTCTCGTGTTGATTTTCATTCAATCTTCAATCTCCAGCAACCACAGTCAAATTTCAGCGCTGTGCTGTAGATAGGTTGGCCACAACGCGGCTCGCGGATGACACCGGTTCAGCCCGTGCAAGTTGCTACTACAGTTGATATTCAGGTAGTCTGCATGCATACGTTCATGACCGTAAGCGGCGTTTTAAAAGATTCCGTAAAGAAACGACACTTGTAACTAACCTATTACATCACCAAGAACACAGGTAAGAAGGTATCAAATGTGGAAAAAAAAATTCTTTTATTAATGCATATATGGCTCTTGCCAACTACATAATGAGGAGATTAATGATCTGAATTCCTCGCCAAATATTGTTCGGGTGACAAAATCGAGAAGAATGAGATGGGCTGGGCATGTAGCGCAAATGGGGGAGAGGAGAGGCGTATACAGGGTTTTGGCGGGGAACCCAAGGGAAAGAGACCACTTGGAAGACCCAGGCGTAGATGGGAGGATAATATTAAGATGGATCTTCAGGAAGTGGGATGTGGGGATATGGACTGGATCGAGCTGGCTCAGGATAGAGACAGCTGGCGGGCACTTGTGAATTCCGTAATGAACCTTCGGGTTCAATGAAATACGGGGAATTTTTTGACTAGCTGAGAACCGATTAGCTTCTCAAGAAGGACTCTGCTCCATAGAGTAGGTAAGTAGGTAATATGGCTGTTACCCAAGTTGCCTTCTAAATTGCTCCCCCAGACGCTCATCTACCTGGCTATCCTGCCGTGTACATAAGAATTTGGTTATATTTCGAGTGATTCTCTTTCGCTAGTTTTGCTGCTGGGTAAAGTCTATGAACATGCACAGCAAGTGTAGTCATGTTTCAGCATTTTGGCTTACCAACACTTAGCGTCAGTCTATTGTTCTGAATGGTACTGTTCTCCGTTTTAAATTTTTGCAGTGAACTTGAGTTGGCGGGGTTAGAACAGGCGGTATATGACAGGACAGTAACGAACTGTAAATAATAAAGAACCCTACATCTTGCTTGAGTAGTTAGCACTTATGCTTTCTACTTGTCGATCATTTTAACGACGGTATATGAATGACCACAGTTAATTAGCGTCAAATGATATAGTGAAGCGGGAAGGATTATTGAAGAAGCTTGTCCACTCTGGGAGGAATGTCCGGCTCGCAAGCCAGACAGCTTTCTTGGCCGTAGCTTTTCGCGATCAGTTTTCAGTCCCCATAAGCAAATACCGTGGGCCGGGCTAGCTCAGTAGCTATTGCGAATCGCTACGGGCTGGACGGTCCGGGAATAGAATCCCGGTGGGCGCGAAATTTTCCGCACCAGTCCAGACCGACCCTTGGGCCCACCCTGCCTCCTATCCGATGGGTACTGGGCCTTTCCCGGGGGTAAAGCGGCCGGGGCGTGGTATTGACCACCCACCCCCTTCTAGCGCCGAGGTTAAGGAGAGAGTAGAGCTATACCTCTACTCCCCTTTGGGCCTTCGTGGCCTGTTCTAGGGTGAACGTTACAAGCGTATACCGGGACAGAACCTCAAAATAATTCGCAGTCGTTTCCTATCATCACATCTTACCCACGGCAACAAATATTAGCTACTCATTAGATATGGGAGTGCCTGACAAACTGGGAGGTATCTGGAAGGTGTTGTCGGTCATCGTGTGCTTCAAGTTATTGTTCTAAAATTCGTCTCGCACACGCGATACATGCAATGAAAATTCTCTCCGTGACTCTGCGCTTAGCTACGTGTGTGCTACAAGGCAGTGTGTATGCCTGTGAAATTGGTAGGACTATTTCAAACTGCTTCATTTGTAATGTGAAAGAACACAAGCCTACTCGGTGGGCATCCTCTAGTGGAGTGATCAGCCCGACACAGAGACCTCTACCTGACAACACACAGCACTCACAGGAGGCAGACATTCCTGCCCCCGGCGGGATTCGAACCCACTATCCCAGCAAGCGAGAGGTCGCAGACCCACGCCTTAGACTGCGCGACCACCAGGATAATATTTAAATTATACTTGATAAAACGCAGAAAAGGAGTTATGACGTCACTTACCTGCCGCTTCGTATGCATCTCTGTAGGAGAGGTAACCCCAGGACAAGAGGGTGGTGGTACTTGCCATGGTAAACCCAAACTTGACGAAATCTCCAGCTGAAATAAGGAAAGACCGGTTGCCTTAAATAAGTATGGTTGAAAAACCCACTTAAATGTACAGCCTTAAGTTTCTGGCCGTGTGGCAATAGTTACTCTAATGCGTTTTTACGAACACGTCTGGGCTGCCTATGAGGTATCACAAGGTACCACAAACTCGCCACTGATTTTGTGCCAAACTTCTACTTGGCGGGTTCGAAATATTTCATAAGAGGCATGCTCAACACCTTAAAGACTAAGATTAAATTGTACTGAATTTAAATATTCAGTTCGTACCGCGCAGTGAGCACACTACGCCTCGGTTAAAAAAACAAACAATTCATGCTGTGTAAGGTAATAATCGCTATTTGTTCTCAGAACTATAAACAACACATAAATGCACTCTGTGGACAGAACATATTATTAGTTAATATTGAAACTAACGAGGCCTCGAAGGGATACGTAGCTCAGCTAGATCTCACATGATGTTAAAGACTACAAAAGTTACACGTTCAGTAAGTAAAAAAACACACACATAATTCGTGGCGCATGTTTAGGAATTCTGTGAATACACGGCATGTAGGTCTTAACGGTTGATTATTCGATCACTCAACCTAGACGTCACATAGGGTAAAATTACATAACAAATTAAATAATATAATAATTTACAGTCTATACTAATAATCTTCCATATCCTTATGAAAAATTACTGTTACAGATTACATATAAAATTCACACCAAGACGATAAACTCGCAATACCAGCAAGTTTCCTCAGTTCAGACAGCCCAAACCACAACAGCTCCGTTTATATAATATTTTATAAATTTTAAAGATTGTATTATTAATATATTCATGTGTTTTATTACATTTCATAGTTTAACAACTTCTTATTATAAACGAGATCTCGTCTTTTACGGCATAACAATACATATACACCCTCCTAAGTTCAGCCTGAAGATGGCTCTAACAAGCCGAAGCATGTAGCTGAAAGCCGTAAATTCATAAAATATTTAATAAAAAAGTACTGTTAGAATTATTATATTGTTTAATTAATACAGCAACACACAACGGGGATGCCCTGCCTTAAAAATATATAACAAAGTTATCAGCGGTGCTACTGAAGAATCAAATTTTCTGCCATGTTTCGACGTGTCCCCTGGTAAACGGTTACCGCTGTTGCAAGGAACATAGTGCCTTAATCTTCGGGCCTTATGTGATTTCGAAACGTCGGAATAAGGAACTGCGTTTATTTTAAACACCGGTAACTATTTACTAGTCGACACGTTGTCAGATCCCAGAAATCTTGCATCTTCTTGACCACGAATGCTGACTCAGCACAGGGTCCAAGAGGGATGTCTGTGTGCACAATACATGATACTCGGCACTGGAATAGGAGGCAATTTCTTGACTACGTGAGCGACGATAAGCTTCTGTAGAAGGAATACGCTGCAGGCAGTTGGTTAGTTACGATTCGGGTGTGTGTTTTATAGCAAACGGTATACTTTGTTTCCTATACATTTATTTCTGAAACACACTTACATATGACTGTATCAATCAATATTAAAACCCATAAAGTTACGCACTTCGTTAAATAGATTTAAATTTTACAATCACCTGTCTCGTTAAATTCATTCTGATTTTCTACCGATTTGGGGACCGCGGTAGCACAGTGGTTATGGTGCTGTGCTACAAATCGGAAGGTCGCTGGTTCGATTCCAGATGGTGCCATTGGATTTTAAATTGACATAAAATCCTTCCGATCGCACTATGGCCCTGGGGTCGACTCAGTCTCTAACAGAAATGAGTACCAGGAGTATTTCCTGGGGGCAAAGGCGGTCGGTGCGTATGGCTGACAACCTACCACCATCCTGTGCCGTTGTCACGAAATCTGGGAACCTTAACTTCCTAGAACCCTCTGGGTCACTCCAGGCCTGTAAGGGGACTGCTTTACCTTTCTGATGACTAAAGAAATCCAGCACTGACGTCTGCCACTTCATCTTGCACCATAAGTGGCTCATTTGGATCATCTTTGCCGTCGTCCAACAATACACGTGGCTGCGCACAAGTTCTAAGATTACTTAAAGAAACTGAAGTCTGGTGACAGACAGACCTCTTCTTCACTTTCAGAATCTCCTCATAGCAAGCAAGCATCCTCATAATTCCTTGTCCATTTGCTGCTCTGTTCTCGTTCTAACCAGTGCCCTCAAACACCTTGGTACAGTACCAGCTTCAGTCCAAGACCCTCTAATTCAACTCTGAAACATTCATATTCCTCTTCTTAGACTCAGGCTCAGGCTACTCAGCTTTTTCAAGGGCGCTTTGCTTCCGACTAAGATCGTCGAGTGTGAGCTCCTGATCGTGGGAATTCAGCAGCTCGAAGATACTCTTCAGAGCATCGTATGTACAAATTTGCGCGCTTGGCTATGTTGTGTCTGAGGGCAAAGGACGTAATTCCGGAGCGACGTAAGTCGAGATGACGTAAATCGGGGAATGACTGTATATGCCACAAATCTGATAAATATAAAATAATGTGTGTAGGTAGAATGAACATGCAACTTGGTAGCATCCGGGGTGGCGTAGTAAGCATGGTGACTAGTCTACGGCCTGAACGACCGAGGAATAGCAGCTCGATTCCCTTTCAGGACAAGAGATTTGTCTCTCCAAATCGTCCAGATTAGCTGTGGGGTCCACCCGGCATCCTTTACCTGCGGCGACCCATTCACTGGGGTATAGCTGCCAGGGTTTGACACTCAACTCTTGCCTCCATCTAGTGCTGAGCTTAAGAATCAGTGAAGCTGTACTAATACTTCCCATGCGCCTTAATGGTGCGCACACAGACTTTACCACCCACAGTGTGCTAATACAGGATGGTACTAAAAGAGGAAGGTGTTTATGTTAGAGTAATTTACGGGGCGTTCTGAATATGTAGATTCATTTCCTGCTTACCGTCATAGTATCCACCCGTGAGATCCTCACCGCTTTGCCCGCGGTCACCCAATGCCGAATCTCCCCGCCAAGGTATTCTGTTATCTATAGGTAATTTCCCCGACCTCTGAGCCTCGTAGAATAGAAGAGACAGTTCCAGTACTTGGGAGTAGTTGTAGTCCGACGCCGCCACTACTGCAGCGAGTGTCGCCATCATGGACAACACCAAGCCGTCCCTCATCTGGAAAATAAGAAGTCTTGATTGAATCATCCAACACGAGTTAATGACACTAAAACAAAGTGTACACTGCTGCCTAGAGCGGGTTGTGTTAACTTCTTGGACTGCATAAGAACTAAAATTTCAAGGGAAAATAAATATTTGTACGAGAGTTGGTGTCAAGAAGATAAGAAATTCCTTATACAGCCTACGTAAGGAAACTGAAATAGGCTATGTAAATGAAAGTGACAATGTTAACAGGCGATGATGGTTCCAGTGCATGAATCATGCGAGGAAGTGGTTGGTATAAACAACAAAGGCAATGTACTGCAGCACGCGTATGGTAACACTTGGCGCGTTGGCTTAACCATTGTTGCAGTGGAAACACAACAGTTCATTCCGGGTGTGCATTTTTGAGCTACAAGTCACTGTCAACTATAAAAAATTTGTGGTTGTTGCACAACAATGCTTCTATGGCAAATTAATGTCGCCGGGAACAATAAAGCATCTAAACTGCCCGATGCTGCACTGCGATAGAGAAGTGTTCGTTTTGCTCATGGCTTTCTTCAGACTATAATTTCGCTGATCAGATCGTAAAGATAGAGAAGTAGTTGAGCGGTTTCTCAGTTTTTTTTTAATGTTTCCATTAAGCATTTTACGAGATCAGATGAAATTAATCAATTATGAAGCAATATATATTAACCTTTTGGCGCCGGAATTGTTTTTTTTTTAATTTTAGCACATCCTGTATATAGAATGTGAATAATACAGGACCCAAATACGTTAGAATTATGAAAAAAACTGCATTTTGAAGAGAAAAAACGAAGAGTATATACCACGTTTAAAATATTCAGTACCTATATTTGTTGAATAAATATATAAAATGCAACTTTAGAGGTTGGCGGAGCGGAACGACCACTATAGTTGACATTAGGCGTCAAAAGGTTAAATGTTATGAGTGTGTGTATTCTTGTCTCAGTTATCTGGCGTGCAAATCTTATCTTTTCTACGCAGCATTACATTGTCAAGTGTGGCCTGTCTGGCTCTATGGTTTTCTTATACATTACTTCATAAACGGCACAACTTCTGGCGGAGGGGGGGCATAAAATGTGTGTTTTGATTTGCTCTACAACTGTCATCCGAAACATACTAAGAAGAATTAAGCGAGATCTCATCATAAATGCCCATGGTCTTCTGTAAAGTACCGTTATTCTTGTCGGATTTTATCGAAACTTGAATTTTCTCGACAGATTTTCGAAACCCCCGAATATCAAATTTCGTGAAAATCTGTTCAGTGGGATACTTCCTATTTAAGAGAATATACGTGTGATGTTTGCTTCTTGGTATGAACCGAGCAGGGTAAAAAGGAAGTAACAGTTATTGTTTTGGTTCACAAATTACCGTCGCTGACCGAAAATCTAAAGACGTTCCAAACAGGATGTAGTAACCTTCAACACAGCTATTTGTTAGTGTTTTTAACATTTCAAGTTACAAGGCTACATGTTTTGACCACAAAGTGGTCACCTCTTTGAGGCCATCACGTTACATAAGAATACAATTTGCAATTTAAACATTGTTTTTGTGTAATGCAGTGGCGTGAAAGATGACCACCTTGTGGTCAAAACACGATCTGATAAAAACACTAATAGTTGTAAACTTACAATATGTGTTCAGTCAACACAACAACATTAGAAAATTAATGTGTTACCGCAACAAGTTTCGACTGCGGAGAGTCATCATCAGGCTGAATATTTAAGAACCATTAAATACATTATCCTTTGCAGTATTTAATGGTTCTTAAATATTCAGTCTGATGATGACTCTCCGGATTCGAAACATGTTGCGGTAACATATTAATTTTCTAATGTTGTTGTGTTGACTGGACACATATTGTAAGTTTACAATAAATAAGTTTAATTCTTTATAACACAACGGGATGACTTCCTTTAGTCTAATAGTTGTGTTTAAGTTGATTAAATACTACGTTGTATACCACAACGTGATGTCCAACGTAAACCTACTAAATATATGAACAGGCGTGCAAGAACTTCATTCAATTCCGCCATCGTCTGTCACCCTACTTTAGCAGCAATGTTTAAAATTTCCTTTCACACTGTAACGTAAGCACGAAATATGTATGCTTGTTGTAATATACTTCGGGACTGGGATTTGTGCGGCTGTTTGTAATTCATTTCCCTAGCTTCTAGGGCCGCGTATCCTTGTCAAACCTGGCAGGATATTTCAACAGCATACCAGAAACGTTAACTCTTGCAGTCACCAATCTTCAGTCCTTCCGCCATCATGGGACTACTCTTAGAAGAATCTTTAATATACATATGTACTTTAGTACAGTCGATATGACAATTTAAGTAGTGAAACTGAGAAACAAAGCAGTATTTTTTTTTTAAATTTAGGTACACATCTTTGCTGTTTTTAACTGAATTCCTTCCGAACAAGAAATTGTAACATTTTCAGTGGAGTAAGCCCTGTAGCAATGAGTCTGAAATATTTTCCACCGTCCAGATATTCAATTTCTGTGTATTAAGTCCCATTTTTCCAACAATTCATAAAATTCAAGCATGTTTTTACGTCACAGAATTCTCTGATTTCTTGGTACCGGTAAACGTCATGTCCAAATTTAAACGCCACTCTAAAAAAAAAAAACCAACACCTAAGATTTAGAACTGTGGTTTTGATGGATATTCGGATCTTCTGGCATGTGACGCCATGTTGCTGGGTTACAATTACACGACTTTTCGCAGGACTGAGGTACCCCTTAAGCCTTGACAGAAAGACTAACCCCACGAAACAACATCGTAACCTAGAAGACCTGAATCAACTTTTACAGTACACTTCTCTTGTAACTTGACCCGAAGCTCAGTAGCGCAAACACAAAAGCCCATTAAACACTACAGGGCCTAAGTTATGCCAACTCTATTCTGTCATCAACGTCCATTCCGCTGTACCTCTTTCAGAATGTATATGGAAGAGAAAGCAACTACATTATTTTACATGGTTCTGTTAATATTCGCACGGCCTCTCCATCTAACACCACCCGGAATACCTAGGCATAATGGGAAGATAATATTAAAATGGATCTTAAAAAACAGGTAAAGGTGTGGCGTAGCGTCATTTGACTCGGGTTATGGCTCAGTGATGTGTTCCTGTGAACAACACAATTGTGAATATTCGCGTACAGTAAGAGAAGTAAAATTTCATAAGGAACAGAGACACTAGTTCTTCAACGGCTTTGCTCTATGCAGTTAGTTACTGAAAATTTAATGGCGCTGCTTTGAAAAGCAAACGACACGGTATCAAGATCCTCATTTACGCCCATGACACACTTTTGGCTCTAGATGCGAACAAATGTCCTGTCTAGGATTAGGCCAACCCTTATCTAGAAGCATCAAAGGATACATAGAAGGGACAATTAAAAATCCTATGTATTAGAAATATTAAAAAAATAGTTTTGTCTCATGTTACACTTTGTTAAGAGGCTAAAGGGGCATTAATTTTGGTTTAGAGAACACAGTGCCTCATGCTAACAAAAAAAGTTTCCGAAATCGTTCTGTCTAGTCTAAAATATGCTAATGTGATCTTAAAATACGAATGGAATGTGACTTCTAATGTGCCAGGACTGCGTAGTCGGCATAGCTACTCGCTGCGGACTGGATGGTTCGGGGTTCGACTCCCAGTAAGGGCAAGATTTTAATACTCTCCATACGCGTCCAGATCGGCTCTGGGGTCGGCCCAGCCTCTGTACAAAGCATACCGAGGTTCTTCCCCGGAGGTAAAGTAGCCGGGGTGTGAAGTTAACCATTCACCACAATGTACCGACAAGGTTAAGAATGAATGGATCTATACCTCCACTCCCAGCGTGTGCTTGTATGGAATGTTTACGGGGAAACCTTTATCTGACCTGGTAAATGCTACGAGCCAGTAACAGAAACAGTGATTGTTACCTACTCCACTAAAGTCGGCCTATCGAATGCTTTTAGCGTTATCTGTGTAATATGCAGTGTTGGCTTACAGCACATGACAAGTCTTGCGATACTGGTACATGCAGTTGATGTAGGTTTAAACTCACAACAGCTACGTCAGTCACTGTGCACACGTACAGAAAAATACTTATACAGCACCTGCACACTCGATACCGAAGCCTGCACAAGATGTCAGGATTCCCGGTCTTTCGCAACTACGAGCTGCAGTTAAGCAAACCGACACACCTCCAATCAAGAAGACAAGACGTCCTCGAGCACTGTGGAAACCTAGACGCTCATGCGTCTTGTGGCACAGTCTGATACACGGGTAAACCCACACATGTTCTGGGGCAGGGTGGTGAGAATAGGGAGGGGCGGGCCACTGAGTGACACCGCTGAATGATCCAGATGGCAGTTTCGGTTGATGATTCACGGGAGTAATGGATGAGAATACAAGGCCATCGCCACGAGCTAACTTGTTCGCAAGGCGCGTGAGGCAGGCAGACCTTGGGAAGCTGCAGGTTGTTTATGTTCTTGTTAAGCGCGGTCGGAAAACTGCGAAAAGCGAATATTACCTTCGTCATGTCTGTCCGTCTATCCGTTCGCATTGCACAACTCGGCTCCCACTAGACGGATTTTCATGAGAACTGATATTTGAATGTTTGTGGAAGCTGTCACGAGAATTCAGGTTTCATTAAAATATGAGAACAACAACAGGTACTTTACATGCGGACTAGCTTAATTCTTGAAAGAATTAGAAATTTTTCTAATAAAAGTTGTAGAGAAAATCAAAAGAAACATTATATGTTCAGTAATCCCCTCCCGAAAATATTGCAGAGCCAGACAGTACACACATGACAATACGGCGCATGCGCTTTGCATGCTGGATATCTAAGGCTACAGACACACACTCAGAATACGATTTACTGTTTTCCACAGGAACAATGGTTACGCGAATGCGCCTTAATGTTGCACTTATACGTAAATTGCCCCTCTTGTTTCGCCTGTCATGATCGGTGCAATTCATTTTGCTGCAAGGGACGAAACTTCGGTCCGGGCGAACTTTACATGTGTTCTCGACACTTTCCGCACAGTAATACGTGTGCGCCTGTTCGCAGGTGTAATGTGCGAAACTACTAAGCAGATTTCGATTATATTTTGTGTTGAAGAAGAACGCAAAAGCGTCCTCAGGCGAAATGAATACTGGATCGTATCTGTCCAGTTTAATCACACCTTTACATAAACTAAAACGAACTGAATAAACACCTGTACTGATGGTTGTGAAATTCACAGACGTAATCCATTTTACTGTTAATGGTTTTATACTTGGCATGTACTCCCTGATGATGGCATGGATATGCCTGGAATATGTCGGAGTAAAGTGACTATTATATCGTATATTGTAAGCGCATTTAGTTGATACTTAAATGCAAATACAGAATACTAAGCACCCCTGTACATGACGGAAGCGTTGCATCTAACACGACTTTTCACCCTCCCCATTGTTACAACAGTGCTGAAAGGTGCTGAATGACATTTCCACCTGGCATTTTGTGGAACTGTTCTGGGTCCCCGGACACTCTAGGACACGCGGAAATGAAACTGCCGACCAACTCGCAAGAGAGGGAACTGTTCACCAGTTTGTTGGGCCTGAACCGGCCTTGGGGGGTCTCTAGGCAGAATAAAACAAAAAATATAAAACGCTGGATGGACAACCAGCATATGGCAATGTGGCGAGATCTTATCAGTACCCAGAGACAGGATCGAAAATTGATTTTGGGCCCTAGTCCGACTGCTAAGACCAGGCTACTGTTACCAGGACACAGTCCAGTGTTGTCACCGGCCCCCTTACTGGACATAACACCCTGAGAAGACATCTTCACATCGACAATCCCTTATGTAGGAGGCGTGGAGCAGAGGAGGAAACCTCAGCTCATGTTTTGCGTGAGTATGAAGTCCTGGCTTCACTCAAACCACACGTATGTCGGCTCCTTTTTCTTGGACCCAAAGGATGTTAGAAGTCTAAAGTCTGGGGGCAATCTGGAACTTTAGTAAAGGAACAGGACTACCATGCCAGATTATGGGACGAAAAGGGCCTGTCCAAAGGCCTAGGTGCATCGGAACCCAAAGGGCTCGAATCCATTTACTATTATATTCTGTTCTAACAAAGACTTTTATTGGTGATGTCTATTTAAATAAACAGTGAAGCTAGTCCTAAGCAACGTTATCACAACTGGGTGACAGGTGCGTACATCCCGCTATGTTAAACATTTGTAGCTTTTGATTTGGTCACAAATGTTCAGCACAACATGGGTAAGACGAATGAACGCAGACATTGACTTGTGAATCTTAGTAATTAACCAACTTGATGCACAAAATATTGTTATATAATAAACTTATAATAAAACAAGATTTTGTGCATCAAGTTGGTTAAGTACTAAGATTATACTGAGATGCACGGTCAGCAAAACATTTAAAAAAAATTGACTTGTTAAGTAATGTTATCACTGTCGACGCCATTAAGACACACAGGCTCCACTCATTAACCTCAGCACTAGATGGAAGTGAGTGGTCAGTTTCACGCCCCGGCCGCTTTACCTCCGGAAAAGAATGCCGGTACCAATTTAAAAAGAGGCTGGGTGGGTCCCTGGAGTCGGTCCCGACGTTTCAGAGAGGCGGAACTTCTCCTGTCCATTCCTGGATTCGAAGCCCGAATCGTCCATCCCGTAGTCCAGTCACCATACCAACTTATTTAGACTATCACGGCTCCCAGATATTCACTGAATTTGCAGGAGTATCAGTACCAGAGTGGCATGCAATATCCAAGTAGAACGTCGGTGCAAAAATATGTACCTACCGTAGCCGCATATTTGTCCACTTTTATTAACTAAGGGATTACCACCGCGATAGTGAGATTCGTATTCTGGATACCATATTCGAATCTGGGCCGTGGATCTTCTGCCACAATGTATTTCGTGAGTTTCCTTACTACTGTCAGAGGAAAAATCAGCTAACAGTACCGGGTACGTCGTGACGTACCCTGTACTTCACGATCTCTTTCTTGGCCATCCCTCTTAGTCGTCATGGCCAATCATTCCTACCCACACAACGTCAGCAGCGCAAAAGGCTAAACGAGTATGAATGAAACGCGGAAAGATACTTGCCTGAAACGGATCTATGACGACCGTCGAACCACAGGATGGAAATGAGTTGTCAGCTACATGTTCCGACCGTGTCATCCGAGGAAATATCCTAACCAATTATAATGTTGCGTCTCATCTGTCTCTTGCTAAAAGAATATAACCGCCGCCACAACACACTAAAAACTATACGAATATTTTTCCAACCTGTTTACAGAATGACCCAGAAGTTCGTAAAGCCAAAACACTGTCACATATTCACGGGAATATTCAGGTTTAAACCTGTTAAGACCGGTATGAAGTCAACTGCACCAGTTTCCGTTGCGGTTACTCCTGTTTCACGCAGGTGCGAGTTTGGTAAATTCTGTAAGTAACAGAAAATTTACGTGTTTTAATGTACGTTTCACTAACCGGTTAACTGAATTTGGGCCACTCTGTACTTAACAGTTAGGCGTATGTGTAGTTAAGTATTATCTAGTGATCATTCAAGATGCGCTGACTTTTGGTATTTCGGGTCTCATCCAATCGACACAAGAGTTCCAGGAATGAGACATCTTCCACTGATTTTGTGCACCCCACTGCAACTGGGGATGAAATCACTTAAAAATTCTCAACCCTTGACCATTATAGAACCGGGGTCTTTCGGCCTTTCACCAGTCGCACTTGTTTCTAATATTACGAAAACCTAAATCTAAATAAAATGTCTTCAGGAAAGTGTTACGTAACAGAAACAGGCTTAGTGCTGATTTAACTTAACCTTTTGGAGCCGGAATTATTTTTTTTTAATTTTAGCACATCCTGTATATAAAATGTGAATAATACAGGAACCAAATACGTTAGAATTATGAAACAAACTGCATTTTGAAGAGAAAAAAACTGAGAGTATACACCATGTTTAAAATATTCAGTACCTATATTTG
>Ga0123353_10008515_pt1 | contig 14025 bp, 12 predicted proteins | sample TergutLab28metaG_3_FD_92763 | JGI IMG/M metagenome (GOLD analysis project Ga0123353, IMG submission 92763) | Labiotermes labralis P3 segment gut microbial communities from Petit-Saut dam, French Guiana - Lab288 P3 | ecosystem: Host-associated > Arthropoda: Insects > Digestive system > Gut ... | reverse complement strand
CCGGCCTCGCCCAGTATCGCGCTGGTGGGGCCGTACACCGTGCCGCCCAGGGCGAATTTTTGCACGCCCTTGCCGCTCAGTCCTACGCTTGCGCCGCTTATGGACGGCAGGGATACCCTCATGGTTGCGATCTGCTCCAGGCCGTCGCGCACGATCCCAACGAGCTCCTGCATGGCTGTCTTCACCAGGCCACGCAAGCCTGTTATGCCGATTGCAACGCCCTGGGGCAAGCTTTGTCCGGCCCGTATCCCAAGCTTGGAAGGGCTGTTGCTTTCCAGTCCTTCAAACAGCGCGCCGCTCATTCCCTGGGCCATGTGTTCTGTCGCTTCGATCGCAAGGTGTTCATTTTCGGTGACGCCAATTGCCGTTCCTTCCGGCAGGCTTGCTCCGATGCTCTCGTAGTGTGCAATGATTTCATTCAGCGGGACATCCAGCCCGGCATTGAACGCTATATACTCCTCTAACTCCGAAAACACACTGCGTGCTTCTTGCAGGTTTTTAAGCGTGTCAGGATTGAAGAGGCTACCGCCAGCAGCATCGTTTTGCGCCAGAAGCGAATCCAGCATACCAATGAACTCTTTATTTCCGTCAAGAAGCATCCTTGCTTCTTTTTGTTGTGCTTCCATTTTTCCTGTTGCATACGTTATCGCGGATCCCACCGCGTAACCGTCCGTGAGATCATATTTTCCAGATGCAACAATTTCATCCCAGATCCCGCCCATGCCCCAGTTCTCTTTGTTGGCCAGTGCCTCCAGTTCCGGCCTGAACGCAGCTCGCAGTTGGTTCGCCTCAATCAGCGCAGGCACGGACGCTGTTTGCGCTCTTAGAACGGCTCGTTGGTCATCAAATCCAGCAGACACCTTCGTCCATGCCTCGTCGCGTTGCTCTTCCGTGTATCGGCCCTGGTTGTATAGGTTTTTCACCTCCGCAAGCGCAACCATCTCCGCCTTGTCGATGCCCGCCATCGTTTCCGCGCTTGCGTCTTCCAACTGTCTACGTAAGTGTGCGGCTTCCTCCCGGCTATATTGGGCATTGGCCGCCTTCCAAAGCATCGAATCAAAAACGTTCTTCGACTGTTCAGCCGTGCCCATGGCGATTCGCGACATGATCTCGTTGAACTCGGCCACTTTCGCGTTCACAATAGCATTCTGCTCCTCGGCGCTCATGGCCTTGAAGCTTTCGCTGTTCATTGTTTCGTATAGTTCCTGAGCCGCGCGCATGGCCTCTTGTTGTGTTTCGTTGTAAAATGTCTGTATATCTTCCTGTATTTCGCTCAGCCCGATCGCCTTGAACTCGGCCCCCACGATATCAAATGCAGCCTTGATCTGATAATACTTGTCGCCAATTAGGGCCACCACCTGCCCAGAAAGCTCGTGTACTTTCCCCGCCAAAGCGCCCGCCAGCCAACGTTTCTCCGCTTCCGATAGATTGACGTTCACATTTGCTGCGTCGATCTGAAAGTTAAGCGCGCCAATCTCGTCCTGCGTGGCCTTTACGTTGCCCCACGCCGCTTCCAACCTTTCGGATTCACCAATAAACGTGTCCACTTTCCCCTTCAACGGCGTATTCAACGTATCAAGCGCTGCCTGCAGCTCCTCGGCGCTCAGCTTTGCGTCGCCAAAGCGGGCCGCCAGCCTGGTCGACGTCGCCGCGTCGTCAATCGCCTTCCACGCACTGTACACGCCCCACAGCGCCGTGCCCGCCAGCCCCACGACGCCCAGCGTGCCGCCGATCCCGCCCAGCAGGCTCAGCAGCCCGTTCCCGGACTGCATCAGCTTTCCGGATCCGGAGATGAACTTCCCGAATATCGTCATCACTGGCCCGGCGGCGGCGGCGATGCCGGCCAGCTTCACGGCCATGTCCTTGCTTTGCGGGCTCAGCTTTTTCAGCCACTTCGACGTGTCTTTCAAAAACGACACGCCTTGTTTCAGGTAGGGCATCATCGTTTCGCCAAACTGCATCATGATGTCAGCGCCTGTGTTTTTCAGTATGGCAAGCTGGCTGGCCGTGGTTTCATAGCGTATGCCCGCGTCCTGCGCCAGCGTCGAGTTGTCCCGCCACGCCTCGTTCGCAACGCGCATCGTTTCGCTGAACATGCCGCTGGCGTTGCTGGCGCGCAGCAGCGTGTCGCGCAGCCGCACTTCCTTGATGCCCATGTCGTCCAGCATTTTGATGGTGGAGATTCCCTGCTCGTCCATCTTCGAAAGGCCCACGACAAACGACTGAATCGCGCCAGCCGCGTCTTGCTTGAATGCCTGCTGAAACTCCTTGTTGGACATGCCGGCCACCCGTGCAAAGTCTTCGAGCTCGTTCTTTCCGGTCTCCACCGCCAGTTGCATGCCCACCATGATCTTGCTGAACGCGCTGCCGCCGGCTTGAGCCTCGATTCCCACGTTGCTCAACGCCGCGGAAAGCCCCAGTATCTCCGCCTGGGTAAGCTTGAGCTGCGCGCCCGCGCCGCCCAGCCGCATTGCCATGTCCAGTATATCCTTGTCGGTCGATGCGCCTGTGTTGCCGAGTTCCGCGATCGTACTGCCCAGTCGTCGAAAATCTTTTGCCGACATTCCCGTCACGTTCGCAAACTTTGCCATCGCGTCCGCGCCTTCGGCGCCGATGTTGGATGTGGCGTTCAGGTCAGCGAGTACCCTCACGAACTCGCCGATGTCCTTGTTCTTGATGCCCAAGCGCCCGGCGGCCTCCGCCATCCCCTTTAGCTCGATTGCGCTCACGGGTATCGTTTGGCTCAATTCGATCATTTCGCGCTTGATCTCTTCGAGCTCCTCGGCGGTTCCGTCTATCGTCATGCGCATGCCGGCGAATGCGGACTCGGTGTCAATGGCGGTTTTCAGCGCCATGGCGCCAATGCCCACAAGGGGCGCGGTTACGGCCTTGGTAAGCGTTTTTCCGGTCTTTTGCAGGTCCTTTCCCAGGGATTCCAGCTCTCGCCCAACGGCTTTCATGGAGCTCACGCCGTCTTTCCCCAGCTGGTCAATATCCCTTTTGGCGTTGCGCAGCGCTCTTTGCAGGCTGGGATCGGTGATTCCGGATAGCTTGATGATCGCCTCCAGCTCCCGCCTTTTCACTGCGCACGCCTCCTCTCACCGTCTCTTTGCCTTCGCCCGCTCTCGCTCCATGCGCTCCTTGTCCGATTTCGCCCGGTCCACAAACCCCGCGTAGTAGTCCAAGAAAAACCGCACCCTCATGCTAAGTAGCCAGGGCGCGGCGATGTTGTTGTACTTCCCAAGGTCTACAATTCGGTTGAAAATGTCTCTTCCTCGGTGTCCTCGGCATCCTGTCCCTGCGTAAAAAAACGGCGGGCCAGCACAACGGCTGCCTGCCCATCCAGCGCGTATAAGCGCTTTATATCGCTCAGCGCGCAGTTTTCCATCTTGTGAGCTACCGCCCGTGCGAACAGGCACAGCAGCGACGTGGTGTCGATGGTCTGCAGGTACACCATGTTGTCATTCTCGTCGGCGCGATCCTTGTCCGCGTCGATAAGGTCTTGCGCGGTCAAAGCGCCAAAGTCGTAGCGCAGCTCTCGCACCGACTTCCCATCCAGCATCAACGGCTTGCGCAGCTTTAGCACGCCCTCCGGCTGAAACTCCTCGGCCTGCGCCGTCTTTTTCTCTGTTTTCTTCATGGTCTCGCCCTCCTTTTCGTCTCAAAAGCAGGGACTAGAGGCTCATCCTCTAGTCCCTGCACACCGGTCCGTATTCCCTTACTGTACCGCCGCGCGCACCTCGGCCATGTAATCCACGCCGTTCACGCGGTAAATGAAGTTTTCTTTGTCCACGCACAGCACTTCGCGTCCGTCCACAAACTCCTGCATGCGCGTCACCTCGTAGGTCACACTGCCTTCCACGGGGTTGGGCTTCTCCACGCTTCCACCGTCCGCGGACTTAAACCGGCCCTCCACGTAGATTTTGCCTGCCACCGCTTTGTCGTTTGTGTTGGGCGCAAACACCTGTTGCGCGGTCAGCAGCTCGATCCTGTGCTTTCCAGGCGCGTACAGCGCTCTCGCTCCCGCGTCGAGGCCGCGCGTATGAATCGCCATCTCCGTGCTCTCGACCTGCCCCATGGTGGGCACCGCAATGGTGCCCATCACGCCGGCGCCGCCCACGTCAGTGGTGGCAAAGGAGATGCCGGGCAAGTCCACGCTCACGTGGGCGCCCACCTTCACGTTGTCCACCTTTACGCTGGACGCAATAATCGCTACATTCACGCCGACACACCTCCGTTCGCATAGGCGCTCAGCCCGCCCTCATTGTACGCCAGCGTCAGCACGTAGGCCCGCACCGGCGGCGTGGGCGTGGCGGTCGAGAAGAACGAGAACCGGCCCTCGGTCACCAGGTCGCCGGCCACCTGTATGGGTTCAAACTCGATGTCCGCATACAGCAGCGCACCCAGCGTGCGCAGGCCGTCCAGGTACGCGCGCACCTCGTTGATGATGGCGTCCACCCGGTTGTTGTTGATCGGCGCGCCGATCTCGCGGGCGTACTGTACCTGGAACCAGTTCGCCAGGAAGTACAGCATGCGCGGCGTGTTGTCGTAGGTGTCGCTCAGCGGCGTTGCATCACCGTGTACAAACGCAGCGGTGTGCGGGCCCCACATGGCCCAGCGCCCGCCGGTGAAGGCCACAGTGCGGATCCCGTTCTGGTTCAGCAGGTTTGCCTGCGTGCTCGTAAAGTTCGCCTCGCTCCCGCTGATGTAGTAGCCGTCGATGTCTGCCGGCTTGTTGCTGGGCGTCTCCATGGGCACCCCGCTGTGTGTGGCGTCGACCCGCATGGCAGCGACAACCGACAGCGTGGACAGGTGATACACCTTCCCGCCCCTGCGCGCCTTCGGCCAATGCGTCACCTCGGCGGCGCTGTTGTAGGCGTTGTCCGCCTTCCACTGGATCGCCTCACTGATCGTGCTCACCCCGTCGGTCGGGATGTCGGTCAGCACGTGCGCGTACCAGTGGCCGTCCGCGCGGTCCGCCGCTGCCAGCATTGCCAGCCGCACGGCGGGGATGGAGCTGAACGCCGGCGCGCACAGCATTGTGGGCACCGATCCCGTCAGCTGGTATACCGTTTCCATGGCCCGGATTCCGGTGTACACGCCGGTTTCCGGGTCCGAATTGCCGATCACCTCGGCAGCGGTCACCTGCTCGAGATCCACCTGGTCATAGGTCACCGTCACCGGGCTGGTCATCTCGCCGGTCAGGTCGCGGAACTCCACCGCTTGCTTCGCCGTGCTCCACCGCACGGTGAAGTCGACACCCGCCACCTTACCCGCGACTTCCACGGTGCCAACGATGCACTCGTCGTCTGTGATCAGGCCGCGGCCGCCCACCAGCGCCACCTGCGCGGTTTTGGGCCCGGCTTTTTTCATCGTTTTTGGATCCAGCACGTTGATCACCACGATGGGCCCTACGTTCTGGATCCTGTTGTCAAAGTGCGCGCTCAGCGCCTCGCACAGCGAAAACTTGTCCCAGCTGTCGCTGTACCCCACAAGGCGTTCAGCATCCGCCATGTTGCGCAGCAGCACCGGCTTGTTCACCAGCCCCTCCGGCGGCAGGCCGGTCAGGTGCACGGGCAACGCGCCCACGTACACCGGCAGTCCGCTTACCAGGTCGGTGTTCCCGCCTACGCTTCCGCCCATCACGGCGTACGCGCCGTGTTCATAAGGCATAATCCCACCCCTTTTTCAATGTTTTCATTCCACCATTCGCGCGATGTCCGGGTCCAGCGCCGGGTACCGCATGTACTCGGCGATACACTCCACCCAGCCGATGCAGTACGGGTAGTAGTCCGGCGCGCCGTCCCGCTCGCTGTACATGCCCATGCGGAACGGCCCCTGCAGGTACATCCCTTCGCCAACAGCTGGCGTCGATTCAAGCGCGCGCAGCACGCGCTCGCACAGGTTTGCAGCCGCCCGATAGGCCGCCGTGCCCTCCACGCGCTTGCGCAGTCGCTGCGATTGGGCCTCATCGAAGTCTTCTTCCGGTGCTTGCACTGGTACGATCACGCCGTCGTCCCATACCACCGCCATGATGCGCATGAGCTGCCGCGTCGGATTTTTGCCCGTACCGTCGTTTTCCGCTGTCTGAGCCGTCACGATCAGCGCCGGCGCCGTCTGCGTTCCGCTCTCCGGCATAAAGTCTGTGCCGGCAGCGAGCAGCGGTGTAAAGATCGGGCATACCACCGGGTGCACCATTTTTGCTGGTTCGGTGAACACATACTCTTCGCTGTCTACGTAGTCGCCTTCGTCGTCTCCGTTGTCGTTCGCCAGCTTCAAGAGGATGTCCGGCGCCACACGCTCCCGCAAAAACGTGCACATGGTCTCAATGGCTTGATCGTACGTCATAAACCTCCCTGCCGCATTTGCGACAGCGTCACCTCCAGCATGCCAACATCCTCATTGCAGGTCACAACCCTCATATTGCGCCCGTCGAACTTCTGGATGGATCCGGGCTCCGGGCGCTTTGGCAGGTCTGACGCGCGGGCAAAGTAAAGCAGGTTCCCGGTATGCAAGCCCGCAACGCCGCCTAGGTCCTGCCGGGATCGTAGCGCGTCATTGTCCACAATCACCTTCACCCGCCGCCCGTCGATCCGGTGCCACTCTCCCAGCTCGCGCTCCCGAAAAATAACCTCTCTCAGGTTCCTGGCATCTTGTTCCCGCAGGTTCATACCATCACCCTTGCTCCGGTTCCTTTTCCTCTTCCGCCTTCGGTTCCACAGGATCCTGCTCTGCAGCGCCGCCCCCGGCCACAGACGGCGGCTTTGCGGGTTGCTTGGCGGGCGGTTTGGCTCCGGGCTTGGCGGGCGGCTTCGCGTCGGTCTTTGGCTTGTTGGCCTTCTTTGCCGGGACGTCGCCCACAAGTTTCGCCGCGCCGTTCTTTTTCCACGCCGCCACGCGGTGCAGGTCGCTCTGCGGCAACTCCGTCCCCGGCTTGTAGGTCACGCCGTCCGCCACGATCTCTTGCGTCGCAATCAGCTTCATATGCTCACCCCTTACCCGATCTTCACCAGCGCCGTGGCATCCGCGGCGCCCGCGGGCTGTACCACCCAGCCGATCGCCATGTCGCCCGTCGCCGTTACGTTTTGGGCGGTCGCGTTCCAGTACACCTCGTCCCCCAACGCCAGCGCGCCGGCGGCTTTCGGGAACATGAACACGCCCTCAACCCACACCGCGCCCACGGCGCCCGCCTCGATGGTCGCGCCGGCAACGCCGATTCCGTGATCGCCCAGATCGACGACGTCTCCCTCTTGAATAGGCTCCGTCCCCGTGTTCAAAAAGTCGATATTCTCACCGGGCCGATTGTATCTTGCCACCATTCCTTTTTCCTCCTCTCGTTACGCGCCCTGGTTGTAAACCATCCCGCGCCAGTCGCCCACGTACACGCCGTAGTCGATGTAAATGTCCCACTGCATGCCCAGCTGGCCCATCACCTCGCCGCGGCGCACGTTGATCTGGTTCTGGCCGTTCAGGAAGTCCACGCCAATTCCGTCCGTGTCCATGGGGCCGGCGGCGATGTAGAACGCCTTGCCGCTCACGGCGTCCAGCTCGGCGTCCACGATGATCTCCAGCGATCCGCGCAGCACGTTGGCCACGCCCGGATTGTTCTGGGCCGGGTCGCTTACGGACACCATAAACTGCCTCGCGGCGATCTCCAGTTCTGCCGGAACGATCAGGAACATGGGCGACAGGTTCAGCACCGTCTTCCCGTCCACGCCCTTCTGTAGGCGCATCAGCTTGCGCATCTGGGCAATGGTCGCGGTGCCCGGCGCGCCGGCGGTCGCTACGTTCTTGTGATCGGCCACAAAGAGCTTTTTGCCGTCGATCTCCAGCGTCGGGTTGCTTGTCAGCAGCGCGTAGGCATCGCGGTTAATCTGCCGCGCGGCGCTGTTGGCGTACCCGGCGGCCAGCTTCGCAAACTGCCCGATGTCGTCGTTGATCAGCATCTGGCGGCTGATGCCGACCTTCTTGCCATAGGTCCTCACCTGGCGCATGAACGGATCCTGCTCCACGAACTTGCCATGGGTCAGCTCGCCGGTCATGGGCACCTCGGGCAGTTCGTCCATCTCGCCAAGCCGGAAGGTCGGCTTTTTCTTGAAGTCGCTCAAGCTGCCCAGGCGCGTCCAAAACTGATACGTCGTCCTGGCCTGCTCGTAGGTATCCCGCACCACCTTGCCGGCGGTCTGGTCCATGATCGCCGCAAAGGATCCGTCGCCCAGCAGGAACGCACGCTCCAGCATCTGCTCGTCGGACATGTTCCGGGTGTCTTCCCCGTCCTGTTCCAGGGCGCGTTGCACCAGGCGCATCACGCGGAACCCGCCCAGGTCCCCCGCGTTTTTGCGCATCTCCTGCGCCCGTTCCGGGCCAAGGGTCCCGCTGCGCGCCGCCAGCGCGTCGGACGCCGCGCGGGTGAACTTGTCCGCCTCGTCCGTGCGCACGCCATCGCCGGCGCGCGGACTGACCTGAGGTTGCCGTTTGATCATCTCGTCAAGCAGCGCCGCACGCACCTCGTCCACGCTCCGGCCGCTCGTGATGTGCGCGTCCGCCTCCATCCCAAGGCCGCGGCACATGGTGGTGATTTCATTCACGCGGGCGCGTTCCGCTTCGACGCCCCGCGCCAGCGCCTCCGCCTCACCCACGCCGGTGGCCCCATTCCCTCCAGCGGCTCTACCCGTTTCGCTCACGGGCGCGGTCACCGTGGTATCCAAGTTGGTTTCCTTTCCATCCATCTGGCCTTCCGCTCCTCTCGTCTCCTGGTTTTCATCCTCGTCGTTTCTTCCCACCCCCACGGTGGGGTCGGCTGGTACAGCCACAATCGACACCTCCACCGGCGTCCAGCGCTTCGCGATCTCGCACGGCCCGGCAAAGCGCCCGTCCAGGCTCTTTTCGCCGGCCTTCACGCTCTCCCAGTTCTCCACGCGATAGCTCACCGACGTAGCCCGGATGCTTCCGCCGTCGATCTTGGCGCGTATCTTCTCGGCCTCCTCGTCGGCGTCAAACACCACATCACATACGCCGCGTCCGTTCTCGATCCGTGGGTTTTCCACCCGGCCCAGTACCCTGTCCCTGTTGTGGTTGAACAGCACCACCCCGATATCGGACAGCTGGCGCATGTTCACCGCATCCGGCCCGTGGTCCAGTACTTCCTGTCCAAACCACCGCCTGTACGGCGTCTCGCTCGAAAACGAAAGCTGATACCTTCGCTCCTCGCCCTCGATAGCCCGTATGCCGCACTCCGGCGACGCCCGTTCCATGCGCACGCCGGTCTCAGGCCGTGCCTGATTTTTGCTCAACCCGTTTCACCCCCGTTTTCTATGCCGTGTTTGCTCAACAGCTGCTGCCACAGCGCCATCTCCTCCGCCCGCTGCTCCAGGACGGCGCGCCAGTCGAATCCGTGCTCGCCTGCGATTTGTGCCAGCGTGGTCAGTCCCGACGCAACTGCCAGATCGTCTGCCTTCACTTCTTTCAGCGGATCAATCCATTTTCGCCCTGTCGGTATAAACTCGTGATCCGTCCACTGATTCCGGCCTTCCCAGTATCCCGGTATGCCGATGACGCCGGCGAGTATGGCCGCATCCAGAAACGCCCCGTACACCTTGTCCAGCACGTGTTCTTTGAGCCGCTTGCGCTCGATGGCAAACATGGCGTCGTCCTCGATCAGGCCTTGCCGCGCGCTGCTGTATGTCACCTGGCTCAAGTCTCGGGCCACAGCCTCATAGCTAAGCCCCTGCCCGGCCGATATGAGCCGCTGCTGCAAGCGCGCAAATTCCGTTGCATTCCCCGACTGAGCCGTTGGAGTGAGCATCTTTGCGTCTTCCCCCGGTCTCAGTTTCTTTACCATTCCGGGTGTAAAGACCATCCCATCGTATCCGCTGGCGCCATCCTTAAGCGGGGAGCCTCTGCCTGTGACTCCTCCCGCTGGGTCTTCGGTTATGAACAATGCCATGCTGGCTGCAATTCGCTCCTTGACCACCATGGCCTCCAACAGGCTGTCCGCATCTCGTATCCGGGTCAGTACGCTCGACAGCCTGGTAATCTCTCGCACTTGGCTCGGTCTGGTCTTTTGCCAGTACCAAATGATATCAACCATTGCGAGGTATGCGCTTTCCATGGACGGATAACCGTTTTGGTCGTACTGGCGCACCCAGATCCCCTGTGGCTGGCCGCGCGCGTTGATCTCCACGCCCTCAATAACTCGGTTGGCTTTTTCTTTCGGGGCTATGCGCGCGCCATCAATCTCCGACACCTCGATTGCCTGCAGGCACAGCGGTACCAAGCGTTCCTTTTCGTACCGCTTAACCAGCAGGACGCCACCATCCACATATTCCCGACGCACCACCATGCGCATCAGCTCGCTAAAACTTTGCCCCTGATGTGCGTCGCAGTTTATTGGCCGGCACCAGTTCTCCCAAAGCCTCTCGATCTGTTTGTTGAGTTCCTCGTTTCCCGTGCGCGCTTGAAGCTTCACACCCGCGCCCACGACGTTCCTGTCCATTGCCGACAGCAGGGCTGCGAGCACATCGCTGTTTCGCTCCATATCGCGCGCGCGCGCAAGCATCGTCTCCCGGCTCATGCCGTCCGCGACCTGCGCGCTGGTGTTGGTTGCCCTCCAGCCCTGGTTAAGCCGCCCCCTGCCGGAGGCGTCATACTCTCTGTGCAGTTCGCCCGCGGTTCTCCACGCCGCGCGCTGCGCTCCCCATCGGGGCGACACCCATTCGATCGCGCTATCCAGCCAACCCAACCCATCACCTCCTTTTTCGCGCACAGAAAAGCGCGACCGCATGCATTGCGGCGCGCTTGCGTATTGCCTCTTTATCTCCGCCCGTCCACAAAAAACGCCACGGTTACGCCGGGCATCAACTGCCTATCGCGCTCCTCTTCCTGTAGCTGCAACAGCAAGTCTCCCTCATATGCCCTCAGTTCTTTCAGCGAGTGATAAGACACCGTTCTTCGCCCGATCTGGTAGGAGCTGATCAGGCCTACCGCAAGCGTAAAGATGGCGTCTCTGATTTTTGCGATTTTTTCGCGCGTCGTCAGGCCCGTGAGCTCCTCGTCAAACTCCGCTTTTGTCTTCATCTCGCTGTCTTTACCTGAACCAGTTACTGGCGCCATGCCCTATCCACCCCCCTTGCTGTTTCGCTTCCTGCGCCTGCGGTTCCGGTGCTGCTTGATCTACGTGTATAGTCCGTACGCCCAGCAAATCCGCCACACAGCAGGCGTACACCTCGCAGTCCAGGTAGTGGTTGTCCGCGTGCGATGCACGCGGCGCCCACTCCTGCACCATCTGCCCGCCACGGCGGATGTTTACCTTTTGCTCGGCGGTCAGTTGGCGCGCGTACTCCCGGTCGCAGTTCCGGTGCACCATAAAGCTTCCTTCGCCGTTTTCTCGGCGCAGGCGCGAGGCGATCATGTCCTTGTACAATGAGCCGTTGACGCGCAGTAGGCTGCGTCCATTTGCGCGGCTTCCAGCCTTTTCGATCTTTGTAACCCGGTACGCGCCCGTGCTCCTCGGCTCGCCGCGCACAGCTATCGTCCAGTCCGCATTTTCCACGTAGAAATCGTACACCATGTCGGTCTGATCACCGCTGTCGATTCCGCACATGGCCACCTGCATCCGCATGCCGTCTTCACGTTCGAACTCACCGTTTACATATCGGGCCATATCCTCCAGCGTCAGTGATTGACCATGCGCCACGTTCTGGCTGGTCATGTGCGGTCCCCAGGCCCGAACCGTCCAGTACACGCTGTTGCGCTGCACGTCTACGCCGGCTGTCAGCATCTCAGCCCACTGCGGCACCACCATGGCCGGCAGGTCTGTCTGCCGCTGCAGCACCATATCGGCATCGGTGTAGGTGTCTACGTCCTCCCACGGCTTTGCCAGCCACGCGTTTACAAAGTTCTGGTACCGTTCCAGGTCGTTTTTGCTCTCCAGGAACTCCAGCGCGATCTGCCCCCAGGTCACAAACGGACTGTATAGGGTGTTGAGCCAAAATGCTACCGTTGAGGGTCGCTGATGCGCTCCGATCCTCCGCACCGCTTCCTGCCACTTCCCCCTACGCAGCATGGCGGGCTTTTGCACATCTGTGATGCTCGCGCCGCACACTTGGCAATAGTACATCGCATCCTCTGCCCTCTCGGCGTTGGTCAGCCCCTCCTCTTTTTCCGGCCATCGGATGTGATCAAACGCCAACTCGATCATTTCTTCACAGTGCGGGCACGGCACAAAGTAATGCCGCTCCACATGGGCGTTTTCTTTGGCCTGCCAAATATACCCGCTTCGAACCGTCGGGGTGCAGTCCGCGAATATTTTACGGGTAAGGCGGTACGTCTTTGTACGCTCCTTGGCAAGGCTTGCAGCTCCGGCCTCGGATTTCGTGGATCTAGGCCACTTGTCTACCTCGTCCATGAATAGATACTTAATCGCCTTGCTGGATAGCTTGCTCGGACTGTTCGACCCGTTGATATACAGCGTCATGCCAATAAATGTTTTCATCAGCGCGCGCGACCTTCGCTGTATTAGCCGCTCTTTTAGCTCCGGGCATCTCTCGATCATCCTACCCAAGCGCGTCTCCGCCGTATCCTTCGCCAGCTGCTCTGTTGGCATTACCAACATGGCCGGCGCTTGATCCTGCGTGGCCACGTACCCAATCATGTTTAGCAACGCCTCGGTTCCGCCCACCTGGGTCGGCTTGCAGAATATGATTTCTCGCGTGGACGGCACGCACAGCTCGTCCATGATGTCTCGCAGGTAGGGTGTTACGTCGTTGTTCCACCGGCCTGGATACACGCCGGAATTATCCAGTATGCGGTTTTGTTCCGCCCACATGCTTACGGTCAGCTTGGGGGGCGGCGCCAGGCTTGCACGCAGCGCCTTTGCCCGCAGCTTTTCCGTTTTTGCGCGCCGCGATCTTCCTGGTGATGGCTTCATCCTCCCACCCTTCGTCCTCCTCGTCATCGTCATCCACGTCGCCCACATTCGCGCTGTAATCCTCTGGGTCGTACTCGGCAAGCGCCTCCAACGTCTCTAACGCCTGCGTCTCCAGCAGCTTCATCATGTCGGCTGGCTCGGTCATTCCCAGCAATAGCGGAGCCAGCTTTGACGGTAGCGCAAGCAGCTTCGCCCGGAACGCAACCAGCATTTCGTTCCAAACCTCTTCGACCACCTGCGCCTCGTGAAGCTCGCCTCGCATCCGCCGCAGCCGCAGCTTGTCGATCTCAATCCGTACTTCCTCGCGCCGGGCCCGCTGCGCATCGTAATCGCCCTTGGCAGACTTCCTAGTTTCCGACTCGATTTTGTATGCAATGTACGCCTGCACGCACTGTGCAATGTTGTACTTCCCCGCGTCATTTTTTGGAAATATGCCCTGCGCCTCATGGATCCGGCGTACTGTCCGCCCATCTACTCCAATCGCCCTCGCCATGTCCGCTTGCGACACGATCAGCGAATTAACCCTACTGATTTGCACCCGCCTCCCTTCCCCACCGAAAGTTGAGGGCGGACATTACATTTTTTTCGCCCTCATATCGAGCGACGAATCGGGGTCGTAGGCACCACCGCCCGCCCCGGGTGTCTGGGAGTACCTTTTTCTCGTTACCTCGCTTGTTTTTGTTCTTTTCTTGTAACTTTCCTGGCTACGTCGCGGATTGAAACGCATTGTCGACGGCTTTCTCCATCGCTGTCGCTGCTCGTCTTCCTGCAGACGCTTGCACCTTCCCCTTGACTTCGTCGGCGTTCATCATGTTCGGTGCAGAGACCGTCATAAGCGCTTTGACCTTTTGTCTGCCCGCACCTACCCGTTTTCCGAGGGAGTAACGCGCATTGTAGTAGCCCCCCTCCGGCCTAAAGATCATACCGTGGTAGGAGGGGGCGCCGCCCACCCTGGCCTTGACGTTTGCTCGCGCGTAAAAGTCACCCGGTTGCATGCTCGCCGTGCCCTTGATGTCCACCGTTGGCTGCTCTCCATAGTGCCCCTTGGCGCGTGTGTTGGTTCCCTTGTCGGTCATGAACTCCACCAGGGGAACCCT
>Ga0123353_10008512_pt1 | contig 14028 bp, 7 predicted proteins | sample TergutLab28metaG_3_FD_92763 | JGI IMG/M metagenome (GOLD analysis project Ga0123353, IMG submission 92763) | Labiotermes labralis P3 segment gut microbial communities from Petit-Saut dam, French Guiana - Lab288 P3 | ecosystem: Host-associated > Arthropoda: Insects > Digestive system > Gut ... | reverse complement strand
TACATATCTTCAGGCAAATGCTCTATCATAGATTCAGGGAGCCACACACAGTCGGACAGTTTACATATCTTCAGGCAAATGCTCTATCATAGACTCAGGGAGCCACACACAGTCGGACAGTTTACATATCTTCAGGCAAATGCTTTATCATAGACTCAGGGAGCCCCACACACACACACAGTCGGACAGTTTACATATCTTCAGGCAAATGCTCTATCATAGATTCAGGGAGCCACACACAGTCGGACAGTTTACATATCTTCAGGCAAATGCTCTATCATAGACTCAGGGAGCCACACACATTCGGACAGTTTACATATCTTCAGGCAAATGCTTTATCATAGACTCAGGGAGCCCCACACACACACAGTCGGACAGTTAACACATCTTCCTCTTGCCAAACAAAGTTTACAGCAATTCTCACTGTCAGTCAGGTTCATCAGAAAACTAAATAAAACCCCAATTTGTATTCTGCTTGAGTTCTATTGACTAAGAGAAATCTTTGGAATTTGCCGCTCAAATATAAAATCTATCTACATGCATATACTCTATAGGAAACACCAATTTTTGCTTTTCACAAGAAGCTATAAAAAGCTTAACTTATTATAAAGTAGGAGAGGGCCGGAGAGCTCAGTCGGTATAGCTACTGACTACGGGCTAGAAGGTTCGGGATCGAATTTCGGTGGGGACGCGATTTTTCTGCCCGTCCGGACCGGCCCTTGGACCCACCCAGCCTCCTGTAAAATGGGTACCGGGTCATTCCCGGGGGTAAAGTGCGGCCGGGGCGTGCTGCTGACCACTTACTCCCTTCTAGTGCCGCGGTCATGGAAGAGTAGAGCTATACCTCTACCCACCCTCTGGGCCACACCGGGCCTGTAATGGGATCATTTTACATTTACCGTTAGGAAGTAGGATTGCAAGAAAATACTGTTTAAAAAAAAGGACATCAGCGTTACATTGTAATACATGAAAGGTGAAAAGAAAAATCAATTTCAGACCAGACAATGGTGTATTGGTGGAGATTTGTATGATGTTGCGCTTCGCATAACTTCAATAGAAAGTTCGAATTATTGTGACTGGACACTTGAGCTTCTGGTCTGGGGCGAGAGTTGTAATGTTTGGGTAATATAATAAATGCAGGAAGGTATTAAGAAGTCCTACTTGAGACACCACTAAGAAAATTGTTTGTGACAAGAAATAACCCAACAGGCTCAACAGAGTTCCTCACAGAGGGTAATGAAGAGGAATATTTCTATCAGAACACAAGACAATAACTTAAAAAATGGAAAAAAAAAAAATTCGAACGGAAAAATCGCAGAAATCTTACATCCATAGTAGGTAAAATTGAAGTTGGTTTTGTTCACTACATGAAGACTTATACAAGGAAATTATTTCAAATTACACATATTCTTAATCTGGACACTCGATACAAGTGGATGAACAACTTCACTCCTGCGTCAGTATCCCCAAGGAAAGGGCCCTCTTTGCTTATACCCACTCAACATGAAGTTGCGTGGGACCTGGAGGCCGTCTAGACGTGTTTGTAGAAGGCAAATACTTGTTTCATTTTTATTTTTTTTCGGCGCAACAGCCCTACTTGGGTCTAGGCGCCCTCTTTGTTAAAGTTTCGTGATCACACTCATGAGGCACATCACAGTCACAAGAACTCTGGACGAGTGATCGGCTTGACGCAGAGACCTGTATCCGACAACACACAACACTCGCAGGAGGCGGGATTTGAACCCTCAATCACAGTAAGCGATCGGCCCCAGACCCACGCCTTAGAACGCGCGGTCACGGAGATCGAAGGTAGTTCTCTCTCCCTGACGCAAATCGAACCATGATTTCTCGACGTCCAGTCCTTAGTGTAGTCACTATACTGACTGAGCTAACCCAGCTCGCACAGCAAGATGAAGAATTTTATAATCCTGACACCTTAAATGTAATACAATATTGGGGTGAAAAAAGGAGAAAAATATGACGAACGGCATGTGTAACTAATCAACCAAGTAGCTACAAGGAACAGAGTTCTTCTGGAGAAGCTAACAGTCTCATTAGCTAGTCAGGAATTCCCTTCATTTTATGAAATCGGAAGGATCACTAACACACTCACAAGAGTCCGCCTCCTTTTCCTATCCTGATCCAGATCATTCCAGCCCATGCCTACCTATCCCACATCTCAAAAACCCTTTCTAATATTATCCTTCCATCTAAGTCTATGTGTTCCTAGTGGTGTCTTTCTCTCATGTCACCCCACAAAAACCCTGTATGCACGTCTCCCATTCATGCCGCATGCACCTCCAGTCTCATTGTCTTGAAAGTGTAACCCGCGTAGTTAATACGAGATTTGCACACATGATTGCAGTCAGACTGTCTGAATGGAAGGGACCAAGTAAAAAAGGTAAAGGTAAAGGTAAAGCAGTCCCGTTACAGGCCTGGAGTGGCCCAGAGGGTTCCAAGAAGTTAAGGTTCCCAGATTTCATGACAACGGCACAGGATGATGGTAAGTTTGTCAGCCTTACGCACCGGCCGCCTTTACCCCCAGGAAATGCTACTGGTACTCATTTCTGTTAGAGGCTGAGTCGACCCCAGGGACATAGTGCGATCGGAAGAATTTTTTGTCAATGAAACATTCCAATGACACCAGCTGGGATCGAACCAGCGATCTTCCGATTTGTAGCACAGCACCTTAACCACTGTGCCACCGCGGTCTCCGAAGGGAACAAGTGGGTAACCTAATCGTAGATGGAAGCATAATATTAAAATTAAAGTTAATGAAATATTTTGTGATACCGTGAAGTGGTCATGTCTTATCTCAGGATTGGACTGGGCCCAGGCACGGGCTTTTGTCAAGAAGACAATGGACGTATTGTGTTCTTACGAAAGATTAAGTTCCACGTAGCTACGCTTATAAAAGAGTTGAAAAGTGCGGCAGTAATTTTGGTGGTTCACAAGTTTAAGAACGACAAAGATTTAATATTCTATACAAGACAGTAGGAAGTCTTTAGGTGTTTTGTGATAACAGCTGTTACCTATAAAACGCAAATGCTATTTCATGAAGCATAAAATTTTGTGGAAGTAGTTGGCCCTTAAATTAAACCACTAAGGGCCATTAGTTTGACACCTTTCATGCGTTTGAAATAAACTTTAAAAGGTACCAATATAAAAAGATATATTTCCGAGACACTTGTGACCAAATATTTCACGGTCATTCAGTACATTCAGTAACGCCTCACTTCGTAAATAACAGTTACCAATGCTAGTAAATAATGTATATACAGGACACATGTAATTACACATGAAACGGTGACACACAGAAAAAGATTAAAAAGTGATAAAACAGTGATACCACCGCTTGATACTACGGGATTGTTTTTTTGTGCCACACGTAATAACCTCTATAGCGACGAAGAGGTCTTCTCATCTTCTTCACCTACCCAGGACAGGATCGTACCCACGGACATCGGTACATAACCAAGGAACCATAATAATTCACGGTACTAAGAAATCCCTTCCCCCACTACGATACACCTGCACCTGCCAACCATACCGTAGACAACTTAGGGTGTCTACACAGCCACAAGAGCAGACCGCTGTGACACTCACCCCCACCACAGGAAAGAAAATACTGCACCACAAGACCAAACACCAGCCCAGGCCTACCGCACCCCACTGGCATGAACCGACTCGGCACGTACACTACATTGTCATACACAAACAGGATAACACGTGTTATATGCATGGTTCTTTACCATCTGCACACACGCCCACCCACTTTGTGTAAACGAGATCTCGTCCCCTTACCCACACTAATATTAATAATTGTTCTGTGTTGTATCATATCTATACAGTTTCTCTGATAAATTGTATCCAACCTGATGATGGCCACAGCAGCATTGGCCGAAACATGTAGTTGATGTTGATAAGTTATGTACACCTGAAAAAATAGTTGTGTTATGACTGCTATATCCTTATAGAATTATTACCTTAGATTTTGATGTCCTTTACTTTCGCTTCTCAAGCAGTACAAAAATAATAATAAATTTAGGTTTATACATTAAACGTAAAAGCCCTTTACTTAATTGCACCAACACTAACTCCGCTTTACTGCCTTCTGGACAAGACAGTATCGCATGTCCTTGATACTTACAGTAAATATTAAATATATACAATGCTCAGTCCTATTCACTTATAATACTGCGTCTTTACACCAAAATTGCCCGCACCGCACAAATATTCTTCTTTTATCTTCGTCCCGTATTGAAGTTGTTATGTACAGTGTAACGTAGAGTGCAGTAGGAGATAAGTGAAGGAAATTTAAAGGTGTGACATGCAGGGCGAACTAAAAATGCAGGACCCAACCTACAAGTGAGATCTACAACACATTGTTCATTTTTTCCAGTCTAACTACAGGTGCATAGCTTCGCCCAGAGCGAGTTCTCTACACACTGCGATCTAGTGCTTCCTCTTCAATTTCCAGTATCCTCTCTTTTCCCTAAGGTCATCCAGTAGCTGCTTACGTCTTCTTCCTCGTCTTTCTCTTACTTCTACCCTTCCCACTATCTTTCCTTCAATAACGTGTTTTAAAAGGCAGTTCCTAGCACGATGTAACCAAACGAGTTAGTCTTCCTCCCTCTAATTGTTTCTGGGATATTCCTTTCCTTCTTTTAATACAATAAAAAGTTATGAACACAGAACTTCTGCAGCATGTTCTTCGAATTACTGCTTCCTGGCAAAAAATTTTCGAAGTGTCGATCTTCATTTCCAATGTGGTCATTACAGAAGACAGACTTCTGGGACCCAGTATTCGTCCACCACGTCGGACTGGGGCTGTTTACAGCGATTTCATATGAAACGTCCTTCCAGAGTTATTGCACGATGTGCAGACTGGGGTTCGTGAATGGTTTATACAAGATGGCGCTGCACTACATCTATTCTAGCCGTTCGTGACTTCTGGAAAAAGGTTTTTCCGGAACGATGGATAGAACGAATTGCACCAGCTGCGCGGCTAGCTCGTTCCCCTGATTTAAATCCGTAATATTTTTATGTCTGTGAACATGTAAGTCAACTGTTGTGCTACAAATTCAGTGACTTCCAAGAATTGTAACAACGAACACCGAATGGATTTGAGATGATTGGTACGACACCTGGAATTTTCCAGTGAGTCGTGCAGTTACTGCTCAGACGTGCAACGTCCAGCGTTGAAGCTCAAGATGGATACTTTGAGAATTTTCGTTATTTTCAGCAGGCCATAACTCGGAAACCACGATTCAGAAACCCTATGTTCAAATGGCATTTTTTTTATATTGTGATACAGATTTGCCTTCTCTTGATTTGGCTGTACATTTTCCCTTCACCCAGTACGTGTTCCGAGAACATGCTTGTTACCGCTGTCAAAAGTGTTAAGAAAATCAAAATGACATAAAGCGGAGCTGAAAATAGTACTCTCACACTATCAAAGGCAATCTTTATTGATGAATTATTCGGCCATCATTAGGCTCATATACAAAAAAAAAACATAGAAATGTGAAACAGAGTGAATTCTAAACACCATGTGTCAGTTCAGTGGAAATTAGATTTTGATTTATTATAATATTTCCTACATTATTCATTTTTCTTCTTTGTCTTAGCTGTATAACTGTTTTGTCTGTACAGATCTGCAGAGTCTTAAAAATTAAAAAAAAGAACAAAATAAAAATTTCGGATCACATATAACAGGGTATAACATGATAATTTTCGAAAGTTGGTTATGAATAGGGCCCTTGTAAAAACAAATTAATTTGACATTCATGTGACTGTGCAACGTGATAAATTGTTATAATAAAACCAACTAGATACACTAATTTCTCAAATTTATTTTTTGAATAAAACCCTACATGTTTCGGACAGTTCACGTTTGCTGACAACTTGCGAGCTGTATCAGGACGGCCGTCCTCATACAGCTCGCAAGCTGTCAGCAAACCTGTATGACATATACCATTGCTGTGTGTACAGTGAAAAACTACTGATAATGGATAGAGGGACTGTCCGAAACATGTAGAGTTTTATTCAAAAAATAAATTTGAGAAATTAGTGTTTCTAGTTGATTTTATTATAAGAAATTATCACGATGCACAGTCACATGAATGTCAATTTTTTTTTTACAAGGGCCCTTTTCATAACCAACTTTCGAAAAGGATCAGGAAGAACCCCTGATGATGGACAGAAGAACTGTCCGAAACGTATAGAGTTTTATTCCAAAATAAATTTGAGAAATTAGTGCATCTAGTTGGTTTTACCATAAGAAAGAAAATTAAACTCCTTCCCGTCCAAACCATAAAGGCACATGCAAGGATAAGGCTTCTAAATCTACTCATTCTTAACCTCGGCACTAGATAGAGCTCAATGTTCATCTTCACGTCCTGGCCACTTTTCTACCGGGAACGAAGTTGGTATCCACTTCATAGGAGGCTGGGTGGGGCTCAGAGGCTTTCTGTACTTTTTGGAGAAGAGAATAAATTGAGTCTTGTAACCCAAGGAATTCCCTAACATAGCCAGTTTTTGCCATTGCAAGTTATTTATCATTTTGCTTCGGTGTAGTAACGAACGTCTTCCTTACGGACAAAAATTTAGGTCGTAGGACAACGTAATTGTAATTCTTACTGATAATTAATTGGCGATATCACGCTGCAAGCGAAGGCTAGAAACTTCAGCACCCCCTTTCTGCGATTTCTAGTCCGCCTTCATGTGATTAATTGAAAGGACAACGTGTAATTAGTGAAATAAGAGGTTTATTGTGTTTGTGATCCCGTCTGAAAGTTCGATCTTATCAGCAAACATACAAACAATACAACCTTTAGTACTGTGCACCATCTGAAAGCTACAAGTGTACACGGAGTTCTGAATTTCCCACCGAAGACGGATACCGGAAATTGTAGTAATGTTCCGATTAAATTGTCACGGTTTTTTTTATGCTGCTTAATGTGTTAGTCTACTTCAAAGCAGGTTTCTTATAAAACACTATAAAGTTTTTTTTATTTCCGGGCCATGGTGGTCACAGCTAAATGTTCTTAAACGCACGAGGCAGCAAACATTTTCGCTTGTCTATCCACTTTCAATATCCATAAAACTTGAAGGAAGAATTACTATAATATCGCATGATCGGGAATTCGAAGACTTTTCCTTTGCTTCTAGTTAGTCCATCCTTTAACCTTTTAAATGCGGAGTTAAATTCCATCTGCCATTTGCATGTATTATTAGGAGCTCACCATATTCTACACGTTAGCAGGATAAGGGTTAAAACCCCTGTCTATGGCAGGCATGCCCGACAGTAAACTCGTTTTTTTATTAATCTTTACAAATTCGATAGAAGTACTATGACACTCAGATTTGATATTATTTTCATTTTCCTACCGTAAAGAGTACTAATGATTATTTAAAGTGTACCTTTGTGTGTGTCGTTTGTGTATCTTTCATATTGGTGTTGTTTAATGTCCTATTATTTGAGTCTGTATGTTATACTCTATCTGTTATGGATCAATCGGCTCTTGATTCAGAAGGTTAGTAAATGATAACTGAAATTTTTCTTGTTATTCATTTTATTATTATTATTATTACTATTATTAACTTAATCACACTTCTTAACATCCGTCTGCTGGGAGACCTCCACCTAACACAGATTGTCAGCGTGTTTAGTCCCAGTTTGGGGTAGGATATTCATCCTACACCCTAAAATCAAGGAGTGTGTCCGAATTTGCGTACTATATAACACGTTTGAAATAATACGGGTTTTTGCGCTTCTCGTAAGACTTGTTTTTAATGCTATATTCTCTGGATGTTTTAGGTATTTTCTGGTGACCACTCCTTCAGCTGAGATCACTAAGACCTATACAGATACGTTGTTTATTTTCGAGATATTTTTATTCTCGAGGCCAAGTTTTCATGTTTCTTAATGTTTTTCTGCCTCAGTTTTGATACAGTTAGGTTTCAAGGAAATTGCCATATCTATTAAACGGCTGTTTATTATTATAATAATTATTATTACCCTCTTGTACTGAGACATTTAGTATTCCGGAATGTGGAGCATCATCTCTGGGGTTCACCTAGCTTACCACTCAGGGAGTGCTGGAATCATTTTCCGGGCGTAAAGTGAAAAGTGCATGAAGATGCCCAAACACCCAATCAACTGCTGAAGTCAAAGTGCGTAGCATTCCATCTCAAAAAATCCCTATGTATTTGTGGTATCCACATTAACTATTATTATTATTATTATTATTTTATGTGCCTATGCCATAATATGCTCTTACATTCTCCATTTGTAGGATATAGTTTCTAGTTAATAATATCGTAAACAAAATGCTCATTGTATTCCACACATCCTGCATCAGCTCTGTTGCACGCCTGTGTATAAGCAAACGACCTACTCATAGAAATTTTTTTAAAAATTAACTACAAGATTGACCAACGCTGCAATGAGAGTGCAAAATCTGATTGATAGGACAAAAAAATTATAAGGCCCAACGAAAATTGGTCCTGCTTTATATCGACATTAGCTTGCCTTAATATTGTTTAACTTCTAGAATCTACAGACAGAATATTTAATTTCGTACTTATAAAGCACAACATTCAGGGTCCACTGTGACGTATACTCCAAGACGTGAGCCCTCATATATTTTACAGACGTATCTTTGATATTTTACCTTCTTCTTTGGCTTTGATGTTCATATATTGCATTTACATATTTATAGGGACGCAGCTAATTGAGCTATAGAACCGGGAGTACTTTTAAATTTGCGTTGGGCAGCGGAGATGCACTTAAAATCAAAGAAAGTGTACTTTAAAGCTCAAAAAATGAGGTATAAAATTTGTTTGTGTGATCAAATACTAAAGGATTAATAGTCATGCTACAGTTTTACCCGTAAACATAGAATGGGTGACTGACTGGCTGACTGACTGACTGGCTGGCTAACTGACTGACTGAATGAATAAGCCAACTGAGGGAATGAAATTAAAAATTTTGCTTTATCAAGGTGGTAGATAAATTGATTTTTGGGCACTTTCTACTTTACTCCTTCCTAAAGCTAGCAAAATATTCAATACACTGTCATCATATAGGGCGTTTGAAAGTTAAAGTTGTCTTTGGACACACCATGAGGCCAGTGATAGAGTGCTAATAGGGCTTCAGTCTTTCTTGAACTGAGCACTCCATGGAGTTGAGAGGCCAGCTTCAAACGGTGGCTGCTGAACTGCCGGGGAGTAGCCACCGATACAAGTGGCGAATCCTGATCGGAGATTACGTCTAAAGGTATGCTACATTGCCGAATTGTGCACCTTTAGCCAGACCTTACCTCAGAATCAGGATGGGCCACTGCCCAGTACTCACTGAAATTAAAGTTTCGTGGGATCTGAAGCTTTTCTGTACACTTGGGAGTAGAGACAAGATATTTACTGGAAATATAAACACAGTTGCTTTTACGTACAGCCTAGCCTAGTTACTAAACCGTGTAGATTATCCATTAGTTGTTACGTATGTGACCTTCTTCTGGAGCCCTTCCAGTATCCAAACTAAATACAACAGGAAGCTTTTCGTCCTGAAGTAAAGCTCGAAGCTGAGTCTAGGGCCAAAATTAGGAACTGATGACGCTGTAGGATGATTCCTAACGCTTCTACACAAAATAGTTAACATCACCTACGTGCATTCTACTATGTTAGGCTCAGCAGATGGTGACAAAAGAAAGCTTTGTCTAGGCAACGTCAAAGAGACTGTTTGGGGAGATTCTCGCCATAGTGTGGCAGTAGAAAGATCCTTCCTTTCATGTACGTACGTGTATGTCACAGCAAGTTTGGTGAACTTTCATGTCGCCTTATTTCCCAAACAAACCATAACTGTTATTTCAAAGAAGAAAAAGCCATTCTTCAAGAACATCTTGTATTTCTTCTATTGCACATTCTAAACACCCCTCTCCTGCTTAGGCACCGTATCGACTTTCAGCAATTCAGCCATAAAACCTTCGCTGTACATACAATTCCCTGGGGTCCAACAGAAAGAAATACAGAAAGAGAATTCTTAATGATATTCGCAGAGTACAACCAACAAGATGCAAAGTTTCACAATTTATTTATTTCTGTAAGACGCTCTACGTGTTTCAGACGGGTTTTCCGTCCATCATCAGGAGCTCAAAACTGTACATACAGAGTCAGGTATTGGTCTGACAAATACCTGACTCTGTATGTACAGTTTTGATCTCCTGATGATGGACGGAAAACCCGTCTGAAACATGTACCGCATCTTACAGAAATAAATAAAATGTGAAACGTTGCATCTTGTTGGTTGTGCTCTGCGAATATATTAGCGATGCACAGACCTAAGAACGTTAAATTCTTAATGACTAGTCAAATTATGTTGATAGCGGATAGAAAATGTTTTGTGATGCTGCGGCAAAAACGCGACTCTCTTCATGTGTGCACAAGTGTGCCTTAGTTTCTGATCAGCTAAAAGAAATCGAAGGCGGTTATGAGTGTGATTTAATGACGCTCCCAATTGCTGAGATTATTTACCGCTGACAATAGAAGAAAGAATGAGTATGGAGCCTTGGTGAAATGAAGTTTACGAAGGAAAGACAGGGTCCTCAGAGAAAAATCTGTCCTAGTGCCTCTTTTCCCATAAGACACACATAGATTGGCCTGGGATTGAACCCGGGCTTCCGCAATCCATATTAGACATGGCACTACCCAATGCCAAATGTATATGACACAATCAAACATTTACAAATGTTTCTGTTAAGAGTTTCCTGCTACATGAGTCTCACATGAAATATCAACGTGCTTTTACAGACATCAACATATTGAAAATTCTACAAAACGTAAGCAAAAATACTGCAGAGGAATTAGCTTTGGATATTGATAGACGTACGACACAATTGGTGGGGTAACGTTAAATTTGTACCTTGCTCGAATTGAAAGCATTGGCGGAGGGCAGAACTGTAGCTCCAATAAAAAATGTGTGTATGTATGTATGTATACGTGTATGTGTGTGTGTGTGTGTTTGTGTGTGTACGTATGTATGTATGCATGTATGTATGTATTTAAGTATGCATGTATGTATGTATGTATTTCAGCTATACAGCTCTCTTCAGGAACATTTAAAAGAATACTTAAACTAAATTATTATGTCCCCAAAAAATCAGCTAAATTTTTGGATATTTGACATACCCAAAGCTGTGACCATGTTTGAACATGTAGGGTACATGAACTGAGATCTCAAGTTAACAGTCTCATTGTTTAAATCCCTAGACGAACAATACAAAGTCACAACTTCATTTACTATTTACGCAAATTGGGAGGGGGTAAGTACGTCAAAACACAACTGTTTTTGTATCCTATTTATTAGGCCGACGACATGTTTCGGCCACTGTGGGCCATCCTCAGGTCACAAAAATATATGAGGAAAACTATACAGTATAAGATCATTAGTTGTGGTCGATACTCTAAACTTTCAACGAGATCTCGTTGTCATGCGGTTTATCCGTATTGAACAAATAATATGTTCGACTAGTAAAGTGGATAGAGTTAACAGCGCATATATATTTTGTACTGATGTCCTATAAGCAAAGTGTATTGAGTTTAAAGTGAATATATATGGTTGTACACTTCGCGTGAAGTAGAAAAACAAAGTGGGGTTAGCAGTGCTAAGTGGAAAACTTGGGGTATCCCACGCGTTTCTGTAGCGTTGGTACGTCTGTAGCCGCTAAATAGACGTTTCAGACTGGCTGTATATACGCAATAAATTTAAATTTTTTTTTTTTTTACAAAAGAGTCTGATAGATTTTATTGTCAAAGAAAGACTCGTGCATGGTCTTTAAAAGTCTGATTATCCTTTGACTGCTTTATAATGCCAGATTGTTTTCATGACTCAGTAAAATCTTGATTAAATATTATGCGCTGTAAATTAACCCGTCCGTTTTTTTCACTCAGTCACAAACCAAGCTCATTACGTATAAGTAACCTTGTCTCTATTAAAAAAAGCAGCATATTAAGAAATGTACCTACTTTGCTCTTTTCAAGTTAAGTTCTTTGAATATACTTAATTGGTCAGCAAGAGGGGAGGAATCTCCGTGTGTGAACCATTATTTTTCTTCCCACTATTACTCGAAATTTAGGTTCCTATTGCTGTAGATCTCATCATGTCTTCTTCCATCAGATTTGCTCTCAATTCCCAGTGACCCTCAACCTATCGCTTTCTCGAGGACTCGCTACGACCTGGCATTTTTAAATCAAGAAGGCATACAAAACCTCCTAGTAGGTCAAGTAGGTGTCCGTGAGGAGCGATCACACTCCTCCTGCACCAACGAAAACTTCACAGAGTTATCTGAGCTCAGTCCATAACTTTTTCTATCGGTCTCCACAACGATCCACCTTGAGGGTCCGATGGCATGCGCGGCGCCCTAAGGGATACTGGAGAATACCCCTTCCTCAATGCGGTGCAATTCAGCCGTGACTCTGTGACACAATGGCAGACTTAACAGAAATAGAAAAATCTCTCGAGAGAAGTCTATGCAGGCCCTGTGTGAATCGTTAGTGCAAAGTACCAAAGTCCCTTCGGTAAATATAAATTAAATCAATACAGCTTTTACGGTCAACGTTATGATTTTCCTTCTCTTGTAAGTGGGACATCCCGTTCCAATAAAGACACAATTTGTGTGGAAGATAGCCCTCCAATAAAACTAAATCCTTTCACGATGCTGCATGGCTTGAATTCAAAATGTATCAGCTCATACACAAGAAGTCAGCGTAATTTATCTTTGGCGTTTCAGAAGCCTGAAAATGACTTCTTTCTTATAAGCCGAAACATGCCATTTTGAAAGTATACAACGTATCAAAAAAGGTAGTTTCCATTGAAGGTTGTTTTCCTTGTATATTACGTTTTCTTATTGCTGACAAAATAACCGTGTTACTGGCAGATAAATCTGCCACCTTCTTACTGATCATTACCTTACATTCGACATGTTCAAAAGAATTCCATATACGGTACAGTTCAGCCGCTCTTAAATCCCGGGGCACCGCATCAACCAGGCGACTGGACTTTTCACCGTGGCTTTTAACAATTGTGGGTCCTCCGTGTTGAACTTGCTTATTTTTACCATTCTTACTTACTTACTTACTCCATGGTACAGAGTCCTTCTTGAGAAGCAAACTGGTTGCAGCTAGTCAAGAAATTCCCCGCCTTTCACGGAACCCGAAGGTTCGTTACTGCACTCACAAGGTTTTTATTATTCTGGCGCCTGGAATTTGAGGTTGTACCCAGAATTTTGGAAGTTTCGTATATAAATAATGTGAAACCAAAAATATCATTTTTCACATGCCACTAGTGTCCTTTCTTTACCACAGTCGTGACGTCAAGGTGTCTAAACTCAGTGTTTCGTGTAAACCTGTGATTGAAAGTATTCTAGACTCAGAAGTGGTGACGTACAGCGGTCAGCAAAATGTCGCACGCAGGGCAAACGCATTTTTGCAGCGTTGCAAGGCTTTTGCTCTAAGAACCATGAAGCCAATAATCCAGTTCATCCCGATTTTAACAAGCTCCCGCAATCCGCTCTCACCAGTTCCCAACGCTATCAGATGCACCAGATTCACATACAAGCAGGTGTTTTAGTCAGCCTGCCAGCCAGTACGTACAATTGTCCATAGCTGCAGCGTGTCTTAATCAGTTTCGGTTCCTTGTTAATTCTAGTTAGGTTATACTTAACCTCAAAATGATATTCCGAAGATAAGCTTCCCCTCCAGCACCCAAGGGCATATTCTATACATGAAAATGTCCTAATATCTATTTAATTATATACTTACTCCATGGTGCAGAGTCCTTCTTGAGAAACTAACTGGTTTGCAGCTAGTCAAGAAATTCCCCGCATTTTACGAAACCCGAAGGTTCATTACCGCACTCACAAACGTCCGCCACCTGTCTCTATCCTGGGCCAGCCCAATCCACTCCATATACCCACATCCCACCTCCTGGAGATCCGTCCTAATATTATCCACCCATCTATGCCTAGG
>Ga0123353_10008509_pt1 | contig 14030 bp, 13 predicted proteins | sample TergutLab28metaG_3_FD_92763 | JGI IMG/M metagenome (GOLD analysis project Ga0123353, IMG submission 92763) | Labiotermes labralis P3 segment gut microbial communities from Petit-Saut dam, French Guiana - Lab288 P3 | ecosystem: Host-associated > Arthropoda: Insects > Digestive system > Gut ... | reverse complement strand
GCAGCGACCTGGCGTGCCCCTCCGAAGCAATGAGCGCCTTTCGGTAAGCGTACGGCGGGACGTCCTGCGGGTTTTCCAGTATGCAATTTACAATGGTCAAAGTCGGGCAAAGAGTGCAGTCGTCTATTTCTATGACAGGCAGGTCTGCGTCCGTGCGAAACTCGTTTTCCGCGCAGACGCATGTTATTTTGTCGCCTTCCACCATCACGACCCCGCGCTCTATAGGCTCGCCGCCATAACCGTCGATGACCCGCCCTTTTAAGATATATCCGTTCATGATACTACCTGCTCCTTTCTATTATCTCCCCTATATCCCGTCTGCGACTCCGCAGCGGCGCGGGTCGGCCATCGTGCATAGCTCTCCTGTTTCGCGGTCTATGTAACAGATCTGGAAGGACCCCATGTGGAAATCCCACACATTCGAAACCTTTACGCGCACGCCCATGGACAGAAGCTTTTCCTGCACAGCCTCCGTTATCCTATCCTCGATAATCAAACTCCCGCCTGCAGCATGCAGCCCGCTATACCGGCGTCGACCGCGTTTCCGCCCTCCTGCATGATCTTCAGCATGGTATATGTGACCACAGCGTTATCTGAGCTGACCGCCGCATTGACGCCTTTGACGACCTTCTTACCGCCGGGCAGCCACTGCGGATCCGAAAGATCGATCTCCCTGGGATTTAGCATAAGAACACATCCTTTCGCAACTTATAGACAAAATATATGATTTATGGTAGTTTAATTGCATATGAAAACGCTTTGGGGTGATCGTTGTGAGCAAACTGTCCGGGCACATAGGCGGTCGGATCCGCCTTTACAGGCAAAAGAAAAAAATCACGATCGAGCAGCTCGCGAAAGCCATCAGTAAAAGCAGCTCCACTATATCCAAGTATGAGCAAGGAACCATCGTCATCGACGTAGAATCGCTGTTCGACCTTGCAAAAGCCCTCAACGTCTCGGTACACCAGCTCATCGACTATGTGCCGCCCGGGGCGGACGGCGCCAAAGCGCCCATGTTCACGAAAGTCCTCGACCTCGAAAGCTTCTATATGTACTTCTATGACGGGCGCAGGAAGAAGCTCGTGAGGGGTTACATCGAATCCAGGGATAACCCTCTCGAAAGCGGGAACCATGTCATTTTGTATCTGGACTTCGATTCTTACGACCAGTACAGCCGCTGCCAATTCCTGTATAGCGGGCGGATGCACAAGTTCGACACGCTGTCATACATTTCGCTGGAAAACCAATCCAACCATGTCGAACGGCTCAACATCACGATACTGGACTCGTTTCGGTCGGATGATATCCGCGTCGGCCACCTCAGCGGCATATCCAATCAGCCGTACACGCCGGTTTCATTTAAAGTCATTATCTCCGGCAACCGGCTCGACGAAAACGACGAGCTTGTGGAAACGCTCAAACTATGCAGCGAGGATTTCCGGCTGATGAAGAAGATGAACATGTTTACCGTCACCCGCCCGGTGTAACGCCAACGCTCCTATGTTTTCGTGCTCTTCCATAACGGCAGCTTGACGCCCAGGCCTTTCTCAATGGCGCGGTCGAAAACGATCCTCGCGACCATCATGTCCTCTACGGCCATGCCCACATTGTTGACTATGACCAGCTCGTCGGGGCTTTCCCTGCCGGGCACGGCGCCGGCCGCCATCGCGCCTGTTTCGCCTGTGATCTTAGGAAGGCCATACGGATAATAACCATAACCTACAAGAAGTTCATGCTGCGCTTTGCTGTCGAGGTAATACTTGTCGGCCCGTTTGAATACTGCGTCTTCATATACCGTGTGGCAGTCCAGAGTAATCAGGGTCTGCCCTTTGTTTATCCACTCGTCTTTGACATGCGGGTCCGGTTTGTGGGCGATCGGCAGCGCGGATGTTATGACCTCGGCTTTCCGCGCCACTTCCTCATAGTCTTTCGCCTTTACGATCTTCGCTTTGACGGATGGCTGGCACTCCCCGATCAGGCGGTCCATTGCCGCTTCTATAATATCATAGATATAAATCGTTTCAAGCTCCGATAGTGCAAGCTCCACCATAGAAACGTTTGCTCTGCCCTGGATGCCGCACCCGATCATGCCGAATGTCTTCGCGCCTTTATTTGCGCCGTATTTGATTCCGACAAGCGCCGTCGCCGGGGTGCGCACCTCGGTTATCCATGTCGCGTCCATGATGGCGAGGGGCAGGCCGCTTTCCGCGTCATTGTAAATGATCTGGCAGTTTGTCGGTGTGATTTCCGGAAACCGTATGTTGTTAGTGGGGAAATTCGAGCCCCATTTGATGCCGCAGGCGTATTCGTCCGGTATGTAGCATGGCATGGCGTGCATCAGTGAGTCCGGCTGCGGGTGCAGGCCGATTTTCGCCGGCATCTCCACTTTTCCCGTAGAGTATGCGATCATTGCTTTTTCTGTGGCTTCCACGATTTCCCCGACGGTCGTCCCTGTGTCCTTGACGTCCTGCAGGCTAAGGTAGAGGAGTTCCTGCCCTATATCCAGGTGTTTCTGATAGCCCTTTCTGATTTCCATGTTGTTCGCCATTGTGTCCCTCCTTATGTATGGTTCATAATCAACCAGATTTTCCATCTCATAAACTATACAGCGCTCCGAATTTCTCTTCCAGATACGCGATATAATGGTCGGCGTTCAGCGGTCCGCCGCTGACGCGCTCGATGAGCTCCCCTGCCGTGAACACACAGCCGTAATGCCAGATATTTTCGTACATCCACCGGTTGAGATGGGTAATATCGCCGCTTTCCAATTGAGCATCCAGATCCGGCAGCGCTTCTTTCACGACGCCTATGATCTGCCCGCTGTACATGTTCCCAAGCGCGTAGCTTTGGAAATAACCTATCAAACCCATCGACCAGTGGACATCCTGCAGCACGCCGTCCGCGTCACCCTCCGGGCAAATGCCCAGATACTCCCGATACTTCGTATTCCATGCTTCAGGCAGATCGTCGAAAGAGAGCTGCCCGTATATCAGCTCCGCTTCAAGCTCCACGCGTAAAATCGGATGCAGGCAGTACGAAACCTCGTCGGCATGTATGCGCCTGATGTTCATCGAGACTTTGTTGATAGCGGCATAATAATCGTCAAGTGATACGCCGCCAAACTGCGGGAACCGCTTCTGTGCTTCATGGTAATGGCAGCTCCAGAACGGTTTGCTCCTGCCGATGATGTTCTCGTAAAACCTGGACTGCCCTTCGTGAAAACCGCCGTGTATGCCGCCAAACAGGCTATAATCATCCGTTTCGGCGTCGCCTCCGTAACCGTACATGGCATGCCCCGCCTCATGGAGCGCCGCCAAAACTCCGAATGAGTATGTTTCACAGTTCGTAGTCATCCTGGCGTCCTTTGGGCCAAGCTGAGAGGCAAAGGGGTGAGGGACTTGCCCGAACCCGCCTTTGCCGGGATCGTAACCCGCCGCCTGGGCTATGTATTTCGCAAACTCAAACAGCTCTTTTTTGTCAAACTCCTTTAGCAAAAAGCTGTCGTCGATGGTTTTTCCGGACTCCCTGATGCGGTTGAGCAGACGCTTCACCGCGATTTTTACTTTCTCCGCTTCGGTTTTCCACTCGTCTATCGAGACTCCCTCGTCATAGATCTGCATCATCGTTTCGAGTATGTCCTCGCCGCCCAGGTGTTTCGCCATCTCCGTCTTCATAGCAAACAATTGTTTCACGCTAGGCTTGAGTATGTTGAAATCCGAATTGCTTACGGCTTCGACCCACTTCGTCTGGGCTTCTGACGAGAGCCCGGCAAACTCCATGACCAGCCCGGGAGGTATGCTGTTATATTGTTTATACTGCCGCAGGAACTTGCGGACAGCCCCCCTTTCATAGATGCATTCGATCCCGGCGAGGTCCGCTTCCCCGAAGTACTTTGCGAGGGCTTGCGCACGCGGTCCGGTGAAATGGGCGGAAGTCAGCCCGGAGACGTACTTCACTGTCTCAGTTCTGAACTGTATAGCGCCCGCCGGCATCCCTGTCCATTGGTCCCACGCCAGAAGCTGCTCGATCGCCCCGATCACGGCGCCCTCGCGCAGCAGGTCTTTTAACTCGCCGATTTGCTCTTTATATGTCTTCATGTCCACCCTCCTGTATATAATTAATGATTAATGATTAATGATTAATGATTAATAATTCATCGTTCATCGTTCATCATTCACACTGGATTCTATACGAACTACACAGCCGGAACAAGCGTATATGAATGTAGCCAGATTACGATATATTGCGTTTTTCTTTCGTTACAATATACCCAGCGGCGTATAAAGCTGCATTTTTTGAAAAAAATCGCAGGAACACGCCGGTTTTCAAGGTTTATCATAGTGTTTTGAAACAAACGCACACAGTCATTGACATGAATGCGAGCCAAAGATAGAATAACCAATAACAAGGGTAAAGGAACACTGGGGGGTAAGGTAAATGCACACTGGGGTAAGGTAAATGTACGACCTGGTCTACAAAACCATGCAGGAGTTTTTTTAACAAAGCGCGGAAAAGCAAATGGAAGGAACGTATTAATATTTTAGTGGGGAAATGCTATGAGTAAAAAAGAAAAGACAAGCACGGCCGGCTGGATAACGGCGAAGAAAGAGCGCATCAGCTATTACATCGGAGACAACGCGAAAACCCTGGAAGGCAACCTTGTCCAGTTATTCATGATGACGTTCCTCCTGCTCTCCGGGGTCAACCTTGTGGCGATAGCGACCGTGACTTTGGTCGTAAGGATCTTCGACGCCGTCAACGACGTCGCTTTCGGGTTTGTAATCGACAAGCTGAAACCCGCGCAGGTCAAGATCCTGGCTAAACTTGGAGGGCAAGGCAGATATCTGCCATGGTTCCGGATGACATTCTGGCTGTTTCCGCTCGCGACGGTCCTGCTGTTCTTCATGCCGCAGGGCGCCAGCGACTGGGTGAAAGTCGCTTACTTCGCCGTGTTCTATGTGATCTATGACATCGCTTACACCCTTGTCGACGTGCCTATGCAATCCGCCGTCATGACCATCACCGGCAACCCTGCCGAAAGAAACGCGATAGTCACGAACAGGATGATAATCACAGTGGTGGTCGCGCTGATTTCCGTTCCGCTCATGAACTTCATGATAAGCGAGTATATCGGGATGAGCATCAGGAACGTAGTGTTGATCATGAGCATCGTCTTTGTATCAATGATGCTCCCGCTCGTTTTCGTGACAAAAGAACATAACGCGGGCGAAAAAGTCGACGAGGAAGAGAAGTACACGTTTAAAGACATGATCTTGAACGTGAAAAACAACAAGTACCTCCTGATGATGCTTCTCAGCACCCTTACATTCCTCAGCTTCGCATCCGGCACTTCGATCACGCTGTTTGCATCATTCTATTTCTATAATGATTCCACGATCTTGCTTATACCCATGCTGGTCATCATCATACCCACGATCGTTGCGCAGAAGATCGCCGAGAAGCTTTGTATCAGGTTCGAAAAGTACAAGGTTTGCATTGTCGCGCAAGCCGCGCACCTTGCGATCCGGATCCTCCTGTATGCCCTCGGTTATCGATTCCTGATCCTGCATATCGTGATTTTCTCCGCGATGTCCATTCCGTCCATCATGTACTCGATGTCGGTACAGTACCTGATGCTCGACTGCATTGAGTACGGCAGGTTCAAGTCCGGGGGAAAGGAATGCGCCGGTATCATATTTGCGCTGCAGTCGTTGATATTAAAGGCGGCTGCGGGCATATCCGGCTCCCTTGGGCTTTTCGCCCTCAGCTTTTTCGGCTGGATCACAGTACAGGCGGAGAGTTTTGCCGACCTGGCTGAGCAGAATATTACTCAGCCGGAGTCCGCCTTGAACGGGTTATGGTTCGTATACACAGGTTTTCTGGTCATCGGCGCCGGACTGAGTTTACTCTGCGTGCTGTTCTACCGTTTAAAATCCAGCGACGCAAAGCTTATGGCAAAGGTCAACAGCGGCGAGATGAGCCGCGAGGAAGCCCTGGCGCAAATGAGCAGCACTTATTAGGGCGCAGCTCTCATTAGGAGAAGGAGGTTGAAAATGGCACTTTATAACAAATTCCCGGAACCGGTCGGCAGTTATATCGTCGGGCGGACATCAAAGGATTTTAAGTACACGGCGTCGGACACAAAAGAAAGAGAAATGGCGGCGCATATCTTCTACCCCGCCGACTGCAGCGACGGCAAACCGGAGGCGGAGTACGCGTTTCCGGAGCTGCCGTCGATGAGGGCGGAGCTGCTGGCAAAGCTCGGCAACCCCGCGGACGAGCAAATCAACATCTCGATTAATACATGCTGCTACGACGGCCTCGCATTATCCGGCAAGGAGGAGCAATATCCCGTCCTGTTCTATGTCCACGGCGGCGCTTCCTATCCTCAGCAAGGCACCGTGATCTGCCAGGACCTGGCAAGCCTCGGTTACATCGTCATATCCATCGGCCATCCGGGCGGCGGCATGTTCAAGCTCGGCGACGGGCGGCTCGTCAACCTGACCGGCGGATTTATGGAAGATATTCTAAAATACTCGGCGGAGGCCGCCGCGCTGATGATCCCCCGGATTGCGGAGCTCACGGGCGGAAAACTTGATAAGGAGAGGGCTGTCGAGATTTCCCGCGAGCTGACTGCGGCGCCGGAAGCGACCCGGTTTGCGGAGTATGCCCGTTTGCAAAGCGAGGACATCGGGCATGTTGCGGACTATCTGCATGGTCTGAGCGAGTCCGGCGGCCTGTCGTTTCTCAGAGGCAGGCTGAAGCTGGATATCGGCATGGGCGTACTGGGCCACTCATTTGGAGGGACCACGTCGGCCATCACCTGCCGCGACGACGGCCGCTTCGCCTGCGGCGTCAATTTCGACGGCAACTATTTAGGGTGCCTTGACTGCGACATCAAGACACCCTTCATGCAGCTCGGCACGGCGATTATGTACAACACGAACGCTTTTATCCTCGATTCCTGCAGCGAGGACTTTTATATGCTGATAATTGACAATACACACCACTACGACTTCGGCGACCACTTGTTTACCGTCGGTAACGAGGCGTTCAAAGGCGCCCGAGACGTTATGGAGACGCGCAAAATCATCACGGCATATACCGCCGCGTTTTTTGACAGGCATCTGCTTAAAAAGGAAGCGGAGATCGAAAGCCTCGCGTTCGAAGGCGTAGAGATGATAAAAGTGTAAGCATCCCGGCGCGGGTTGCGTGGGCGCGGCTCACATTGGGAAAAACAAGCGAGCAGCGCCGGTCATCATTTCCAGGCGCCCATCCCGAGATACCTGTTGGTCATATCAGTCGCGGTTTTCCCGTCATTCTGCATCATCATGCAGGCGCGCACTCCATCCAAAGTCTCCGGAATCGTCACGCTTTCCTGCGGGATATTGATCGCGAACATGATGTCGTCGCCGCTTTCCACGAGACTATCCTCCCACACGGCTATCTCATACATGTCGCCGCGAGGATTTCCCAGGTCGCGGGCGTACCTGAACAGGCTAGCATTGCCAAGAAAGCCTTCGTCTATGCGCACGACCCGGATCCGGTCGTGTTCTTTGAAGGCTGCAAGCGCCTGTTCTTTTTTGATCCCGGCGTTCCTGCCGTGTGCAAGGACCGTGATTATATGCCCGTGAGTGACCGGCGTGTGCACCAGAATTCCCGTAGCTTCAATATGCGGCATAATAGTCATGAGATCAACAGCCTGATGGCTCGGCGCTTTCTCCATTTGCAGGGCGTTTGTCAAGCCTCGGTGATAGTCGCCCGGATCGGCAACGCGGCGGATGATCGTGATCGCAATGCGCTCGACCCCGAACTTCCTGTCAAGGCAGTCCACCGCTCGGATCAAACCGGTAGTATTGCAGCTTGTAAGCTTGAGATAATCCGCGCCAAGCCCTTTTTCATAGTTCGCGTACCCATGGAAAAAGACATTCGCAATCGAGTCCTTCTCGCCGCCCTGGAATATCGCTTTCACGCCGGCTCTCTCATAGAGAGCCTTGTTCTTTATCCCGACGCCGCCGGGCGCCGAATCCAGCATCAAGTCTACCTTGCCGATCAAATCAAGAAATGAGCCGGAAACAGGTATATCCAGTTCATCGAACTTCGATTTGTCCGCACCTTCCACTAGGTAGAGGTCGTAAGTCATGCCTTTCTCTTTGAGCGCACGGATAGAAAGAGTCGGTGCAATATCGGCGACGCCGACCAGTTCCATATCTTTTTGCAGCGCAACTCCGTCCGCAAGCCTCTGCCCTATGATCCCATATCCTGCCACTCCGACTTTTACCATAACCATTCTCTCCTTTTGAATTTTTATATCTCGCATGTTTGTCCCGTATGCCCAGTATGTTACTACCGAAGCACCGGTAGCGTCGACCCTGCGTATGGCATGACCAGCACGCTGGCATTACCGCCCTGTTTCTTGATAGCGGCGTCAAACGCTTCCTGAACGGTCTTAAACGGTTTTAGAAATATACTTTTTACAAACTCCGGTTCCATCTCAGACACAAGGTAAATATCCGCTTCTTCCAGCACCATCGCAATCGCCGCCGCCTTGTGTCCGCCTAGCTGAAACTCTCTTTTGATGCGTTCGATCATGGACGCCGGATCTTTTGACGTCGTCATCCACTCCTGAAAAACCTCTTCGCCCAGTCCTTCTCCGCAGCTTCCGACTAAAATGATCACACCGCCGTTTTTTACCGCGTGCTTGGCATTATCCAGCGCCTTTTGCGTCTGATACAGGTTCAGATCCTTTGGCGCGCCTCCCTGACTGGCGATCACTATATCAGCTCGCGCTTCGATCTCGCAGCGGTAAATACTGTCGAGGAACTTACAGCCTTCGCGATGCGCCATTACAGCGTCTCCCGCGACCGCATGGATTACTTCCTTCCGTTCATCGAGCACAACATTTACAATGAAGTCCAGCGGGCACAGCCGCATGGCTGATTCAATGTCCTCGCGAACAGGGTTTCCCTGCAAGCGTCCCGCAGTCGCGTCAGGTTGTATCATGCGGCTGTGGTTCGACTGGATCGCCGCCGCAGTCGAGACGCCCGGCATGATCGCCTTCGCTCCGCCCGAGTACCCCGCAAAGTAATGGTACTCGATGTTGCCGACGCCTATCCTTCTGTCCGCCTCTGCAACGATCCGCGTTATATCCACAGGCGTGCCGAGCTCCGTGGTCCCAAAATGTATACAGTCTTCCGGATCGCTGTCCAGACAGTTCACCTGCCTGTACACGTTTTGCCCTACCAGCTTTTCCATTTCCTCAGGAGTATGTTTCCGGTGTATCCCCAACGCAAAAACGACCGTCACGTCGGACATGTCCGCTCCGGCCGCCCTGAGTTCATCCAAAATCGCGGGGATGATGATATGACCGGGTACGGGCCGTGTTATGTCGCTTGTGATTATTACGGTCTTTTCACCCGGTTTCACAATATCGCGCAATAATGCGCTTCCGATCGGACGCGCGAGCGCCGCTTCTACTGCGGCCAAACCCTTGATGTTTATTACGACCTCGTTTGACTTCAGAACGCCGATCATGTTTGAGTCGGGAACCGTAACGATCTGAGGCGCTGTCCCGAACCCGATTTCAAATCGCATTGATTTTCACCTCAAATCAGCCATCAGCGAACCATGGCGAAGGGCCTTTACGACCGGAAGCTCCTCACCCGTTAAAAACCGGATCAGAGCGCCGCCGCCGGTGCAAATATAGTTTATAAGCTCTGTTTTGCCGAACTTGCTCGTTGCAGTGATGCTGTCGCCTCCTCCGACGACAGTATATCCGTCGGTTTCCCCTAAAGCATCCCAAATCATTTTCGTACCCAGCTCGCTTGGTTCGTTTTCAAAAACCCCCATAGGACCGTTTACGAACACTGTGCCTGATGCAAGTATTTCCTGCCGATAAGCTTCGGCTGTCCGGCTGCCGATATCCACGACAAACTCCCCGTCCGGCACAGATCCCACCGCGCACTCGTATCGCCTGCCGTCTTTTACATATCCAAAATCAGTCGGCAACATTATTTTACCTCGATACTGCGTAAGCAGCTCTTTGGCGGATCCGACCAGATCCGCATAACCCTGCTTCACTATATGATCCCGCGCCGGCTCTCCGATATCTTTTCCATCAGCCCACAGTATGACCTCCGCCACAAGGCCTCCTGCCAGCACTTTGTCTGCGATACCGCCGCTCAGCACCGTATCCATCATTAGGAACGCGTCGCCGATCTTAGCGCCGCCAAGCACGAACGCGCACGGGCGCGCGGGGTTTTCCATCAGACCCGAAATCACGCAGTACTCCTCTTCAAAAAGCCTTCCCATCGCAGACGGAAGCACTTGCGAAAATCCGCAGAGACTCGGCTGATCCCGGTGCGCCGCCGCAAAAGCGTCACAGACATATATATCCGCAAGCGGCGCCAGCTTCCTTACCAGCAGCGTTTTAGCCTGCTGCTCGTGTGTAAGCTTCAGCTTAAGCTCAAAAAGCGTCTGCTCTTCCGAAACAAAGCGCACGTTGTCCAGCATGAGTATCTCGCCGTCTTGAAGCGCCCGGATCGCTTCACGCGCAGCCGGCCCGCAAACGTCGTCGATGAATTTGACTTCTTTGCCCAGATACCCGGACAACAGTTCCGCGTGCGGCTCGGTCGTATAGAAGTTCTTATATTCAATGTCGCTTCCCTGATGCGCCAGCAAAACCAGCTTCGCGCCCTTTTCCGACAGTTCCCTGATCGTCGGTAAACACGCCTTTACACGCGTCGTATCCTTCAGTTTTCCCGTTTGCAGATCGACGGGCTGGTTGACGTCAAGACGGCATAACACTGTCTTGCCTTTCACATCGACGTCGTCGAGTGTGTTTATACCAAATCGCATCTTTCATTACCGCCTTTGCAGTTTGCGCTTTATATTATTAATCGGGGAGCAGTGCATTGACTTTGATGTACCTGTCGGGAAACTCCGAGATCAACTCAATCATCCTCGGCAGATCGCCGAAGGATACGACTTCTGATATTATCGTCTCTGCGTCTATCACATTGTTTTCGATCAACTCGATCGCCTCTTCAAACTCGTTTGCGCTGTTTCGGGAACCGTAGATCTGAAGCTCTTTTCTTGTGATGACGGCGGTCGGTAATGACGTTTCTCCTGTTGGCCAGCCTGTCAAGGATACCCTTCCGCAGTATGAAGCGTAATCCAGAGTCTGCCTTATCGCCCTTTCCGAGCCGGAAGCTTCAACTACAACTTCCGCCATTCTTCCGCGTGTGATTTTAGCGGTCTCCGCAAACGGGTCGCACTGACCGGGGTTTATGGTGTTGAGGATACCTAGCGACTCCGCCAGCCTAAGTCGTGCCGGTACGATATCTACGAGGATAGGCAAAGCGCCGTAATGCCTTGCAACGATCGCAGCCATCAGTCCGATCGGCCCTGCGCCGATGATCAGGGCGTTTTCACCCGCACAAAGGTTTACTCTGTGCAAGGCATGCAGCGAAATCGCCAACGGCTCGGCAAGCGGCGCAATATGCCACTCAAGCTCATCACTGAGCTTGACCAGGCTCTTTATGGGATGAGAAAAATACTCGCTCATCGCCCCGCCGATCTGCACTCCAAGCACTCCAAGAGACTCGCAGCAGTTCGGCCGGCCCAGCGAGCATGGATAGCAAACCCCGCAGTATATGTAGGGCTTAAGAAGTACTCTGTCCCCCTCTTTTAAATCACATGGACCGTTCGGTTTAAGCTCGACTATTACTCCCGCGACCTCGTGCCCAAGCACCAAAGGTACAGATACAGGCGAGCCCTTTTTCTGAAAGGCTTTCGTATCGGAGCCGCATATACCGACTGACCTGACCTTTACGAGCGCCTGGCCTTCCTCCGGCGGTCTAAACGGGACATCTTTTATGCACACTTTTCCATAATCTTCGAGGACACATGCTTTCATTCGATCCATGCTTCTAAATCCTTCCTGAAAAACGTCGCGTCGTCCGGCGTCCATGAAAGGCATTTTGCAGCGCCCGGTCCGCAGCGGCTCCGCAGGTCACTCCTGGCGGGCGGCAATACCGCCGTCGAGCAAAATCGTCTGCCCTGTAATGAATTCCGACGCGTCGGAAGCCAACAAAAGTAAAAGCCCCATCAAGTCACGAAACTCACCGACCCGCCCCTTTGGGATCCGGCTTACGAGAGAGTTGAAAAACGTCTCATCTTCCAGCTGTGACTCGTTGATCGCCGTTTTGATGAATGTGGGCGCTATCGCATTGATCGTTATATTGTCCCGGGCGGTTTCGCATGCCAGTTGTCTGGTCAGCGCGTTTACCGCTCCCTTGGAAGCGCAATATGCGGAATGCCCCGTCAAGGCGGTGCCGAACACGCTCTTCATCGAAGAAATGTTTATGATCCTTCCATACTTCTGCGGACGCATTGCCCGGACGATCACCTCGCGCGATACTATAAACGTTGTACGCAAGTTTACATTCATGACTTTGTCCCAGCTCTCGTCATCCATATCGGCAATGAACTTGACGATACTGCCTCCGGCTGAGTTGACGAGTATATCGATCCGACCCATCATCGAAAGGGCGTCGTTAATCATTTCAACAACAGTCTCTGTTTGCGAAACGTCGCAGTAAGAGTAATGGCACTTGCCCCCGATAGATTCGGCATAGCTTGCTATCTCCGGGCATGTGTCGACAATAAGGCTGGCCAGATAGATTTCGCAGCCGTTTTCCAGCAGGCATAAAGCCATCTCCCGCCCCAGCCCCGTTGAGCCGCCTGTTATCAGCGCCTTCTTACCTTTTACGCTGAAAATGTCACTTGCTAAACCATAATACAGCTTAAACACACTCCTTTGGTCCGCTTACGCCGCGGCAACGCAAACAAAAACACGTTATTATAAGCCTCACGTTAGCCTTTTACAGCTTTCCGTGGAACTTCAGCAGCGTCGCCAGCCCTACGTTTCTGAAATCTTCCAGGCCGTCCCATGTGCGCCCGTGTTTTTCTTCCCTGTTTGCCATCGCCGCCTTGACGCCTTCGTCAAGTTTGTCGATATAACCGTCCGGGAACTTTGACCAGACCGCTAGGTCCGCAATATTGGTTTCGACGACGTGGCCGTAGCGGGTAAACATCCCGTGAATGCCGGTCTGCGAGTCGGCAAGTTCGAGAATAATAAACGGCCCCATCAATCCCCAGCGCAGTCCCGGCCCGAAACAAACGGCTTTGTCCGCGTCTTCGAGCGAACACACGCCGTTGTCCACCAGGTCGTATACTTCGCGGAGCACAGCCGCCTGGATGCGGTTTCCGATAAACCCTTTTCGCTCCTTATTAAGCACGACAGGCACTTTTCCGATCTCGGTATAAAAACGGACGACTTTACCCAGTATCTCTTCCGATGTAAACTCGCCTTTCGACAGCTCGACCAACGGTATCAGGTGGACCGGGTTATAAGGGTGGCCGGCGACAATCCTCTCCGGATGCTTAGCGCCGGCGGCAATGTCTGTCACCAGCAAGCCCGAAGTGCTGCTGGAAATAACAGCCGTACTGTTGTGCTCTTCGATAGCGGCGATCATCGATTGCTTTATCAATATATTCTCCGGACCGCTTTCCTGAATAAACTCCGCGTCTGATACTGCGGTTTTCACGTCGTTTGTAAACACCGTTCTCTCTATCATTTCGTCAGCATCATTCTGTGAAATTACCCCGACGTCCGGGCGCGCAAAGAAGTCCAGAACCGCCTTGGTGTTTATCCTGGAAGCGTCCAGCCGGCCTTGATCGACATCGTAGATAATCACTCCTAGCCCTTTGATCAGGAAGTTCGCCGCCCATGAGCTTCCGATCATTCCGCCGCCGTACACGGTCGCATTATTAAACTCCATAACTTGCCGAACACCTCCCTCGTCTTGCCCGATAACTGCCCGATAACTGTCCGTTTACTGTCCAAGTCCTGCCTGCTATTTAAGCTTTTCTATAACCGAGTCAATACCATCCGTATTTGTAGCCGGCTTCATATATTGCGCAGACGTTCTCGGGCGGGACTCCCGCCTGGATATTATGCGACGGCG
>Ga0123353_10008508_pt1 | contig 14030 bp, 11 predicted proteins | sample TergutLab28metaG_3_FD_92763 | JGI IMG/M metagenome (GOLD analysis project Ga0123353, IMG submission 92763) | Labiotermes labralis P3 segment gut microbial communities from Petit-Saut dam, French Guiana - Lab288 P3 | ecosystem: Host-associated > Arthropoda: Insects > Digestive system > Gut ... | reverse complement strand
CGCGCCATCCGGTGCGGTGATCGCCGCCGCCCAGCAGCAACAGATCGCCATGGGCCCGGAAGGAGAGGCCATTTTCCTGCGCGTCCACGTACATGCCGTCCAGGGCGGGGGCGTTTTCCAATGCAAGCACATAAGAACGGTGCTGGTACTGTTTGGCGAAGAACCCGCCCCGGGAATCCACGAAGGGATAGTGGCAGGCAAACAGTATCTTGTCCGCGCAGATGCGCCCTTGGGGCGTGACCGCCACATTGCCGCGCACTTCGGTCACAGGTGTGCCTTCGTGGATGGCCAGCGGCTCCGCCAGGGCATACAGCAGCTTGAGGGGATGAAATCGGGCCTGGCCGCCGCACATCACCGCGCCTGCCACCTTGAACGGCAGCGGCAGATCGGACACGAAGGAGACCTCCTGGCCCAATGCGTTTAAGGCCTCAGCTTCGCGATGGACAGCCCCCGCGTCGTCCAGCGCGTACACATAAGCCGATTGCTCGGCATAATCGCAAGGGATGCCCGCGCACAACCGGCGGTACTCGGCCAGGGCCAGCCGCTGGGCGGCTAGGTATTGCGCCGCCGCCTCATGGCAGGTTTGGCGCAGCGAGGCGTAGCGCAGGCCGTGGAGCAAGGTGATCTTGGCGGTGGTATGACCGGAGGCGCCGCCGCCGAGCCTGCCCGCCTCCACCAGCAGGCAGGATACGCCGGCCTGCTGCAAATAGTGGGCGCACAGCACCCCGGTGAGCCCGCCGCCGATCACCAGCGCTTCGGTGCGCCGGTCGCCCTCCAGGGGCGGGCGCGGTTTCCAATGGGTGGTGGCCATCCACAGGGAGGCGGTGGGGTTGGGATTAGGCATGGGCGGTTCCTCGCTTTTTGAGCGTTGCTAACGCGAATCAAAGATTGAAACATCCAAGGCCGGTATCCATGCAGGGGAGGATGGCAATCGTCCCGCTGACAACGTGCGGATTGCCATCCGCCCCTACAAGAACGGCAGGGATTACGTTGTAGGGCGCGGCCGCCGGACGCGCCGCGATTCGTTCCAAATAGCACGCCTTTGACGCAATGCGGCGGCGCGTCGAGTCGCCGCGCCCTACGCTTGATTGGTATTGCTAGTAGTGTGCCACAGTGGGCGCGGCTCATCCCGAATTCAGCAAAAAAACCGCGATGAAGCGGGTCGGGGGATTATTTATCGCTTTGATCTATGCCATACTTGGCCCTCATCTCTTCTGCGGTGTGCCACTTTATATCGGGGTCGCTGCGGCGTTCCCACGACTTTTGTAGCTCTTGTTTTATCCACTCACGATACTCTGCTTCCGGTTCACGAAGGATCATCATTTTCGCAATGCCCGTTTTGTGTGACTCCAGTTCTATGTATATATCCTCAAGCTCCAGTTGTGCTTGAATGAGAATTTCCAGTGAATCAGCGGGCATAGCCTTTTCTTTTTGCGCCAATTCTATCGCCGTGGCGATTTTTGCGCCGATGCTCACAATGCCTTGTTTCAACCATATATGTTGTAGATTAACGATTTCTGATTTCATAATTGCCACACCCCAAAAAAAGAAATAATATGATCTCTTTAATTATAAGGGAATATCCCTTAAAAATCAATAAGGGAAATCACCGTAGGGCATAATTGCCTGGGGTGAGCAGCATGTATGAAAGAATCCGCAATATGCGTGAAGATAGAGATATGACACAAGCTCAAATGGCCAGCCATTTAAGCATTCATCAGACAACCTATTCTGATTATGAGCTTGGCAACTTAAACATTCCGGTACCAATGTTGGTTAAACTTGCGGACTTATTCTGCACCAGCATCGATTATTTGGTGAATCGGACAGACGAAATGAAGCCATACCCTTAGTCTCTACCGATAAACCGCTTCGTCCTGGGATTCTCGGACGCAAAGATCGCCGAGGGCGGCCCTTCCTCCACGATGGCTCCGTCTTCCATAAACACCACGCGGTGGGACACATCCCGGGCGAAGTCCATCTCGTGGGTCACCACCACCATGGTCATATGCTCGGCGGCCAACTCCCGCATCACGGCCAGCACCTCCTGGGTCAACTCCGGGTCTAGGGCCGAGGTAGGTTCATCGAAGCACAGGATCTCCGGCTGCAAACACAGCGCACGGGCGATGGCCACGCGCTGGGCCTGGCCGCCGGAAAGCTGGTGGGGATACTGATCCGCTTTGTCCGCCAGCCCTACTTTATCAAGCAGCGCCCGCCCCCGGGCTACAGCCACGGATTTTTGCACGCGCTGCACGCGCATGGGCGCGTCAATCAGGTTCTGCAGCACGTTCATGTGGGGGAATAAGTTAAAACTTTGGAATACCATGCCCATCCGCAGGGCGATCTGCCGCAGCATACCCTCGGGCGCATACCGCACGCGGTCGGCTACGGTTTCGCACATGCACAACTCATCCAGGTAAATCGCGCCGCCATTCACCCGCTCCAACTGGTTCAGGCAGCGCAGCAGCGTACTCTTGCCCGATCCGCTGGGGCCGATCAGCGCCACCACCTCGCCCTTCTCCACCCGCAAAGAGATGCCCTTGAGCACACCCTCCGCGCCAAACTTTTTATAGATACCTTCCGCTCTTAGCATGCGTTTTTTCTCCATTTTTCTCCGTCAATAATAATTGAGCTTCTTTTCCACGCGCTTGCAGATCTGGCCCGCCACGCCGTTTAATGTGAGGTAAAACAGCATAGCCATCAGGTAGGGCTCCACCGAACCGGAGGCGTTCACCTGGCGTTTGGCAATGATCATGATCTCGGTGATGGCTACGGTGCTGGCCAGGGCGGTGTCCTTCACCAGGGTGATCACCTCGTTGGTGATGGCGGGCATCACATGTTTGATCACCTGGGGCAACACGATGCGCACAAACACCTGGGCACGGGTGTAACCCAACACTTGACCGGCCTCCCGCTGGCCCGCCGGTATAGCCTGGATGCCGCCCCGAAATATCTCTGCGAAGTAGGCGGCATAGTTGATCACAAACGCAAAGATCACCGACCAGAACCGGTCCAATTTAAAGGGCAGTATCTGGGGCAGCAAAAAGTAGATGCACATCACCTGGAGCATCAGCGGCGTACTGCGCATGATATAAATATAGAATGAGATGGGCCCGCGGATCAACCGGCTTTTGGACATGCGCCCCAATGCCACCACCACGCCCAGCGGTACCGACAGCCAGCGTAAGCGCAAAGATGGCGCAGGTTGCGCCCACGCCCTCCATCAGGAACCCCACGAGCTTGAGCAAGCGCTCGGGATCGTTGAAGAATTTGATGACCATATGATACTCCTTGTTATAGTGGAAAATGGATAGTGGAAAGTGGAAAATGATAGATGCGTTTCCGTCTCCTCATTTTCCACTTTCCATTTTCAATTTTCCATTCGCATTAGTCGGCTGTGATCAGCGAGATGTTGGCGCCAAACCATTCGGTGCAGATCGCGTCCAGGGCGCCGTCGGCAGCCATGTCCTTGAGGATTTGGTTCACGGCGTCGCACAGGGCTACGTCCGCCTTGCGGAAACCGATGCAGTACAGATCGTCTTCCAGGTTGTCGATGGTGAAGAGGGAGTCGTCGCCCAGGCTTGCGATGCGGAAGTTGGCTACCACCAGATCGATGGCGATGGCGTCGATGCTGCCGTTCTGCAGGTCAAGAATGGCCGTCACGTAGTCCGGGAAGGAGGGAATTTCCTTCAGGGAGGCGCGGAAGTCAGCAAAGTCTTCATAATCCAGCAGCACTTCCTCTGCGAAGGAACCGGTTTGCACTGCCACGGACTTGCCCGCCAGGTCTTCCTTGACGCTATACTCGGGGTTGTTCACCAGCAGCACGATTTCGTTGTTCATATAGTTCATCGACAGGGTCATGGCTTCTTCCCGGCCCGGCGTGCGGGACATACCGTTCCAGATGCAGTCGATGTTGCCGGCGTCCAGCTCCATTTCTTTGGCGGCCCACTCGATGGGCTGGAGCCTGAGCTCAATGCCCAAGCGAGCACATACTTCGGTGGCCAGATCGATGTCAAAGCCCACGATCTCGTTATCGTCGTTGCGGAAGCCCATGGGGGGGAAGCTGTCGTCCAAGCCCAGGATGAAGTAACCCTTTTCGATGATCGCGTCCAGTGAGCCATCGGCCAACGCGCCTGCGCCCAGCGCCAAGGTGAGTGCCAATACCAATGCCCAAATGATGACCTTTTTCATGATAATACCTTCTTTCTTTATCGCTTTAGCTTGCTAACACGGTGAATTATAGCATGGCGGCTGGAAATCTGTCAACGGGTAAAATCTAATAAAAAAGCACAGGTAAAATTGATCGATTCCTTCAATGCGTTCGATAAAATTTGCATGGTTGTCATTGACAGTGCTTTGAGACAGTGATATGCTCCAAATAGAAGTAATCTGGTTTTTTTAGGAGGGATATCCATGCGTAAAATATCCGTACTCTTGCTGGCTATGATGTTGGCGTTTCCTATTTTTGCGCTGGCCGATACACTGTATGTCAATGAAGAGATGGGGTTAAGCCTGACTGTGCCGGATGGATGGGAGGTGGATAAAAGCGGCTCCTATGACACGATCACACATGTCTCATCGGGAAGCAAATTGCGGCTTCAAGTGGTCGATACACCCGACACAAGGGAAAATCTCCCATCGCTGACAGATGATTTGATTACCTATATGGTCAAAGTGACGATGCTGAGCACGGATGTTCAGGCGCTTTCTCATTTTAAGTACACATTCGGCGACACCCCTATCGTGGGCATGACCTTTACCAGTTCGTCTTTCCATGTGCCGATGGATGGCGCAGCATGGTTCTACCCATCTGCCAGCAACACGGTGGCACAGGCCATACTGCTGACCCCAATCGATGATCCGCCAGATACCTCCTGGTTCACGGATACCATGGAAGAAATGTTCCCCGCGCTGTCCGGCGCCGCCGCCGCCCAATACACTAACGAAACCCTGGGGCTGAGCCTAACTGTGCCTGATGGATGGTGGGTAGAATCCAACTCCGCCGACGGGGCAGATGCGATCTTGAATAGAGAGTTAAAGAGCTATGTGGCGCTCGCCACTTTTGACACACCCAACGTGAAGAGCTTTCTGTCCAGGATGTCTCAGGATGAGATCATCGGGTTATTTCCCACGGAGGCGACAAGCGAAGACGTCCAGATTCATTCCTACGTTGATCATGTGTCTGCCGATTATCAAATCGTAAGCATGGCCTTTTCTTTTACGAACACCCCTCTGCCAACGAACGCCTTGATCTATCTCTATCCAATATCCGACGATACGCTGGTCGCGATCATGTCGGAAACGCCGACGGACAACCCGGCGGATATGCTCTGGCTCACCGACGCAATGGCGGAAAAGTTCCCACCGCTAGCCTCGGACTACATCAACGAATATGTCAACGAAGAGATGAGGCTAAGCCTGGTCGTTCCCAATGGATGGGAGGTAGAGGAATATGGTATGATGGATACGATTACGCACAACTCCTTCAAAGGTGTAGTGTTTCTAATACTGTTTGACACGCCCGACACAAAGTCCAGCCTTCCTATTCTGATTGAGGAGGATCTTATAGAAATTGTCGATTTTGTGATGCGGGGGAAGGACGTACAGGCGCTCTCCTTTTTTTGTCACACCTCCGGCAATGACCCGATCACTGGCTTAACCTTTACAACTTCAGATTTCTGGCCACTCCCGATGAATGGCATAGCATGGCTCTACTCAAGTATCAGCAACACGACGGCTATGGCGGTGCTACTGACCGCGCCGGATGATCCGCCGGATGTAGCCTGGTTCACCGATGTTTTAGAGGAAATGTTCCCGGCGTTGTCTGGCGCTACGACCACTTCATACATCAACGAGGCGATGGGGTTGAGCCTGGCCGTGCCCAACGGATGGCTCATCACACACGACGAAAGCGTCGGCGGCGGCATGATCAAACATGTCGCATATGATAGTCGGATACCTTTTTTTGCGATGGATGCACCCGGCATTAAGAGCCGTTTTGCAGGTTTGACGCTAGAATATCTTGAGCAGGTGGTTGCCATGGGCATAGAGAGCCAAACCTTCCAAGTTCTTTCCTACGTTAACCATGCATCCGCCGACAATCCAGTCGCCGTCATGACTTTCACCGACATGGATTCCTTCTCCGTTCCCATGGAGGGCGCAATGTACTTCTATACGCGTGGTGATGACACGATGGCTGTGATCATGCTGACGGCCCCGATCGACGACTCGCCCGATGTCTCGTGGTTTACGGATGTGATGGAAGAGATGTTCCCGGCGCTGTCCGCTGCTCAGGCCACCCAATACATCAACGAAGTGATGGGACTGAACCTGGCCGTGCCCGATGGATGGGTAATCACCCGCGACGACAATGGCGGAAGCGATTGGATCGAACATGCTACGCAAGGAAGCATCATGATGCTTGTAACGAAGGATTTTCCTAATGTAAAGCGCCTTTTTCCGTTTATGGACATGGAATCTATTCTGCTGGCACTCCCTTCAAGGACATCGGGCGAAGCCTTCGAAATTCTTTCTTTCTTCAACCATACATCCAGCGATATCCCCATTGCTGGCATGGCATTTACCGATGCGATTTCTTTTGCTGTTCCAATGGATGGTATGATGTACGTTTATCCGTGTGAAGATGACATATTGGCCGCGATCATGCTAGCTTCGCCGATCAACGATCCCCCCGATATCTCTTGGTTTACGGATGCGATGGAAGAGATGTTCCCGGTGTTGTCCGGCGGAAATATCACCCAATATACCAACGAAGCAATGAGGTTGAGCTTGGGCGTGCCTGATGGATGGGCGGTAGAAAAAGATGATTCCTTCGATACGATTACGCACATCTCGTCAAAAAGCAAGTTGATGCTCTTGGAGTTTGACTTACTTGGAGCAAAGTCTTTGATTCCATTTCTATCCAAGGACGAGCTTACACCAATCGTCAGGAGGGTGATGGAGAACGAGAGCGCCGAAATACTTTCCCATTTTTGCAATACTTTCGGCGATGACCCGATCGTAAGCATGACCTTTGCCAGTCCCGATTCCTCTGTGCAAATGAATGGCGCCGCCTGGTTTTACCCGACTACCAGTGATACGTTTGCGCTAGCGATCCTGCTAACCCCGGCGGATGATCCGCCAGATGCCGCATGGTTCACTGACGCGCTGAACACACTGTTTCCGGCATCATCGTCTGTCCATACCACCCAATACTACAACGAAACGATGGAATTGAGCTTAACCGTACCCGACGGGTGGGTGATAACGTACGATGAAGACGATGGAAACGACATGATCCGTCATGCTGCGGGAGGCATCAGAGGAAGCAAGATGATCCTCACAGGGCGGGAAATGACCGATGTAAAGCTTGTTTTTCCGCTCATTGACCCAGAGGATATGCTAGAAGCTATATCAGTAGAAACAGGGAGCGACGCCTTCCAGCTTCTATCTGTTGTTAGCCATGTATCCACGGAAGACCCAATCATATGCGTAAGCTACATGGATATAGCCACATTCGACGTCCCAATGAAGGGCAACGCATATTTTTACTCGCGTGGCGAGGACACGCTGGCCGCGATCCTGCTGATGACCCCGATTGACGACCCGCCGGATGTCTCTTGGTTTACGGATGTACTGGAAGAACGTTTCCCGGTGTTGTCCGGCACAAAAACCACCCAATACACCGACGAAAAGCTGGGGCTGAGTCTGTACGTGCCGGATGGGTGGGAAATAGATGTCGACGACACAGGAGTCCTCATTGAACATGCCACGTCAAACAGTGCGTTGATGCTCATAGGTGGAGAACTATCCATGGCAACACTTGCTCTGGCATTGATGTCAGAGGAAGCGGTTGCAGAGTTGCTCCCCTGGGAGAAGGATCTTCAGGTACTTACCTATTTTAATGACGCGTTTTCCGATCATCCGCTCGTAGGTATGACTTTTACTTTTACGAATTACGCTATGCCAATGCATGGCGTACTGTATCTCTATGCGCCCAGCGCCGATACGCTTGCTTTCGCCGTACTGTCGACACCGGTGGATAATCCACCGGATGTTTCGTGGTTCACTGACGAGATGGCTGTCATGTTTCCGCAACTGAGCGCTACTGAGTAGTCGCACGGCCTTATTTGGTCGGCTTCACCATCGTAAGCGCGATGCGCTTCTTTGGTATGTCCACTTCCACCACCCATACGTCCACCACGTCGCCCACCTTCACGATCTCGCTGGGGTGGCGCACAAAGCGGTCGCAGAGGCGGGAGACGTGGACCAGGCCGTCTTGGTGGACGCCAATGTCCACAAACGCGCCGAAGTCGATCACGTTGCGCACCGTTCCGGCCAGCTTCATGCCGGGCTGCAAATCCTCCATCTCCAGCACATCGGTGCGCAGCAGGGGCGGGGGCAGTTCGTCCCGGGGGTCGCGGCCCGGCTTGAGCAGCTCGCGCACGATGTCCCGCAAGGTGGGAATGCCGATGCCGCAGCGCTCGGCCAGGGCCGCCTCGCCCTGGGCACGGACCCGGTCGGGCAGCTCGGCGATGGTTCCGTTTTTGACATCGGCCAGGGAGTAGTCGCAGGCCTCCAGCAGCGACTGGGCGGCGGCATAGGACTCAGGATGCACGCCGGTGCCGTCCAACACCTGCTTGCCGCCGGTGATGCGCACAAAACCCGCGCATTGCTCGAAGGCTTTGGGGCCCAGCTTGGGCACCTTTTTGAGCTGGGCGCGGCTTTGCAGCGGCCCATTTTCCGCCTGATATGTTACGATGTTCTGCGCCAGGGCCGGCCCGATACCGGCCACCCGGGTGAGCAGCGCCGCCGACGCCGTAGCCGCCTCCACGCCCACCAGGTTGACGCAGCGCTCCACTACGCCGTCCAGGGCCTCGTCCAACTGGGCGCTGGGGATGTCGTGCTGGTATTGCCCCACGCCGATGGAGCGGGGTTCGATTTTCACCAATTCCGCCAGGGGATCCTGCATGCGGCGGGCGATGGACACCGCGCTGCGCAGCGTCACGTCAAAATCAGGAAACTCAGCGGCGGCAATCTTGGAGGCCGAATATACGGACGCCCCGGCCTCGTTGACGATCATGTACGCCGCGCAATCGTAACCCTGATCACGCAAGCCGCTCAACACATTAACAATGAAGCGCTCGCTCTCCCGGGAGGCCGTGCCGTTGCCGATGGCTACAGCGGTTACGTCATGCTTGCGGATCAGCCCGGATACCTGCTTTTCGGCCTGAGGGATGTTGTGGTGCTCCAGGGTAAAATAACCCACGCCGGTTTCCAGCACTTTGCCGTTGCCGTCGATCACCGCCAGCTTGCAGCCGGTGCGGAAGCCGGGGTCCACGCCCAGGGTGGCCCGCCCCTTCACCGGCGGCTGCATCAGCAGTTGCTGCAGGTTGGCGGCAAACACCCGGATGGCTCCTTCCGACGCGCGCTCGGTGAGGGCAGCCCGCTGCTCCCGCTCCAGGGAGGGGGCGATCAGGCGGTCCCAGCTGTCGTCGGCGGCCATACGCACTTGAACCGACGCCGGGTTTTCGCCGGTGACAAAAGCAAGGTGAAGGGCGCGCAGCGCCGATTCCTCGGGTACGTCCACGGAAACCTTTAAAAACTCCTCCCGCTCGCCCCGGTTGATGGCCAATATCCGGTGGCCGGGCACGCGGGACACCGGCTCGCTGAAGGCGTAGTACAGCCGGTATACCGAGTCCTCTTCTTTGGCCTGCTTGGAGGTGAGCACGCCCTCCCGCAAGGCTAGGCGGCGCAGCGCGCCACGGGCCTCGGCGTCGTCGGAGATGCGCTCGGCTATGATGTCCCGCGCTCCCGCCAGGGCATCGGCGGCATCGTTGACGCCCTTCTCGGCGTCGATATATCCGGCCGCCAGCCCCTCGGGATCGTCGGCAGGCGCTTGCAGCCACAAGCGATCAGCCAAGGGCTCAAGGCCTTTCTCTTTGGCGATGGTAGCCCGGGTGCGGCGCTTGGGCCGGTAGGGCCGGTATACATCCTCCAATTCCGCCAAGGTATTGGCGGCGGCCAGGGAGGCCAGCACGGCCTCGTCGGTTACGTTCTGGGCGGCCAGGGCCTCGCCGATCTCGGCCCGCCGCTTTTCCAGGTTGCGCAGATAAGCCAGCTTTTCGCTGAGCTCCCGCAGCTGCTGATCGTCCAGCGCGCCGGTTTGCTCCTTGCGATAGCGTGCGATAAACGGGATGGTATTGCCCTCGTCGATCAATTTCACCACCGCGTCGGTTTGGGCGGGCGGCAATTTCATGTGGGCGCTCAGGGCGTTCAATATGGTCTTTTCCGGGGCGATGATGGGCGGGTTAGCCATGTGTTATGCTCCTCCATTCTGTATGCGACGGTATGCAGTATACCACGCCCGCAACAAATTTTCAAAAACCCCTGTAACTTTTTCAAAAAACGTGCGATGATACGATGGAGCCTATACGAGAGAAGGGAACCTGTGCGCAGCGAAAGCAATGAGATGGAATTGATGGCCCGGGTGTGCGCCGGTGACCGGCAGGCCTTCGAGGCCTTGGTGCAGGCGTATTGGCCGATGGCCCGCCGCACAGCCTACGGCATATTGCAGGACGGGTTGCTCAGCGAGGACGTAGCCCAGGACTGCTTTGCCGACCTGTACATCCATCGCCACCGCTACCAGCCCCGCTTCTCCTTTGGGGCCTATGTGGCGGCTATCGCCCGGCATAAGAGCATCGACCTGCTGCGCAGGCGGAGGGATGGCAAACTACCTGCATATCCCCCGCAAGACGATCACGACAACTCCCCGGAGAGCGAAATCATCCAACGATTGTACAGCCACAGCTTGCATTCTGCAATAGAGCAACTGCCCCGGCAGCAGCGCCGCATGCTCAAGGCATATGCGCTGGAAGGAGCCACCTATCGGCAAATCGCCGAGGAGCTGGGCGTCACGGTGACTCAAGTAAAAATAACGCTGCATCGCGTGCGCAAGGCGTTGCGGCGCGTCAGGGAGGAATGGGAATGAAGGAGCATATGTCGGGTATTTGGGACAGGATAAGCGAGAAGGAAACCCTGGCCGTAGCAGGCCAGATCCTATGCGCACAGCCTACGGGGTTTTTATGGACACCCAAGCTGTGGATATCGGCGGCCTGCGGGCTGATCATCACGCTGGCGCCCATCACTGGCGCGGCATTCTAAACGACGCGAATCAAGAGCAGGAACCACGAAGGCGGGCATCCAGTAGGGGCGATTATCAATCGCCCGTTGTAACGCACGAGCCCCTGTTGGTTTTGGGCGGCGGGCGATTGATAATCGCCCCTACAAGGACGGCGGGCTTTCTATCAAATAAAAAGACGGAGGAACGCATTATGGAAACCACCAAAGCCAAGAAAGCCAAAAAAGAAAAACCCAAGAAGAACTGGCAGCGCGAGGCGCTGGAGTGGGTCATCACCCTGGGATGCGCGGTGGGGCTGGCGCTCTTGATCCGGGCCTTTGTGTTCGAACCCTTTGTGGTGAAGGGCGACTCCATGAACGATACCCTGGCCAACGCCGAGGTGATGTTTACCACCAAGTTCGATTATCTATTGGGCGAACCCCAGCGCTTCGACGTGGTGATCTGCCACTATCCCAATCGCAACGAAAATTTTGTGAAGCGTATTGTGGGCATACCCGGCGACACGGTGGCGGTGCGCGAGGGGTTTCTGTACGTAAACGGCGAGCTGCAAGAGGAACCGTACATCACCCACCGCCCCAGGTACACGTATGAGGACTACACCGTGCAGCCCGGCGAGTATTTTGTGCTGGGGGATAACCGGGCCAGCTCCAACGACAGCCATCTGGTGGGGCCGCTGAGCCGGGAGCAGATTGTGTCCCATGTGCGGGCGGTGTTTTTTCCGTTTGGGAGTGTGCGGGGGATAAAATAAAACATTGCATTTTTTGCGTTATCGCGTATAATAACAATCAGTCATATGAATCGGCCAAGACGGGGCCCAGCATCCCCATCCCGTGCCCCAGAGAGCGTGCCCACGGCTGCAAGGTACGCGCGCGGAAGGAAGCGACCCAACCCTAGCATGCCGTGGCGCTAATAACGCCGCCGTCCGCCCTCGTTACGGGCTCCAAGCGGGCGCGCTTTTAATGGGCGCGCCAAGCCGGGTGGTACCGCGAAGATAATCCTTCGTCCCTGCAATGGGGCGGAGGTTTTGTCGTGTAAAGTAAAAACAATCAGAAGAGGAGAATCACCATGTGCCAAATCAACGATTTATCATTCGCCCTACGTTATGTGAAGCCAGAGAACATTACCGGAAAAAGCATCCTTGATGTCGGCTCTTATGAGGTAAACGGAAGTTTGCGGCCCGCATTTGAAGTGTTCCGCCCTAAAGAGTATATAGGGGTGGATTTGCAGTCCGGCCCGGGTGTGGACGTGGTTTGCAATGCGGAGACTCTGATAGAAGCCTTTGGCAAGGAACGTTTTGACTATGTTCTTTGCGCTAGCATGTTGGAACATGTGAAGGATTGGAAAACAATTATTAGCAATATGAAGGGTGTGCTCAAACCCGGCGGGTACATTTTTATTGTAGCCCCGTCGCATGACTTTTCATATCATGAGTATCCTTATGATTTCTGGAGATACGAACAAGAGGATTTTGAAGAAATATTCTCTGATTTTATCGCTGTTCATGCAGAAACCAATTTTCTGTATAATATGACCTATCTGCACGCGCAAAAGCCTGAAACGTTTATCGAAAACGATCTATCCCGGCATGCCTTGTACTGCATAGTAACAGACAAGAAGCATGTTGCCTTGGATGAGCAAATTGAAGAAGCCTTGCTACAAAAAAGCGTGGAACATCAAGAGGCAAATTCACCTAAGCAACTTCGGCGGAGAGGCGTTCTTAAATCTGCTATTTGGTTCATTGCTCCACCGATTATCATCACAATCCATCGCAAGCTTAAGCAGCACACAGCACCGAAAAGAAAATCTCCTCAGCAATCACCGCGGAAGGCGGGCTTTAGAAACGTGCTTTGGTCCATTGCGCCACCGATCATCATCATCATCTATCGCAAGCTCCGGCAACGCATTACAGCTAATCCACACATTGCTTGATTAATATTGGAGGACGGATGCATGAATAAACAGGGCGAAAAAAAGCAAGATTTCGTACAGCACCTTACCCCCCGCGAGGAGGACTTCTCCCAATGGTATACCGACGTGGTGCTCAAGTGCGACCTGATGGACTACACGCCGGTGCGGGGCTGCATGGCGCTCAAGCCTTACGGTTACGGCATCTGGGAGCTGATCCAGCAGCAGATGGACGCGCGCTTTAAGGCCACGGGGCACAAGAACGTGGCGATGCCCATGCTGATCCCGGAAAGCTTGCTCCTGAAGGAAGCCGACCATGTGGAGGGCTTTGCGCCCGAGGTGGCGTGGGTAACCCACGGCGGCAGCGAGAAGCTGGCCGAGCGGCTGGCCATCCGGCCCACCAGCGAGACCATCTTTTGCGCCATGTATGCCAAGTGGGTGCAGTCCTGGCGCGATTTGCCCCTGTTGTACAACCAGTGGTGCTCGGTGATGCGGTGGGAAAAGAGCACCCGGCCCTTTTTGCGCACGTCGGAATTCTGGTGGCAGGAGGGCCACACCGTACATGCCACCGCCGAGGAAGCTCAGGCGGAGACCATGCAGATGCTGGAGGTCTACCGGGAGTTCTGCGTGAACGTACTGGCCGTGCCGGTGTACGCGGGCCGCAAGAGCGACAAGGAGAAGTTCGCGGGCGCCCAGGCCACCTACTCGGTGGAGGCTATGATGCAGGACGGCAAGGCGCTGCAGGCCGGCACCTCCCACAACTTTGGCACCAACTTCTCCGAGCCCTTTGAGGTTCAGTTCCTGGATAAGGACGGCACGCTCAAGCACGTGCACGAGACGTCGTGGGGCACCTCCACCCGGCTGATCGGCGCGGTGATCATGACCCACGGCGACGAGCGCGGGCTCAAGCTGCCGCCCAAGATCGCGCCCATCCAGGTGGCGCTGCTGCCCATCGCGGCCCACAAGGGCGGCGTGCTGGAGGCCT
>Ga0123353_10008505_pt1 | contig 14032 bp, 6 predicted proteins | sample TergutLab28metaG_3_FD_92763 | JGI IMG/M metagenome (GOLD analysis project Ga0123353, IMG submission 92763) | Labiotermes labralis P3 segment gut microbial communities from Petit-Saut dam, French Guiana - Lab288 P3 | ecosystem: Host-associated > Arthropoda: Insects > Digestive system > Gut ... | reverse complement strand
TCTGTTGTGAGTGTTGTGTTGTGTTGTCAGGTAGAGGTCTCTGCGACGAGCTGATCACTCGTCCAGAGAAGTCCTACCGACTGTGATGCGTCGTTGTGCGTGATCTAGAAACCTCAAGAATGAGGAGGCCGTGGCCCGCATTGAGCCGCAGCACCCCAGGGAATATATATATATCGACTGAATAATGGCTAGGTTTAACTTCAAGAAGGGTAAGTACAACCATCCGTTTGTTCATCATTCTTCCTATCATAAGTATTGTTTCCGACACAGGGTGCAGCTTCTTAAGAGAAAGTCGAATTTTGATTGTAGACCTACATTTTCAAGTTCACTTTTAGGTTTGGTATAAAAAAAACCAATACATGTCCATCAAACGCAACGTTTGATACAGAACCACGAAACAGCTACAAGTTTCAGTTGTTAATTATTTTGATAATAATTTTTTTTATATTCACGAATTACTGAATGTTACAATTGTTACAACCCGGAAGGTCGCGGGTTCGATTCCCGATGGTGTAATTTGAATTTTTTGTTGATATAATCCTTCCGGCCGCACTATGGCCCTGAGGTCGACTCGTCATCTAACAGAAATAAGTACCATGAATATTTCCTGTGGGTAAAGGCAGCCGGTGCGTTGGACTGACAGCCTTACCACCTTCATGTGCCGAATGTCTTGAAATCTGGGAGTCTCAAATTCGTGGAAAACTCAGGGCCCGTCCAGCCCTTTAATGGAATTGCTTTACCATTTAAAATGTTTAAACCTCTAAGTTATTTATTATTACTTGCATTATTGCATACTACATCTTCTTAGAAAATCTTACACAGCCGGTAACAGCTTAATAGTAAACCGAAACGTACTTATTTTAGGTTCTGTGTATCAAAAGTATGCGTACTGTGTCTGACGCTACTTATTGGTTCTTTATGTATTTAGTATGCCGATCCCAGTGGCAGTGCGGTCTAAGGCGTGGGTCTGCAAACGCTCAATGACTGGTACTGCGGGTTCGAATCCCGCCGGGAGCATGGATGCTTATAGTGACTCTATTGTGTTGTCAGGTAGAGGTCTCTGTATCAGGCTGATTACTCTTCCAGAGGAGTCTTACCGAGTGTGGTGTGTCTGGTCGTGATTGTGAAGCCCCGATAATGAGTTCCTGGCCCATTAGTGGCTGTTGTGCCATGGAGGAAAAAGTACATGTAATAAAAGTTTTAAGTCACATTAACTTCAAATTCAGTAATTATTGTGTGCGACGAAAAGCTCAAAATGTCATGACTCGATTGGTTAACTAAACCTGCAATCATGATAGCAGTAAAATTAACACAGTTTTCTCATCCTTCTAGGAACACTAGCCTATTTTAAATGGTGACCTAATTACGTAAACACGACACCAGGATGGCTGCACTCCGACTTGGCACAAGTCCGCGTGGTTGAATCAGCCTCAAGCGCTTCCTGTGCGAACGCATAACTCAAATAAAGCACTGCGTCAGAAGATGGCTCTGTGTTTGTAACTTACCACATATTTCCACTACCATCACTTCTAATTACCACACAACCGTCAGGTAAATTTATTTATTACTGATGTGTCTAAACTAAGTTCAACGTACCATCGCCAACTCTGCAGTTGCACAGCAAGATTATATCCATAAAACAACCTAGAACTCAGTCTATTCGAGACACGGTGCATGTATTTCCCTACATAGCAATTGCTGATCAATCTTTCTGGCGGAAGAATGCTGTGTTTTCTGTGAAGTACGAACTAAATCTTCATACTTAACATACAAAATTTTAGTCTTCAAAATATTATACAGCTCCCTACCGGTTTTTGTAAAATATAATTCTTTTATTGCAGCTGTTTTTCTGAAATAACTGAGCTTATTAACATCTCTTTGATTTGTCGTTTTTCTACTTAAACTAATCCCCGAATAGCGAATTTTACAACTTTTCTGCACATAACCTTTCAAATTTTCTGACCACACACATTGTCGCTCAGCTCCGTCCTGATCCTGCTCGCAAGCTGTCAGCAAAACTCTCTGACATATACCATTGATGTGTGTAGAGTGAAAACCCCCTGATGATGGACAGAGGAACTGTCCGAAACATGTAGAGATTGATTCCAAAAATAAATTTGAGAAATCGGTACATCTAGTTGGATTTATTATAAGAATTCCCGTAAACATGTTAACACATTTTACAACAGTAAAGGAATAACTCAGTCATTAATATCTTAATAGAAGAATAAGAAATTCATAGGAAATAACAACTGTTAATTTCTGAGCTACAATTCTGGCTTCTGCGACGTGATTATGCACATTACGTAACTTTTTTACGAGTATTCTCCTTACGGAAATAAAATCCGTATTCCTCTAGACGACTGTTGCAGGAAAAGGATGGAAATGGTATGAGATCGGGAAATTCGACCGAGTGGTGAATATTCTCAGGCTGCTCCATATGTCTTGGAATTAATGTCAACTTGTTAAATAAGGCACGCCTCCTTAATGGTTATTGCTCCAGGGTACGAAGTATAAGTAACATGGAACAATATTGTAATGGTAAAGGATAGCGTCCTTAATTACATTGTATATCATTCCTTTGATCCGAGTATCTGAATATACAAACACACAAACACCAACTTTGTGCTTATCGATTTTAAATTCAAGTCTTTATTTTAAATAATCTTTTAAATTTACACTAAAACAGCTCGAAGTTGCATTTACAGATCTTACTCCTTACCGAGGGACCGCGGTGGCACAGTGGTTAAGGTGCTGTGCTACAAATCGGAAGGTCGCTGGTTCGATCCCAGCTGGTGTCGGTGGATTTTTCATTGATATAAATCCTTCCGATCACATTTTGGCCCTGGGGTCGACTCAGCCTCTAACAGAAATGAGTACAAGGAGTATTTATTTCCTGGGGGTAAAGGCGGCCGGTGCGTAAGGCTGACAACCTGCCACCCTCCTGTGCCTTTGTTACGAAATCTGGGAACCTTAACTTCCTGGAACCCTCTGGGCCTGTCCACGCCTGCACTGGGAGTGCTTTATCTTTAGCTTTACTCCTTACCGAATATTAACCTCTGAATAAGAAATCAACGGCAGTAAAATGACAGATGACGTCGATGATTGAATATTTCAGGTCTTTTCAGAGTAAACACAACTTACGTAAAAATCGAAGGATAAATATTTATTTACGATACTGATGGTGCCTAATAAATACGACAGCATGCGTACGGGAAATTAAAAACCAAGTGATTTTAGAACACTTTTCCAGGATTTTTTTATAACCGTTAAAACTGACTGTTTCAATAGAAAACAATGGAGATCCACAAGTTCCACCTGCAGATAGAAAACTGGTGGTACGTATAACAACCACCACCTGAACACGTATTAAAGTGCGACATATATAACTGAAATAGTACAAATACAATGGGAAAAACTTCAGTACACACTAGATGAAAATCTAAAAGTAGAACAGCTTCTCTAACAAATAAAGAGCCTTTATAATTCTACATGTACAAGAAAAAAAAATAAAAACGTTTAAACTGCATGTCTTGCCGTCCTGTAAAACTCCAGGACTCACATATTGATTTGGGACAATTAGGCAATACTGTTTCCTACCTTAGGGCGAACTGTCATTCCTAATGTGCCCAAATTAATTAAACGACTTCCCATCTTTCTATCTGAAGCCGAAACACATCCAATTTCCGAAACTGTACCTTAATATTTTGCGATTTCTGTAACACTAGACGATATAGAAAATCCAAAATTCTGTAATCCTAAATGTAACAAGCCAATATAAAAATTCTATTCATCTTAATTAACAATTATTCCACCAAACTCCTTTCTTGGATTGAATTTTTTAAGTCTTTGTGTCTTTTAAGGAGACAAAAAAATGTTTATGATACACGGACAAACTTAATGAACACATGTCAAGAACGGGCATAAAAGACGGCACTAAAATTATTTGCGAACGTTTTGTTAAAATTATTTTATAAATAAAAATGTACTACAAATATTTAAAATGTTTAACGGAAGCAATAATATGCTGGGTGTCAGAAAACTTCGGTATTTCGATTTGACAGCTTCCGAGAACACACGTCAGTGTTATTAATAGAGAAACGCTGATAGTAGGCAATCCGAATTTTCTATTTTCGCAAAAAAAAAATCGCGCAAAGCGGGTGATAGATGCCAAAAATCTGTGTAGTATATCGATTGAAACTGCAAAAACGAGTAAAAAAATATAATTCTGAAAATATTCATGAACGCTTTCAACACTGGTTTAAAGCAATAAAATTGATTCTACTTACGCAATCGACTCCTTCGTTGAATTTATTGGCTAACTGTATATTATGTTCTGAGTCTCGTTTACGGAGCAGCAGCAACAGAATAACACACGAAGCCGTTCAGTTACCAAGGTTAATACTCGCAACATTAATTCCAATCAAATGAGCCGACCTGTGACCATCAGAAAAAACAGCACTGCCTGATGGATGATTCTAAATGTTTCCTGCATAATTGTGTGCTAACTTTTTGGGACAAACAGAGCAAAATACACCTGGTTTCTTGATTCTAAATGGGTCACTGTAACCACTTTACCGAATTTCAGAGTTTTCTTTCACTAGCTCTAACAAACGTGGAATCGGACCGACAAAACGTTTAAAGTAAAAACGTTCAAAGCATACGAAGCTAGGCCAAGGTCAATGCAATGGCGCTAAGCATTCTGTAATAATGGTATCAGTGACAAAATCTGAAAACAAGAGCTATGCTTAAGAGAAAATTCCGCGAAAATTTTGTTAATTCGAAAACAAGCCGAAACAAAGAGCTGGTGGAGATCATAATGTAGTTAGCTAATGCAAAGTTCTCGTACTTAAATGTAATATTACCAGTTTGCGTAACAACGTTTATTTATTATAAACTTAAGTACCTTACTCAATTATTATACCAACTACTGCACATATATAATATTTATAAAATTTACACATTAAAACATTAAAACGCTCCGACATGTTTCGGTCCTAGGACCATCATCAGGGAGCCATAGCGTCCTTGCTAAAGTTACACTATAAAAAGTCACATTAATTTCGCTGTACCAGTTGGGTATTGTGGCAGCATGCCGTGTTGTATAATGTTATGTTGCGAAGAGTGCCCTGTCGGGGCTTTTTAATGTTTTAATGTGTAAATTTTATATATGTGCAGTAGTTGGTATAATAATTGAGTAAATCAACAACATGCACGGTGTAACAACGAAAAAAAATTAAGTACCTTAATTTCTTACAGTTTCAGAAGTACCGACCAGATATAAACAGAACGGAGGTAGGACACAGGCAGAACACAGAACACATACAGGGTACAGATATTGTTTGTTTCTCTCTAATATTTGGTACTAACTTCACTCTGCACATCTCTTCACAGTCTACCAATATATACATGATTTTGGTGGAAACATGTGAGGTGAGAGACAGTCTGAGAGACCTAGACGTCAATGGGAGGATAATATTAAGAGGTATAATAAATAAATAGAGTGGAAGGCGTAGACTAAATGGCATCTGCTTAAGGATACAGACTGTTGACAGGCTATTTCTAAATCTGTAATGAGATTATGGGTTCTATAAGACTTTAGGAATCTTTGGGTTATGGGAAGAGCTACTAGTTTCTGAAGTAGGACTCTACTCCATTGACTTAATCACTTTACAATTTACAATTAATGTCATATGGTGTTTTAATCGGATTCGAACTTCTGCTACAACACGAAATATTACGAAAGAGAATGTCCGTGCGTTGTGCATTTCGCATTTTCCAATATCAGTACCGATATACGGAGCAACAACAGGCAGATAAATTTCTTAAAACTCGCATTCAAATCGTCATCTCTTTCCCACAGGTGCAGAAAGACGGGCATCGGATTCGTACAATAAAAAGAACTAGCGGTCCACATTCAATCCGTACTAACGACTTCACGCAAGCTGGCTCTTCAATATAGGGTACTCCTACGCGGCGTCCGCCACGTAGGACGTTATGAATCAAAGCCGAAGGCCTGCAAGGTACGCAAGTGAATCACACACTGTTTACGAAGGAAACTACTACACAACGAACAGGGAATGCTGGGTTCCAACCCTGTCACAGAACTGATTGTGTATGCATAATTCTATACAGTATTTCAGAAACATTTGGGACGTCAATATAAATTTAATGGCAGTGGCAAAGATATTCTGATGGTGATTAGTAAGTAAACCAGAGATCTTAATAGTGTATAGAGAAGAACCACGCCTATATCTTAGTAAACCCAGGGGTTATTATGACGAAGCGATTACTGGAACTCTCCAGTGATATTCACTGCCAACACTGACAACTTGACGTGCTCTGATTTACATTGGCAGCACTGGAACCCTGACGTACTTTGCTTTTTACAGTGGCAACGGGGCCGCCGAGGGCTGGTTTGGACTCCAGAGAAAAACTTTTTTCGGGCCCACTAGTAAGGGGACGCTTACTGGCACAGCACATGGAGTGATCTGCTAAGGTAGCAGCAACGGATAAGGAAAAAAACAGAATAGAGAGCGTCGTATGCAAGATGGCCGCTAGCCGCAAGTGCGGCCATCATGACAATTCACTGCCTGATTTTATCTGATACTAAGCAGAAAGACAAAAGCATATGCAACATATTCGGGCCCGGAAATTTGTGCTGGCTCCCCCCCTCTCCACTTTAGTTTATGCACTAACTGCACCGGTAACTTGATGTGTCTTGGTTTAACACCGACCACACAGGTAAAGAGACGTGCCTTCCTTCATCTCACAGGCACATCATAGGATAAAGACTTGAAACAGAACGACCTGCGCTATTTTTTTTCTAGTTGACACACTCGGCCTTCGCTACACATGACCGACTGTTAAACAACACAATGTTATAGCACATAAACATTCAACCAAATACACGTATATTCAATCTAATCATCTGAAACAAAGCAGTAATTTATTCAACTGTCCTTCGGTGATTTACAGAGATCGTAGAAGTTTCCTAATGACGTACGTGCTGTTTGTTTTTTCAAGCTAAAAATTAAATACGCTTACTAATGTACTGAACAGCTAATACAGCAAATCGTGTGCACTCTGTAAACATATCGAAATTTTATCGTGTTCGGTCCATAGGTCTCAACTAATTAAAGTTCCATCTGTTGTTTTTATAACTTCTCATTTTGCCATTTACTCATTCGCCTAGTTAAATAAAGTAGTTAAACAAGCACTATAACCTGCGTGTTCCATGCAGTATATTTCATAGATGTTAATGAAGTTGGATGCAAATAGTAAAGTTAATCATAAACTGAGGATTGGGGAACGAGCATAACCAGACTTAAATAAGCACTAAATACGAGTACAACAGTACATATTCCTTAAACAAACCGTCGTACAAAACTGTCTTATTTAAATGGGCAATAACAGTTACATAAACGAGATAAACTTTACTATTACTTACCCAGATTTAAAAACAAGATCACCGAAATATTCAGTACATAAAGCTGTAGCCTTCTTAAATGCGCTAAGTGTAATACGTTGTAATAGGTCTATAAATTGTAACTTTTAAACGAATAACACACAGATAGAACACATACAGGGCACAGATATCGTTTGTTTCTCTCTAATATATGGTACTAATTTCACACTGCACACCTCTTCACAGTCTACCAATACATGCAGGATTTTGGTGGAAACATCTACATAACGCTGTAGCCTTCTTAAATGCGCTAAGTGTAATACGATGTAATAGGTCTACAAATTGTAACTTTTAAACGAATAAGACACGCTCTGAGTTGTAATGCAAACCCCTCATCTGACTGTACCCTTAACTACAAGCAGTTACTGTTATAATCGTACTTTTGCTACGAGACACAGTGTCACTGACAGAATGCAGCAGACACCAAATAAAGATTAAAAACTAATGATCTAATAATCCAACTTTATAAAATGGCACAATTAAGAGGTAATGAAACGCAGTAATTTAGAATTAAGGTCTTAATTTGAAAACAAACCGAGAATTCCCCTAACATTCGTAGAGAACACATGCGCCGGGGGGGAGGGGGTGAAGTAAGAAAAACAGGGAACATGTTTGTCGTGGATTTGTCTTTTTAACATACCTTTATCATCTGCATAGGCCGAACGACTTCTGAACCTCAAAGAAAGCAGATGGTACCTCCCTCAAAACAATACACATATGAGGAAGAGAACAAAACAATAAACATTTCCCCTAAAACCAATGGCAAGAGGTGACAAACTTTTCAACTTAATCACGCCGGTACGCTAAAAATGCGTATTGCGAAGAATTATACGTAATAAAATGTTTACTGTGTTAATAATTCGTAAGCTATATTTAACGTCCAACAACTGTTACTCCCATAAAGGATCATGTTATTGGACTAGCCATCCATCGGAAGACGCCTTTTGCATATAAAAGTCGCTTACCCTGAGCCCAATTCACACGTTACAGTTTTCCTAGAGTTCGATCAGTAAAGTTTCATGTAAATTGTGGTTTTAATTTAGGCTCGATATATTTGATTAATTTTATTATATTTTTACCTCATTTTTGTTTTTTCTTCCTTTGTTAAGTAATTATGCAGTATGTTTGTATTTGTGTGTTGTTGCTTTTGAGTGGTCAGTTCGTAACCGGTCTAGTGCCCACGGTTACCACAGACAGAACGTCCATTGGTCTACTCTCACACATATGAAATCTTTACGGCAGTTCAAAATAGCGACTTAACTGAATACACAGGTTATACACCTAACATTCCTAGAATAAACGCAAAACTAACAGTCTAAGGACAGTCTAAGATAGAAATGTATTCGATAAATTTTGACAAATACCGACTGAAGCGTACTGATGTGTTCTTTTATCCTAACTATATGAAAAGATATTTTGTTTGTTTCTACAGAAACGGCACAATGACAGAGAAGAGAAAAAAAATTTATGTCGATAATGCTAATCAGAATAACTGTGAACACCCTAAAGGTAAAATATAATATACACTCTCCATTCAGCTAAACCAACTATACCAACCTCCAAATTCCACTGGCCCAAATACCATAACAATTTTGATACGGTTATTTGGAGCGTCTTAACATCAACATGGTGTACTTCTTTTCGGCATAAGTTACATTAGTGTGCGGTAACGTGACAAGTGTACGGTTCCTCTTCCCTGGGAATTAAAAGCATGGTTTGTATTCTAAGTAATTACAAGAAATTAAACAATTTGTGTATAATATTCACGCATATGAACTGCGCAAGATTACACAACTTTCCATTTTAAGCGAAAATTTAGACTAATGCTTCGTATTTTACTGCTATACTCGCTGAACACTAATTTAATCTTAGCACCTGCCATAAAATGGCGCCATTATATTCTACAGGATTATATTCAAGTAGGACGGCCTATCCGCCGAGAATGCTCGTCGTCTGGCAAAAAAATAGTTAAGACATTTTTTCACGAAGGCAACATTATTATTTCATTAGACTACAGCTGCTAAGTCTCACTGGAGTTATTTCTGGCGTTGCGCTCCCTTTCCTGGAATGTTAAATTGCAGTGCAATTTGACACATTTTTATAAAGATAGAAGAAACATTGTTTGATGTTAGCCTAGTGTAAAGATAAAATAAAACATAACTTTTTTATATTTGTGGTTCCATGCATCGTAATTCAAGGTTGAAGAAATCCAACAAGTTGCAACTGTATTCAGATATTTATTTATTGCTAAATTATTATACATGTTTCGGGCGTCCATCGCACTCATCATCAGGAGTACATAAAACTGTAGTTGCAGCCTCTGGTACAGATCATACTATCTGGGAAGCATGTTTCCCAGATAGTATGATCTGTACCATAGTCAGCAACTACAGTTTTATGTACTCCTGATGATGGGTGCGATGGACGCCCGAAACATGTATAATAATTGAGCAGTAAATAAATATCTGAATACAGCTGCATCTTGTTGGATTTTTTCAACCTAAAACATCACTGTATACCACGTTCACTTTTGTTGCTAAAGGGAACACTTAACTTCCTGAATGGAAATAAATCAAACTAATGTTACAAACGTGGTGTTTGTGTGGGTGTCTGCCTGGGACTTAAACCGTTTCACAGTTAGAATCAGTTGACCCACTGACGATTGGTAACCATCCCAACATACTACTAAAATTTTTTTTTAGTCAATAACATACAGCAAACGCACGATCTTGTGAGGTCATAGTGACGCGGACTGGACCTAGCGCACAATACGTAAACTAGCAAATTACGTCCAGGCTTTCTCGTTTGAGAAATGTGCAAATAATAGTGAATATACTAAACCTTTCATTTAAAATTATGTTGGACAGGTAAAACTGATAAATCACTGGTAAGGGGGGGGGGAGAGAATATTAAGTTCGATGTGAAAACACACGTTACATATTTTGTAGTTAGAAATTGGGGGGTCAAAGGTCGATATGGTCTCAGTGGTAATCGAGAGGTTGATATGTAAAATCCATGAATCCTGAGAAAACCAAATGCACAAACATCTGCAATTCTGTCGACTAATCCTACTCCCACGTCCACGAAGTCTAAGGCCGCGTGACCCCTGAGCAATGCAGCCAAAACTGCACCAGATGGGAAAGGGTGTAGTCTACTGTCGAGCGCCTTAAAATGGGCCCAATCAGCTAACCCAGACAGAAGAGCCTGTTAGTCTATAGGCATTAAGGTTGCAATCCCACCATCAGACTTACCCTGCGAAAGGCCAGAAACCTACCAGGGGACATCTTAAAACTACTAAGGAAACCTTCAAAAAGAAAAGGAAGGACTAACTTCGCCTTGAGGGTTAAAGAACTGCCACTTCAGATTTGATGATGATGATGATGATGATGATGATGATAAGTCCCAAATTACAATACTGTGAATGTACGAATATGTATCAAATTTAATGCGATCTTTATTAAATTTTCTGGTTTTCATTTCGACAACTCTTAATGCTACAATCTTCTGGATTTTGACACAGTGTAGACTTCGAGGTCCGTGCAGACTTTTCTCAAGGCCGATGTGCGCCAACAAGACTACATAATATTAGTAATCAGACGAACACTATCTGAGATTAATATTATTTTAGCGTGCTTTGAATATATCAAATAAATATATCAAGAATAGTTTAAATAATTATACGGAATATTGGGAAAACAAAACCCAATACAAGAGATGAGGATTACGGAAACTTGATTTCTGTGTAGTTGCAGGAAAATTAGAATGCGATTCTCGGTGTTTCAGTTCCTTCGAAATAAACAATTCTGAGACTTGAAAGAGATTATTTCTAAAGCCTACTATAACGTGCGATAAGTTGCATTACATACACACATACACATACACACACACACACACACGCGCGCATACACACACACTATATGCGCAAATATAAAGCCGTTAAGCTTGAGGTACGCCTGGGTTCCATTTTAAATTTTACCGCCTGTAGACCTATATGTACTAAATGTGTATTAGATACTAACATACGTATATTTCTGAACATGACAATCTCGAAACATGATTTTGTTTTTTAAAACTACTGGCTTCTGATATGTGATGCCACCTAGTCTGGTACACGTGTACATACACTTATCAGACGAAAATATATCACATACTTAAAGACAGTAACCTTCAGAGTCCGCACTGTGATAACCTTAAAACTCACATAATAAGTTGTCCCAGTCTGTCCAAATTTTAAACTTCGCCCTCAGTGCCTTTGCATTCAAAACCGACAGTAATTATTAATTACAATTTAGGTTTTCCTCTCTTCCGGAAGTTGCGCAGAGTCAAGTGATAGTTTGTTCCCGACGTTTCGGGACAGCGTGTCCCTCCCATCTTCAAGGTTCACGATGACAAAAAAGATCTAGACCGATGACTATGGGAGCAACACAATATACCGAACCGTCGATAAGACTACCAACCTACGTCGCGAAACATCCGAAAAGAGCTAAAATCCAAACTACAAGGCGGCGGAAGCCTGAAGTTATACTACGACCTATTTTATTGAAAGGCGCTAATTATACTGAATATTACATGGACAAACTTACACAGGATAACATTAAGATCATCTTGGTTACAAGGCTTTTTCAGTTCATATTCACAGCTGCAAGTTCGGACTGCGAGATGGCAACGGTAGCCGAAACATGAGATTTTGCACATAAATACCAATAAACACCTCACCATTTCTGTACCGTACGTAACGATCTGCCAGCAATACTTTCACTAAGTCAGTAAACTAGAAACAAGGCCGATACCTGAACTGTATGCAACTATGTAGCAAATATTGTACACGCTTTTGTAGCCATTGTGAGAGAAAACTGCACGGACACATCAGCGCCATTAAAACTGCAACACGAGCAACAAATTTCGCATAATTGCAGTCTATCATGGCGCCATGTGGAAATCGTCCATAACGATGTCGAACTTGGCAGGAACATCCACTGTGAATGTGACAATCACAGAGCTATCACAACTGCAGCAGCAGACGATTATGTAGCGCTGTGATATTGAATATGAGCATAAAATTAGATTAACTATTGTCCGTGTACTGGCCCACAAGTACAAGCGATTTCACTCAGCCCTGAATCGTAACAGGTAGATTAAATATAACTTCATGATGTGCCCTGTAATAAATCGCATTACATATTACACTACGGAAGTTACTGCAATTATAATTACAGTACGCGCCGTGCTAATTTGAAGGAAATTGTTCATACATATAGTAACAATTAATGGGATTTTATATTACACACGGAATCCCACACCCGTTTAATTGCAACAGGAAATTTCTCTTATGTTTGCAATTTCCAGCGACAACATATGAGTCGTCCGCACGAGGTAATAAATTAATGCAAACCCCATTTTGGTGGAATTGCATAACACGTTAAGTGGACGGTAAAATTCTGCATGTCATTACCCGATCGCCGTTGGTAATGCTAACGGTAAGAAAATGTTACACCCCCGACACGGAGTTCGGTTCTGGGCGGACGGAATTCGCAAGGAGATTCCGATATTACCTTATATGAAACAGAAATGAAATACAAGCTTACATATCACAGTCCTTCTCCTTTTAGTTCCATGTATGCTTGTCGAACTATACAAATCATCTAATTATTGTTACTTCAGTAGTCTTACGTAGAAATACATCAAATCAAGCCAATTACAGCGAAATTAACATAATCTATACTTATAAATTTTCCCATTTTGTTATATTAAAAAGTGTTTTTATAAAAGAAAGATGTCTGTTTCAATTATTGCGACAGTTGAATCCACTAAAGAAGGCGTTAAATTAGGCATGCTCCAATCCCGGGCAACTAAATTTTGTACGGTGACACCTGATACGTTCGCCATCATTACTGCACTTCAGTTTCCCCGGTGTTGCAGTCTACGTGCACAGAGCAGATAGCGACAGGCAACAGTGAGGTTCGAGGTTTACTCCAGGGTTCGATTTCCTCGGTCTGGAACTTGTTTTATATCACCCTTCTGGGACCTAGAGTTTTGAGCTGGTTCTAAATCTTTTGGGAAAATTGTGAGCTCGCACAATATGCTATTTACACCACAATGCATATGACAGTACATAGTTAACCGTTGAAGACTAAAATGTTTTTAGTTCGTACTTCATGGCGTATAAGATGTGCTGACATTTGAAAGCTCAGTCGGCGAGAGTTGTACATATAAATATTTGACATTTATTGTAAGATTCTACGGAATATATAGGTACACTGCGTCCATAAAATGTCAAGTTCATGGACATAAACCCTGAGATACACGTAGCAATCATGATGTTGCGAAGGGTTTAGGTACTACTAAAATGAAAGAATTCCATTAAAATTGTGCTTATATACAAGCACAATCTTTGTTCTGGGAAACTAGGCGCAATTGATACTTTAAACCCTTAACAGACGTAGGTTACTCAGAAAGTAAGTACCGTCTGCGCATATCTCTCGCGCATCCTCGAGACTGTCACTTTGCGCATGTGCAGTGACTTCCTCTATCAATTGAGAAGCCACAGACGCCATTTCGTGAAAT
>Ga0123353_10008503_pt1 | contig 14032 bp, 8 predicted proteins | sample TergutLab28metaG_3_FD_92763 | JGI IMG/M metagenome (GOLD analysis project Ga0123353, IMG submission 92763) | Labiotermes labralis P3 segment gut microbial communities from Petit-Saut dam, French Guiana - Lab288 P3 | ecosystem: Host-associated > Arthropoda: Insects > Digestive system > Gut ... | reverse complement strand
TTTTACAACGCAAAATGGCAGGGCCTTGCGGCCAATCACGCCACGTGCGCCACGTCATATGCGTTTTCCCTGGAATAACCAGCATGACTCTGGCCAAGACGTGCGCGAACGAGTATAAGGAAGGAAAAATAAAAGCATCCGCCGTTTACGGAGCGGAAACGATTCCTTCCCGGTCTCGCGTTTGGAGTGCCGGGCCACAGCCGCGAAGCGGCGTCGTTTTTAGCCCCGGGTGAGCGGTACTCCGCGAACCCGGGGTCAGGGTTCCCAAAAGGAACAAGCCCCGAAGCGGGCGTCGTATGAGGCCGCGCGCCGATACATGCATAAAGTATGACGCCGCTTCGCGGCTGTGGCTCGGCACTCCAAACGCGAGACCGGGGAGGCCGATCTGCTGTTTTTCGTATACATATTCATGAGGAAAAATTATGAGCAAATTAGAAACGTATCGTACGCAAAAGGACTTCCCCGTCCCCGCCACGATGCAAGCGGTCGTGCTTTCGGGGGTTGGTTTTGAAAATCTCGCCTGCCGCGAGGTGCCGGTGCCTTCGACGGGGGACAACCAGTTGCTTTGCCGCGTGGATGCTGCCGGTGTTTGCACGTCGATCATCAAACTGTTGGCCCAGGGGCCCAAGCATACGTTTATTAATGGCTGGGATTTGGCCGCGTATCCGGTAATCCTCGGTGACGAGGGGTCGGTGACGGTGGCGAAGGTCGGTAAAAACTTGCAAGGCCAGTATTCGCCGGGGCAGCGGTTCGGTGTTCAGCCGGCTGTGGACGTGCCGCCGATGAATCACCGCGAGCGGTACGCCGACAACGCGCGCGGCATGAACAAGACGGCTGTGGGCTACACGCTCGGCGGCAATCTGGCGCAGTATATTCTCATTGGCGAAGAGGTGCTCCAAGGCCAGTGCCTGCTGCCGTTGCCGGATAACGACATGCCGTATTTCGCCGTCTCGATGGGCGAGCCGATTTCGTGCATCAGTTCGGCGCAGGAACGGCAGATTCACATTCACAAAGCCGGCCCGTTCGGTCAGCGCGTGCCGAAACTGGGCCTGCTCGAGGGCGGCAGCGCCGTGGTGGTCGGGGCCGGGGCGATGGGCCTGATGCACGCCGAACTCGCCCTGCGCTACAAGCCGAAAAACCTGCTGGTGTGTGACATCCTGTCCGAGCGGCTGGCGACGGCGCAGCGCATCCTCGCGCCCAAGGCGAAGGCGCTTGGCGTGAATCTGCTGACGGTGAACAGCTCCAGCCCCGACGCGCTGAAGGAGACGCTGATGAAGGTCAGCGACGGCGCGGGGGCCGACGACATCATCCTGGCCGTGGGCATTCAGCCGGTGCAGCAGGCGGCGCTGGAATTACTCGGCCGGGGCGGCGTGGCGAATCTGTTCGGCGGGCTGCCGCGCGGCAAGCACATGCTCCAGATCGACGCCATCGCCGTGCACTACAACGAGATCAAGGTGGTGGGTTCCAGCGGTGGCGACCCGTCGGACCTGGCCTCCGCGCTGGAATTGATCGCGAAAGGCCACATCGACGCGGGTAATTACGTCCGCGGCATCGGGTCACTCCAGCACGCCCCCGCGGTGCTTGGCTTGATCCAGGAGGGTAAAATGGACGGCAAGGCCATCCTCTACCCGCACGCCCAGACGGACGAACTGCGCATGGTCGACTACTGGGACGCGGGTCAGGAAGCGGCGCATATGGAGATGTATTTATAGCACGACAGTGCTACAGTTGTTAGCCCCGGGCGGCAACTGTTGCATTTTTTGCAACAGTTGCCACAGGTAGAACGATTGATCAAAAACTCAGTTGTTGCATTTTTTGCAACAACTGCCGCCGCCCCGCGGTTGGTTCGTATGCGTGGAGCGAACAATGACAAAAAAAACATTCGTCGGTTTCGGATTTGGTCCCATTCAGAGCGGGTTGTTTCTGCTGGAGGCGCAGGCCGGCGGGAATTTCGGGCGGTTTGTGATTGCCGAGGTGGATAAGGCCCTTGTGGCGGCTGTACGATCCAACGGCGGGCGCGTGACGGTGAATGTCGCCCACCGCGACCGCGTGGAGCAGCGGGTGCTTGAAGAGGTCGAACTGTACGATCCCGCCGAGCCGGCCGACCGCGAAACGTTGCTGGACGCCATCGCCGCAAGCGACGAATTGGCCACCTCGCTTCCGAGCGTGAAATTTTACGACGTCGGCGCCCACTGCGTGGGGGCTAATGAAACCACCAGCGTCGCGGCTACCATCGCGGCCGGTCTTGCGCGACGGAAGGCGCCAAAACCCACGATCATCTACACGGCTGAGAACAACAACCACGCGGCCGAGATTCTCGAACAGGCGATGCTCAAGCACGCCGTTCCGCTGTCGCTGGAGGGCGTGCAACTGCTCAACACGGTCATCGGAAAGATGAGCGGCGTCATCACCGAGCCCGATGTGATGGCCCGGTTGGGACTGGCGACGATGACGCCCGCGACCGCGACGATTCCCTCCCCCAAGGCCATTTTGGTCGAGGCGTTCAACCGCATCCTGATTTCCCGCGTGACGCTTCCGGGGTTCCGCCGCGGGATCGCGTGCTTCCAGGAAAAGGCCGACCTGCTTCCGTTCGAGGAGGCCAAACTGTTCGGGCACAACGCGATTCACGCGATGATGGCGTACCTGGCCGACGCGCGGGGCCTGACGGTGATGTCGCAAACGGCGGCTGATCCGTGGATCATGGAGCAGGCCCGCCGGGCGTTTTTGGACGAGTCCGGCGCGGCGTTGATCCGCAAGCACGGCCATTTGGGCGACACGTTGTTCACGCCGGCCGGTTACGAAGCCTACGCCGACGACCTGCTCGAACGCATCGTTTGTCCGTTTTTGAATGACCTGGTTGAACGCGTCGGCAGGGATCACCTTCGCAAACTCGCGTACGACGACCGCCTCTATGGCACGATGCACCTGGCGCTGGAGCAGGGCGTCACGCCGACGGCGTTGGCGCTGGGAGCGGCCGCGGGCGTGCTGTCGTTAATCAAACGCCAAGCGACCATCACCCCCCTGCCGCCCGCGTTGCCGAAAACGATCGACGAATTGACGCCCGCGTCGCTCCGCGCGGTGCTGACGCAACTCTGGTCGGACAAAACCGGCCCGCACGCGGAGCAGATGATCGAGTTAACGTGGCAGGCGCTGGCGACGTTGCGGTGATGATTTTTTCAATGACAGTTGTTCGGCGCCGGAACAAAAATCAATCGCCAGGCGGCAGATTCGCACGTAGTAATCATCCGATCGCGGGACAAAATCCGCCAGACCAACGGTTCGTTCCTGCTTTTTCCTGTTCGCAAAAACCGTAGCCGGCACTTTGATTCTGGAACGGCCGCTGCGGGAAAACAACCGTAACGCCGGGACCGCGTCCAGGCGGAGGACACCGGAAACTTCATCGGGATTCGGAACGGCACGTTCGAGTTGTTTGCCGCACTCATAAACGTACACGGAGTTGAACTCGCGGTTATGAAAACGTCCGATTTTCTCCGCATGTTTTCTGACGCCGATGTACAGAACCTCCGCGAATGACACGGCGACGCCGACCTCCTGACAGATTTTTTCGACGGAATCCCGGTCGGTCTCCTCGCTGAGCAGATGCCTCCCGGCGGTAATGTCGAACAGGGTCGGGAACTCCTGTTTTTGTTCGCTGCGCTGCTGGAACCAGACGCAGGGCTTGCCGTCATGCATGCTCACAAACCAGCAGTGCATGGTTTTGTGCCACAGACCCTCGCGGTGAACGCCGCCGCGTTTGGCCACACCGATCTGGTCCATCTTACGGTCGTAAATGTCCAACAGGGCCTCTTCCGGAGGAATCAAGCCGTTTCGCATGCGTAAATGCCGCTGGGCGGAGTCCACGATTTCACCCTCAGCCTCCTCGATCTTCCGTTTTCCAAGTTCCAGCCAGTGGCAGATGGAAAGGTAGTACTCCATGACATGATTGGGTCTGGTCTCGTCAATTTTGATCGGCAGAATGACCAGGCGATGGCTGCCCGCCAGCGCGACCTCGCGGGCCACGTCGGGGGAACTGCTGGCGTGCTTGCTGAACAGCAGCACCAGCAGCCGGGCGTTGCGAACCGCCTGGGCGATGGACGCGGGCCAATGGCTGCCGTGCACCAAGTTGTGCGAGTCCATCCAGCAGGAAATGCCAGCGTTTTTGATCATGGTATACAACTTCTCCGCGACCGGCCGTTCCTTGTGTGAGTAGCTGATGAACACGTCATAGGCCATGATTCAGACCTCCTTGCGTCGCACGGAGCATTCGCGGCGACACGTTTGCATAGCGGTATAACCCCAGTCACACATCAGTTCAAGGTGAATCAGGCCGACAGTGGTTTTTGTTTATGCTTGAATCCTCGTTCGTCCGACGTAAGATGTGTGCGCGAACGATTGAACGCATCGCGCGACGACGCGATTGAAAAAAGGAAAGACATTTATGGCGAAGGCTGCGAAGAAGGTTGCGAAGACGACGAAAGTGACGACAAAGAAGGCGCCGACGAGTTTTGGCGTGGTGAAGATCAAGGGCATTCACGCTCGCGAGATTCTCGACTCGCGCGGAAATCCGACCGTCGAGGTGGACATGCTGCTGTCCGACGGGTCGATCGGTTGGGCGGCCGTCCCCAGCGGGGCGTCCACGGGCGAGAACGAGGCCGCGGAGTTGCGCGACGGTGACAAGGGCCGCTATCTCGGAAAGGGCACGCTCAAGGCCGTCAAGAACGTCAACAACAAAATCGCCCCGCTGCTCAAGGGCAAGAACGTGTTCGACCAGGCGACGATCGACCGGTTGATGATCGACGCCGACGGAACGCCCACCAAGAGCAAATTCGGCGCCAACGCGATCCTCGGCGTAAGCCTGGCCGCCGCCCACGCGGCCGCCGTCAGCGCGGGCAAACCGCTCTACGAATATCTCGGCGGAAAAAAGGCCGTCACGCTTCCGGTTCCGATGATGAACATCCTCAACGGCGGCAAGCACGCCGACGGCACCGTGGACTTCCAGGAGTTCATGGTTCAACCGTGGGGAGCCCGCAACTTCCGCGAAGGGCTGCGGATGGGCACCGAAGTGTTCCACGCCCTCAAGAAAGTGCTCAAGGACAAGGGATACAACACCGCCGTCGGCGACGAGGGCGGCTACGCGCCGAGCCTCAAGAGCAACGACGAAGCCCCCGAGCTGATCCTGACGGCCATCGAAAAGGCCGGGTACAAACCGGGCAAGGACATCTGGCTGGCGCTGGACCCGGCCGCGAGCGAACTGGCCAACGAAGCCCGCGAACGCGGCAAGGAAGGGTACTGTTTCTTCAAGTCCAATCCGAGCAAAATCATCACCAGCGACGAACTGATCGACCTCTGGGCCAAGTGGTGCGCGAAGTACCCGATCCGCTCGATCGAGGACGGTCTGGCCGAGAACGACTGGGCCGGCTGGAAGAAAATCACCGAGCGTCTTGGCGACAAGATTCAGCTCGTCGGCGACGACCTGTTCGTGACGAACGTGAAGTTCCTCCAGAAGGGGATCGACACCGGCTGCGCGAATTCGATTCTGATCAAGGTCAACCAGATCGGAAGCCTGACGGAAACGTTCGACGCGATTGACCTGGCCATGAGCAACGGATACACGGCCGTCACGTCGCACCGCAGCGGTGAGACGGAGGACACGACGATCGCCGACATCGCCGTGGCGAAAAACACCGGACAGATCAAGACCGGATCGAGCAGCCGCACGGATCGCGTCTGCAAGTACAACCAGTTGCTGCGCATCGAAGAGGCGCTGGGAGACAAGGCGGTCTATGGAACCTGGAGCAAACGCTAATTCCGAAACGTCCGAAACGACGACGGAATCGGCCTCGGTGAGGACAATCCGCAAACCCGGCCCGCTGGATACGGCGGGCCGGGTGACCGGTTTTCTCTGCCTGGCCGTTCCCGCGATGGCGGTTCTGGCGGGCATCATTCTTCTTCCGGCCTATAGCAGTCTCCAGCAGCATCGCCACGAGTTGGCCTGCCTGGAGGTGCTCAAGCAGGAGAAGGAAGACCTCGTCCACACGCGCGCCCGGCTGATTCACGAACTGCCTCACGACGATCACCTCACGCTCCAACTGGTCATCGCACAAACCAGCCTCACGCCCGCCGACGCGGAAGTTGTCGTCGATCCGTCTATGCCGCGGAGAAGCCCCCTGCGCATCACCGTCCCGTCGCGGCCGCTTCCGCCGCCGCCGGAGGACCGCTGGTTGACGCTGGGCAACACGATCGAACAGCCTCGTGTCCGCGCGGGCTTGGCGCTGATCGCCATCGCGGGACTGATCGGCGCCCTGTTCATGTTCTCCCCGTCACGCGGGAAAGACCAGTAACAGGGAACGATCCATACCGTGACGCGGGCGTCTCGCCCGCGTCAAATGTTCCACTGGCCCGGTCCGGAAGGACGTCAAGCCGACTTCCGGCGATGAACCCCATGGAACGCACAGCGCGGGCGGGACGCCCGCGTCACGTTACACGATCTGGACGAATCCTCCGTAGACCGGGTCGGGTTTGGTGGTGGATTTCAGGGTGATTTTTCCGATGGTGGCCGCGTTGGGGGCGTAGAGACCTCCCAGACCGTCCCAGTTGGTGATGCTGGCCTTTCCGACGACGGCGGCCGCGATCAGGCTGTCCACGAAGAAGTTTCCGCTCTGCTTGCTCACGCCCTTGACGGTGAAGGACTTGACGGTCCCCGTCGCCCGGACGTCACCGGAGATCACGTCGTCCCGCTCGCTCAGCAGGTCCGTCGGAACGCCCAGACCGAAGTTGCTCCGGTTCGACCCGCCGATCTTCACCGTCGTCACGGTTCCCGAGGCCGCGAACGTGCTGTTGTCCACCCACCCCTTGACGGAGAGGGACTTGAGCGAGCTTTGCAGGCTCACGCCGCTTGCCAGCAGGCTGGCGGACTTGATCGTTCCCACCGCGCCCGCGGCCGCGAGCGAGGAGTCGCGGATTTCGCCCTTGACGGCCAGCGTTTTGAGCGTGTTGAGGGTCAGGTCGCTGTTGTGCAGGTTGGCGGCCTTGATAGTTCCGAAGACGCCCGTCACCTCCGCGTGAAGCTGGAGCGTTCCCTTGACGGAGAGCGTTTTGACCGACGGGGCCCGCAGCGTCATGCTCGTGGTGGTCGCGGACGAGGCCTTGGTCGTGAGGCTCTTGATGGGCATGTTCGAGTCGATCGTCGCGTTGACGACGTTGGAGAACGTCAGCGTGACGGCGGTTTTCGCGCTGGAGGCGGCGCCCAGCGAGATCGTCGCGATGGCGTCGAAACCGGGTCCCGGCATGACGACGCCCTCGAGGGTCACGTACGGACCCTTGATGGCGGCCATCGGTCCGGTGGACTCGACACCGTACAGGATGACGCCGGCCTTTTTCCCGGAGGTGGCGATGGTCAGCGTGCTTTTGTCGTTGGAATCGGTGAGGAAAATCCGTCCGATCGTTCCGTTGTCGTTGATGAATACGCAGCCGGTGCTCTTCTTGAAGGTGATTTTTCCCGGTTTTCCGAGCGAGTCGATGAACGTGACCACGCCCTTGTTGTTGGGGAAATACATCGTCCCGCCGGAGATGGTGATGGTGGCCGGTTCGGACCGAAGCGAGTTGAACTCGTCGGGATTTCCGTCCCAGACGGCGAAGGTGAAACTGTCGCTGCCGCGGTAGTTCAGGTCGATGGTGTAGACGAACGTGTTTCCGACGATCTGGACCGTTCCGAATTGCGGTTGGGTGAGGATCACGTAGATTCGCTCGCTGTCGGGCGTTTTGTCGTCCCAGCTCGTCAGCGTTTCGATGACGGTTCCGCTGCTGGAGATGGGCAAGTTCCGCGAATCGGCAATCGGCGCGAGGTTATCGGTCAGCGCGAACGAGAACACTCCACTGAGCATGCCGTTGGTGGTGAAGGTGATCTCCACAAAACGGGATTCCCACTCGCCCGGGGCCAGCGAAATCGTGAAGGTGGTCGTGCCGGTGGGATCGAGGTTTCCGGCGGGCTGCTGTGTGACGATATACCCGCTTCCGTTCAGAATGACGGTTCCGATCGACATGGGCCCGGCCCCGTCGTTGCGGATGGTGAACACCATGTTCTCGCCGTCACCGGACCAGGGCAGCGGTTTTGGCGCGTTGGAGATCACTGGCGTGTTGTTCTGGAGCACCGTCGCGACGGAGGCAGTGACCGAGAGAATCGTCACCGGCGCCACCGGAACGTTGGGAAGGGCCCCGCCGCCAGGAAGGTCCTGGGCGGACGTCGGAACGGCCTGGATGGCGTCCACCACGTCGAACCCGGAGATGACGCGCCCGAACACGCAGTACCACTCCGCGTCCAGGGACGGATTGTCGGCCGTATTGATGATGAACTGCGACCCGGCGGAGAAGTACATGGCCAGCGTGTACGGTTCGCAGGTCAGATCGTTCTCGGGGCGGAATCGTCCATGCTCATTGTTGATGGGCGTGTTGGGCGTGGCCGCCGTGAGGTCCGCCGCGTACAGGCCGGCCTGGATCAGATGATCCGCCGGAGAGACGTTATGGAAAATCAGGTCGTCGAAAAAACCCATGTTGACGTACGTGAGGAAATTGGCCACCGTGACGGGCGCTTTGTCGTGGTAAAGCTCCAGCACGATGGTGCCCAGGGTCGTGTTGACCTGCACGTACGAGACGGACGGGTTGCCGACGGGCGCCAACACCAGCACGCCGCTCCAGATTCGCGACGTGGTGACGCCGCCGTCGTCGATCAGGCCGTAGAGAAAGTATCGACCGGGCGCGAGGCTTGCCGTGTCGATGCTCAGGAAATTCTCGGCGGTCCTGGTCACGGGAATGGCCGTGCCGGTTCCGTTTCCGTAGGGTGTGACGTCCATGAAAAAATCGACCGTGGCGCCGCTGTTCGTGGTGAAGGTATACGCGACAGTCAGGTCCTCGCCTTGCGCATGGTATACCAGACCGTGGGTTCCTGGAAACGACAAGTTCGCGTCCAGAAACAGCCGCGATTCCAGGGCTTCGATCGAAGGGGAAAGACAAGACGACGGTTTCGAAGGGTACGGCGATAGCATCCTGCTGTTCATCAAACTCCTCCATAAGTTTGGGTAAACACTACCACGAGCATCATACGGGGACCCTGGGAATTGGTCAATCTTGAAAATTGGCACTTTCTGGAAAAATGTGAAATTCGGGCATCCTCGGAACGGGTTGAATGATTATTCGACCTGATCGTTCGTGAATTTCTCGATTGTGACGGTTTTTCCTCGTGTCCTGCTATGCGAGACTCGCCATGTGGCACCTTTATTCTTACCACAAGACACAGAGGACACAGAGAGAACCGCCGCACATGGTACATGCGTTTTTGTGTTCACGCGTCGAAACGCGGCGGCTCTCTCTGTGTCCTCTGTGTCCTGTGGTTCTCTGTGACTCTGTGGTAAAAATAAACGTGTTATCCCAACTTCAGCACGCGGCAGACTTCGCGGAAGACCATGCGGTTGAGTTCGCACAGGAGGCGGTCGGGTTTGGCGCCATTTCCGGTGCGGACCACGTTGCTGCATCGGCAGAACGTGGTGCAGGCGTGGCGGATGGTGCATTCCGCGCACGCGGGTTCGGCGCGGGCGGGCGTCGGGGCGAACCCCAGGAAATCCACGCCGCCGTCCATTACATGGCCGCTCAGCCGGTGCGGATTGTCGTCATGGTCCTGCCCGATCAGCCGTTCGCACGGGTAGAGGTTTCCGGCGGGCGAGACGGCGATTTGACCGGCCCCGAACGCGCAGCGGGCGCACGGCGCGATGCGCAGGTCCGCCAGACGGCTGGCCATGTCGTCGAACCATCCGATCCCGAATCCGTTGGCCGGTCGCCAGACATCCGCAGCCGCCACGAGCGCGTCGGACAGGGCGGCGATGTCGGTCTCGCTCCAACGAGACCACAGGTCCAGCGACGGGTGCGCGAACCCCACGCCCAGATCGCGGATCGCCTCCAGTCCCGTCGGAAGGGTGTTCACCGTGTCGGGCCGGGCGACCATCACGACCGTCGGGGAGCGTCCTTCGCGCAGCAGCCGCGCGATCGTGGAGGTCGCGAGGGCATGGCTTCCGCCGCCCGAGGCCAGTGTGCGGTGCCGGTCGTGCGTGGCGGCTGCTCCGTCGCAACTGACGGCCATTCGGACGGACCCGTCGAGCATGATGTCCCAGGCGGCCGCGGTGTCGACCACGCCATTGGTCGTGATGGAGACGTCCACTTTCCCGCCGACGGCCGAGACGCCCGCGCGGGCGTAATCGAGCAGTTCGCGGATCAGCGCCGCCTCCAGTAGCGGTTCCCCACCGAAAAACCCCAGCTCCAGCCGTCCGCCCGGCTGCATCGACGCGATCGCGCGATCCAGTCCCCGCCGCCCAACCTCCCGGTCCATCGCGACGGTCCGCCGCGGACCGTTATAACAATACGCGCACCGCAGCGGACACTCCGCCGTCACCATCAGCGTCAACTCAAAGACGTTGTAGGGCATGGGCATTACACCTTCGCACGCGGGAAATACGCAATTCGCAGGCACGCGCAGCCGTACGGAACCAGCGTCAGCGTGAGCGGCTCCTGCACGTCGATGGGCGACTGGTATACCACATGCGTTTTGCGGATGTACGGCGCGTAGGAGTACAGCGCCTTGTATCCGGGCAGGGTCAGCGTCAGCGGCGGATGCTCCCAGACGTATCCGCCATCGTGGTGTTCGACGCGGACGGTGGAGGGATCGACGGCCTCGTCCACGGCCACGTTCCAGGTGATGTTGAACTTCCGCAGACCGTGCTGCTCGTAGAGGTCGCCGCGCGGGTCGTTCCACGGGATGTCCGGTTCGAGGTTGTACCAGCTCCAGCCCTCGGGAAGTTTGGTGCGAGGGTGGCCCTCGATGGCCGTCCATTTTTCGGGGATCGGCAGCGAAAACACCAGCGGGCCGTACTCGACGACCAGCGGGTAGTGTTTCCAACTGTCGGTGTCGTCCAGCCGCTTGATCGTCACGCGCATGGGCAGCCGCAGCCGGATGACGTCGCCTTCCCGCCATCGTCGCGCGACGGTGAACCAGCCGCCCGGCGTTTTCGGACCCGGCACGTCCAGGCCGTTGACCGTAATTTCCGCGTCTTCGCACCAGGACGGGATGCGGAAGTGAATCGTCTTCTCCAGGCCGTCGCATTCATGTGACGCGGGCGTCTCGCCCTCGGTGTGCACGGCATACTCCACCGTGTCGCGGAACGGGTAGAGCGTGTCGCTTTCCAGCGTCAGGCCGCCGCATTGGATTCGGGCCGGTCCGTAGGTGCTGATGTACAGGTTTCCGTCGCGGTCGGTCAGCGCCATGCCCAGCAGGTATTCGGGCATGGTCCAGACGGAGTTCGCCGTGCAGCAGGAAGTGGGGTGGCAGGGCGTGTAGGCGCCGTTGTCGTCGCCCATGAAGTCCGAATTCATAGTGGAGAAAATCTGGTTGCCCGAGGCGAAATAGGTGATCGCCTTTTCGTCTTTTTTCCGGGCGCCCTGTCCGCCGTTGAGGGCAATGCGCTCGGAGATGTCGAAATAACGCGCCTCGCCGCTGACGGCCGACATCCAGAGCAGCGCGTTGTGGAAATATGAGAACGTGCAGTATTCCGTCTCCGTGTTGGCGGCGCGGGGACTGAGGTACTCGGTGTTGCTGGCGATTCCGCCGTTGGGCAGCAGCAGTTTGTCCTCGATTTTCTTCATCAGATTGACGGCCGCGTCGAGGTACTCCGGCCGCCCGCAGGCGAGATAGCCCGTCGCGGCCACTCGGGGCATCAGGGCCAGGGCGGCCGCGTGGTAGGAATTGTACACCAGCTCCGGGCCGCGCATGGCGTTGATGGAGCTACAGTACAGGTCTTTGCGGTTGATAAAGTCGAAGTAGTCGTCGATGAACGCCCGCAGCCGTTCGTCACCGGTCAGCCGGTAGCACCAGGCCATGTTGGTGACGATCGACTGTCCGACGTAGCGGGTCTTCCGGTCGCCGGACCAGTGCTCGCAGAACCACAACAGACCGCGATGAACGGCATCCAGCACAGCCGGCTCGGAAGTGGCGTCGTACCAGGCTTGCAGGGCGCTCATGCCGCTGCTGCTTCCCCAGGCGTTGAAGTCCTCCTGTCGGTTGTCGGTCTCGGTGTAGGTTCCGAGGTAGCCGTCCTTCCGCTGGTTAGCGAGGACGCCCTCGACCCACCGGCGGGCCTTGGCGATCAACTCCGCGTCGTCCAGGGCGAAGGCCAATTGAACGAACCCGTACCAGAAATTGCCGGAGATCTCGCCCCCCCATCCGGCCCGGACGATGCCCCATCCTTCATGGCCCGCCCCGGTGACATACGGTGTGGCGAACATTTCCGGTTCCAGTTCGGCCAGATTCCCGCCCATCCCCGCCTTGTTCCGCAGCAACTGCTCCCGAATCCACCCCCGCGCCGTCACGCTTCCGGGCGGACAGACGCGAAGTTTTTCATGGGTTGTCCACATTGGATCTCCTTTTCGCCGCAAGGCGAGGCGTTTTTTTTACCACAGAGGCACGGAGAAACACAGAGGGAAACAGTCGCGTTCGAGGCGTGATGGTAAAACCGCACCGCCATATCGAGGGAACGGTTCCGTTCACTCGTTAACTGGTTGACTAGTTAACTCGGGAAATTCCACCAGTTAACGAAACGATTCCCTCGAACAAACGGTCCATGTTTACCCATACGTCACGCAAATGCGTTCGCCCTGGCGTTCACAGGCAATTGACTTCCCCCTCCGCGGACGGGAGAATGGATGATCTTTTGAAGGGATATCGGATGCTGGAAAAGGTACAGGAAGATCGGTTGGTCAAGTTGGAGGCCATTCGGGCGCTCGGGGTTGATCCGTGCGGTCCTTGCACGCACTACGCGACGGCGGAGCGGATCGACGCCATTCTGGGGCGCTATCAGGAGGCGGACGGTCAGGCCGTCCCCGGTCAGCGGGCCGACGCGGCGGGGCGGATCATCCTGCTGCGCGACATGGGCAAAATGATCTTTGCCCACATCCGCGACGAGAGCCATCCGCGCGGCATGCAAATCTGCCTGCGGAAGGACCAGCCCGACAAACCGCCCGCCGGCCTGGGCGAAACACCGTGGAAACTCGCCAAGCTCCTCGACCTGGGCGACATCGTGGCCGTCCGCGGACTGCTGCACAAAACCAAAACCGGAGAGATCACCATCTTCGCCGACGGCCTCGAGCTGATGGTCAAAAGCCAGCTCCCCATGCCCGAAAAATGGCATGGCCTCAGCGACGTTCAGACCCGCTACCGGCAGCGTTATCTCGACTTGATGACCAACCCCGACAGCCTGGCCGTGTTCCAGAAACGCATCAGGATCATCGAAACGTTCCGCGAGCTGCTCAAAGCGCGAGGGTTTTCCGAGGTCGAGACGCCGACGCTCCAGTCCATTTACGGCGGTGCGGCGGCCAGGCCTTTCACCACGCATCACAATGCGCTGGACATTGATCTGTTCATGCGGATCAGCCCGGAGTTGTATCTCAAGCGGCTGCTGGTGGGCGGCATGGAGCGCGTGTACGAGTTCGCGAAGAACTTCCGCAACGAGGGCATCGACACGACGCACAGTCCCGAATTCACGATGATGGAGCTGTACCAGGCCTACGCGGACTACAACGTGATGATGGAGATCACGGAGGAACTGGTGTCCCAGTCCGCGCTGCGGGTGAACGGATCGACGCGGTTGGCGTACGGTGAGCGGACAATTAATTTCGAGCGGCCCTGGTCGCGGCGGAAATATCGCGACCTCGTTCTCGAACATGCGGGCGTAGACTGGAAGGACGACGAGGCCGTGCGGGCCAAGGCGCGGGCGCTGAGGCTCGACGAGGCCAGCAAAGACCTGGCCGTGGTGGTGAACGATGTTTTCGAAGCCGTCGTCGAACCGGCGCTGGCGGCGTTGGATCATCCGACGTTCGTGATGGATTATCCCGCGGAGATTTGTCCGCTGACGCGGCGGGATCCGGCTGACCCGAGCGTGGCGTTTCGGTTCGAGTGTTTCGTGGCGGGCATGGAGATCGCCAACGCGTACACGGA
>Ga0123353_10008502_pt1 | contig 14033 bp, 4 predicted proteins | sample TergutLab28metaG_3_FD_92763 | JGI IMG/M metagenome (GOLD analysis project Ga0123353, IMG submission 92763) | Labiotermes labralis P3 segment gut microbial communities from Petit-Saut dam, French Guiana - Lab288 P3 | ecosystem: Host-associated > Arthropoda: Insects > Digestive system > Gut ... | reverse complement strand
TACACACCACACACACACACATACACACCATACACACACACACACCACACACACACACCACACACACACACACACACACACACACACACACCACACACACACACACACACACACCACACACACACACACACACACACCACACACACACACACATCTTTGTGTCTTGTTCCTTGAACACAGAGATCTAAATATTCTCTGTCGATCTTCCTAGTACTTTCCTATATTTTTCCCCGCGCGAAACAGTTCACTAAGTGAATGATTCTTGGGTTACTTAAAAATATATTCCCAACTGGTCTAACTAGAGAACGATAATAATAATCTTTGGCTACAGCAGTTGAGTATACTGCGAAAAAATCTCCCCCCTCCCTCCCAAAAAACGGGTCTTTGAAGAGTTGTAGCGCTGTAATACAACTGAACACCTTGTATCAAGATCGACAGCCATAGGTAAGGCTGAACCAATCCCATTGACACAGTGGAGCTGAATTTCTTTATTTTGCTGAGAGTGTACTTTTGTGCTTGCAGCCTTACCAAATAAGTCAACTTGCCTGATGTCCAGAACTGCTTGCAAGTTATGCAAGAAGTTAAGGTTGTTTCTGTAATATTGTAATCACAGCACTTCAACCAGTGTGATAACCCCTCCTGGGATTCTACATCACTCAATGATCACGACCGCGAGAAGAATAGAGTGTTTTCCTTTTGGGAGACCAGACTTATGGGGAACACGGGACTGGAATTTGTAATGGCCATCGCCAAAGCAAATTATATTTAGGTACTGTTCGTGTCTAGTCGCAATAACGCAAGATAAACCAAGCATGTATATGGCTAGCAATCATTTAAAACTTTATCAAATTAAGTGTTTGGGAAAAAGATGGTTACAAGTTGCGGTCAGCCAACCAAAACTTGTAACATGTGTTCACGGGACTGATAAAAGTTGTTGTGGGTGACAGTGTACATATGTCAATTTTTAAATCAGAAAAGTATTCACGAGGAAATTATTAGAAAATTATACACGGGAGGAGCTTGGCACCCTTAATTTATCGATACAATATCTTCGCCTCTGATATTTTAAACTCGAAATCTAATAGCACGTGGAACTATTACCTAATTTCTTGTTCTGTACAAAAGTGAAACTTTGTCTCGCATATTAAGGGAATAACAAATTTTACAATATGGTACGGTAGATTCCCACTGCGATGAACATTTACATTGTGTTCTTATCTCAGTAATTAACCAAATTGATGCACAAAATTTTTGTTTCACATTAAGTTTATTTCATGCCTCTACATTTTTCGAGCACATGTGCTCATCAACATGAGGTCAAAATTGCATTACACAGCCTCTGATATCATCACACCTATAGGTGGCCGTCTCGTGCACAGATTGAGAGAGTCCTGTGTAATGCAATTTTGACCTCCTGATGATGAGCACATGTACTCGAAACATGTAGAGGCATGAAATAAACTTATTGTAAAACAAAAATTCTGTGCATCAAGTTGGTTAATTACAGAGATAATTATACTGAGATGCACGGTCAGCTATACGTCGAAATTTAAATTTTGGTCTCCTATGTTACAACAATGTGCAGTCTGGTAGGTCAAAACCAGTTTTTTGAATAAGATTCTGTACCTATCAGGTTTGGCGAGAAGGACGGTATGTTACTTGAAACCGCCGGTACACACCTACTGATGATTACGTGTTCTCAAAATGCAAAACACCACAACTTAAATTGAAATTGCTTGTGATTCGGCTACTAGACTACTGAGAATGCTGTTCGGGGCTAAGAAGCAGCACATAACACAAAATTGACGATAATTACATAATGAAGAGAAGAAACTTGTAATTTGTATTCCTCAAAAAATTTCTAAAGTCTGTTCTGTGCTCATAAATCGCACCGTGGTAATGTGTTGTTCAGTGGAACGCCGGTCTCCTCAGGTAGCTCATCTATACAGTACCGGGGTGCTGATAAGTCCTTAGCCCGACCAGGAAAGAAACAAGCTGCGCCTGTCAAAAGTGTGATGGGCAGAGGAATGGATTGATTTGGCTAGGGTAGAGACACGTGGTGGACTCTTGTGAATGTGGTAATGAACCTCCAAGTTCCATAAAATCCGGGGAATGTAGCTTGTTTCCTTCCTGGTCGGGCTAAGGACTTATCAGCACCCCTGTACATGGAGATGGCTGTTTGTTGTCCCTTAGCTATTATTATTAGGGTGATTATATATCAAGGATGATTTGATGAGCGGTGCAGGTAGCACGCATGAAAGAAATGACGTATATATGTATTACACGTAAAGTTCATAATAAACCTGCATGAGAAGAGAATGTTGAATATGTAGGTGTAGATGTGAGAGTAAGACCTAATGTTGAAATCCGCAATGGGAGTGTAGGACATGAGATTTGGACTGGACTTTAGTAGGAAAGGCTCATGATACGGGAAAATGGGAACGTTTGTGAATATTGTAATGAATCAGAGTTTTATAAAAATAATATAATATTAAATAGTGTACGTCAGCACAACTACTACAATTTGCACGTCACACCTTTGAGACAATGATTTAATTTTTGTGTATTTCCATGAATGTAAACATGATGGAGTCCCAGTGTGTGCATAGCATCTTGTGACACAATTGACAACATAGGCCTGAAGATGACTGAGGAATAGTCGAAACATGTAGCTTATGTAATTACCTTGTGTAATACAGTAGTTGTGCTGACGTACATTATTTAATATTATATTACGTTTATGGGGGACCGCGGTGGCACAGTGGTTAAGGTGCCGTGCTACAAATCGAAAGGTCGCTGGTTCGATCCCAGCTGGTGTCAGTGGATTTTTCGTTGACCATAAAATCCTTCCGATCGCACTATCGCCCTGGGGTCGACTCAACCTCTAACAGAAATGACTACCAGGAGCATTTCCTAGGGGGTAAAGGCGGCCGATGTGTAGGGCTGACAACCTTACCACCATCCTGTGCCGTTGTAATGTAATCTGGGAACTTTAACTTCCTGGAACCCTCTGGGCCTGTCCAGGCCTGTCCAGGGACTGCTTTACCTTTATTACGTTTATGAGCACATCGTGTTGCCTCTGCTCAAATTTAGAAAAATAGTACATTTATTGTGTTAGTGACTGTAGACTGTTTGACGGAACTGCTGCTCTACGCAATTAATTATTAATATGGCATAACTCCAGCCTAAGCTTCCAGTACAGGTGTCGGGTGACAGGTGGACGGACAAGGTAACAGCCATTACTGTGGCAGTAAGGACTGGACTGAACAGTAGTAGGATCATGTGTACAATGTACTGTTAGCGTGAAACTCAATATTCATTACGGCACATGGACACGGAGTTTTAGCTGGAACACACAGAGAGGACGAATGTGCATATTAAGCATTCATAAACGTACACCGCCCAACACAACATATTTTATTGGTCTCTTCAACACATGCTGCGTGTTTCGGTTATTACTGATCATCCTTAAGCATTAAATATAGATATTTAAAACTCAAAATAAAATGCATACAGTATATATGGAATTCGTGGGATCTCGCAAAATGTACAAGTCATATTCGTTATATGTAGCACCAGAAAGTTAGGTAATCATGCTTTTAGTTTTGTGGTTTTTATCTTCTTGTTTATTTATAATTTACTAAATAGTTTCTAAAACCATTATGTACTTCGAGTACCTCGTTGCCAGATGTGTTTTTTGGAGAATCGTAAATGCTTTTTAAAACAATAATGGATTCTCTTGTCACGTAATTTTTTTTTAGGTTCGATGCCATCTTTTAAAGTTTTCCTGTGTATGCGAAGTTTTATCCTCGCTGTTTGCATTAGATATTTTGGTATGTATTATTTTATTAGCGTTTTTTTGAAGTCCTGTAATTAGGAAAGTGATACCAAAAAATGGGACAGATGTACAGGTGACACAATTACCTGTACTACTCACGTTAGATCTGAAGTGTGTAATTGCATTTTGTCTCAACCTGCTCAGTATTATAGCTCGAAATATTTATTTATTTCATTTCCTTCCAACAGATAAATAACAATACCGTAGCTGTAGTACTGATAAAGACGAAGAAGTAGAAAAAGAGAAATAACTAAGAAATCGGTATGGAAATAGAAGTACCGCTAAAGAACGGATGATGGTTCTTGGGGTTGATTCGTGTTCTATATGATACAGTAGCCCGTTCAGACCAGCCCTGGGACCCACCCAGCCTCCTGTAAAATTGGTACCGGGTCTTTCCCGGGGGTAAAGTGCGGCCGGGGCGTGCTTCTGACCACTCACCCCCTTCTAGTGCCGCGGCCATGGAAGAGTAGAGCTATACATCTACCAACCCTCTGGGCCACACCAGGCCTGTAACGGGAACACTTTACCTTTACCTTTTAATTCTGTGGCAGTGAATTGTACCGTGTCGAATGACAGGATGATTGCAAAAGACGAAGAGTGCTACTGTGAAAAGAGGGGTCATGGCCTACTTTATGTTAATATCGCAGCATCTGCCTTTCGGGATTGAGAAAAACAGCAAGAGATAAGGAAACAAAACAGAGAAAAGGAAGAAACTGAAGTAAAAGAAATGTACACAATGAAAGAAAGAAAATAAGGAAGGAAGTAATGTGAAGATGGAAGCTGTAGACAGAGAAAGGAATAAAAAAGCGAAAGGAAGATTGACACCTTAGCTGTTTTGGGGTGTTAGGTTAGGTTAGTTCATAACTGGTTACGGATGTATCGGGATCGATAGGTTGTCCCGAAACGTCTGTAACCAAATACCAAACTACACCACGTAACATCCCAGAAGAGTGAGATCTTAACTACACCGCGTCGGGAGATAGAAGTCTCGTAATTAGAAGATCGTTATTTCGCATAGCTTTGCTCCAGCAGGCCTGATGTCAGACCTTTCGGGTAGAAAATGTGCTGCTAACAGCCAGCTGGTCACACTGTGGCTGAAAGCGGAATTCAGACTCGGTGCGGTAGGAGTTTCATAAGGCACTCATTTTGGGGCACGCAGCTGCTTGGATCTAACAGGGAGAAAGTATCAGAAAATTAAAATAATAATAATAATAATAATAAGTAATACTATAATAATAATAAATATTTTTGTTTCGTGCTTCTCACAGTACTGTGAAACTGTTATGTACATAAGTGTCACTCCATGCTTGGTGGAGCAGAGGTAAACTGCTTTCATTAATCACCTGGTCAGCGCATGCAGGAAAGTGCTGATCTTGCTGTGCTAATATTATTGGGGCGATTAAATCAAGGATGATGAAATGAGCGGGGATCGACCCCCTCCACAATATCTCGACCTGTTATGCTTCCCACTCCCCTACAGTCGTCTAGCCATTCTGTTCACAGGAAAGCTGGTAGTCATAACCTTCACTAGCGACAAATTCCTTGAGCCAGCTGCCATAGGACGGCGTGGGCTGGAAGGAATAAAGAGTAGGTGGAAATGGGGAAACCCGGAGGGCCGTCATCCCCACCACCTACTGGACTTCATTCCTTGGCCTCAGTATGGAGGAAGTAAGATCACACAAACATCAAGGAGTAAGATGGAAGGCAGTATTTAGCCTGGGCTTATTATTTATAGTTGAAGAATGATGCGGAATGCTTGCCAGTTGATTGCATGGCAAGATGCACGACGGACGAATTTCCTTGTCGCAGAAGTATTCGGTGCACGGTATGCCGTCGTTTGCAGGCCAGGAGACAAGATGTGTTACAAGGGAATAGAGAGTCAGGACATATGGCACGTATGGCAAGGTGCTGTGTAATGTATTTTGGCAGAGAATTCTTAGAGAATAGACCACTGTAGGAACATGGGGCTAAAGGTACAGTTGTCCTTGTGAAAGATTCGAAGGCGAGTGGGGGAGTAGGTATATGCCTCCACTCGTTTTTACCTTCAGCCCTAGATAGAAGATAGTGGTTGTTTTTCGCCCTGATCGCTTTGGTTCCGAAAAAAGGGATATGGCAACTGGCGAGTTGGAGCCTGGATGGACTTCAGAATCGTTCAGGACATTTTGCAGAAGACAAAAGGTTGTAACCACTGCTGCGAGCAGAACTTGATCACTGGCTTTTTGTCGTATCAGTGGTTTGTGGTTTCTGTAGTTTTTCTCGCTTTGGAAAACACTTACAATCGTATTGTCATATAGAATGTTTATGTTTGTTGAGTAGGACTAGGGATAATCCGTACTTTTGGGTCAACGTTAAATGTATTTGAATTATTTCGGTCGTAACTTTCTCTGGATACCTTTACCGTAGGCCGTTTTTTATATGGGACCATAGGACCTGTTCTTTTGAAGACTTCTGATTTCATTAAAGCTGCAGTGTTTCAAACATTATACCTCTGACCAGGCTGGTCCTTGTCATTACATAGGTTAGAGTACGGTAGTGTAGTGTAGGGTAGGGTTGGGTAGTGCAGGGTAGGTTTGGGTTGGGTAGGGTAGGGTAGGGTAAGGTTGGGTAGTGCAGGGTAGGTTTGGTAGGATAGGGTAGGGTAGGGTAGGGTAGAGTAGGGTTGGGTAGGGTAGGGTAGAGTAGAGTAGAGTAGAGTAGAGTACGGTTTGGTAGGGTAGGGTAGGGTAGGATAGAGTACAGTGGAGTAGGGGAGGATAGAGTAGAGTAGTTTAGAGTAGAATACGGTATGGTATGGTAGGTTAGGAGAGGGTAAAGTAGAGTAGAGTACGGTTTGGTAGAGTAGGGTAGGGTAGAATAGATTAGTGTAGTGTAGTGTAGTGTAGAGTACGGTATGGTAGGATATGTTAGGGTAAGATAGAGAAGATTAAGATAGAGTAGAGTGGGGCAGGATAGGGTAGGACAGAGTAGAGTAGAGAGGGGCAGTGTAGTGTAGGGTAGAGTAGAGTAGAGTAGTGTAGAGTAGAGTTGATTTGATTATGGTAGGGTAGAGAAGAGTAGAGGGGACTACAGTGTGTCGGACTGGCAGCGACCCCTGCACCTCGACTGTTTCTGATCTTTAGTGCAACCCTTTCCTTAAACATTTAGCAGCCGTGTCGACGCTCACCTAATTTCAGGAAATGCGGACCCAAGTACCTAAATCTTAAAACCGCCAATTCCTTACAGTCACAAAGAACACGCGAGGCCGTTTCAGATGCCTGTTTTCATCTGTCACACCTGACACCGTGTCATTACGTAACGCGATTCTAACGATAATAAATAAGTCGTCCAATTTTTCTCTCTTCTTTTCCTCAAACAGTATTATAACGAAAAGACTGCTTATATTCTACTACGCCCTTTTCTATAGTCACTAAGGCCTTTCTCTAAACATTTAAGCTGCTTCTATTAATCCGTTTTTTTTAAGAATATGAAGCAGATAGTTTATTATGTTTGACGTCTCTGTTGTAATTACAATGCTTACTTGAATAAATCGCATTTTTTGCGTCATTGTAGTTGAAACAAAATTGATTCTGTTCAGTCTCAAAAAATCTTATCTGAAAAAACGTTCGAACCTGTCCATGAAATATGCTAAGCAATGAGAAGTTAATTTAGTTGTTGTCAAACTGATGAAGGCTTCTGAATGTACGTGAACAAGAGAATGCTGGTCGAAGACTCCCCATTGCTGAGCATATCGGCTTTGGTATATACAACCAAGCTGCACTTTACGTGACTAACAAAAGAAAGATATCTTCCTTTCCGTTTCGTAATATCTGCTTAATACTTGGTAAACTGTTTTCTTTTAGATTTCTTCTTATCATCTATATTATTTTTCTTCCTTTCTATGTTGTTTTTCTTTGTGTTAATTATTTTTACGCGCAAAAAGCGCTTATTTGCTTCGTCATATCCGTCCATCCGTCCCTCTCTGTCCGCCCTAACCACTTTTATTAGCACGGCTTTCATTGGACAGATTTCAGTGAAATTTGATATTGGGGACTTCTTTGAAAATCTGTCGATAAAATCAAAACGGGGTTAGAATCGGGCTAAAATTTCGGGCACTTTACATGAAGACCCAAGTATGTTTTATTTTTGCCGGACACATGAATTCGCCATAAAAGCGCGCTCTTCGAGTGAAATGGATAATCGAGGAAGTATAAATATTTCGCGAACGCCCTAAACTGTTATACGTACATTGCCTGTTGTGTTGATTTTCCACCTCGTGCTTTTTCTTTTAGATGAACTAGTTTCTTTCTGTTAGTAGCCACCCATTCTATCCTTTTACCTTGCAGTACTTAATACTGCCATTCCCCCTGTATCAGTATAATTTTGCCACACAACATTTAGGTTAGTATTTTCCAAAAGCAGTAATAACAGTATAGAGTGCGCCGTTTGTACTAATAAAGTATTATCATCCAGTGATGTCTTATTGTGTATTTTTGCACCTCTCAATATCAATAAGACCGTCATTTGATGAACAATCGCCGGAAAAGCATGCAAGTGAAGTATTTATGATTACGACTAAAGCAGTGTTATAAGTTCTCTTCTGATTCTTATTCTTTCGTCCTGTTTCGGCCTGTACTGTTTCGAAATTAAGCCGCTGAATGCAATGAAATTGTTTGCCAAGTATGGAAATGTTCTGATGTAAGTGACAAGGAGAGCCAACGTGTGAAAAGGACAACGTGATACATCTAGCCTTGAGTAAGAGGATAATATTGAAAAGGATTTTAAAGGTATGTGGTGTAGGGAAATGGACTGGATTAATCAGTGGCTAAATCTTATAAATAATGAATGAATATTCGGGTTTAATGAAAGGCATAGAGTTTCTTGATTAGGAAAGCTAGCTTCATTATTCAGTGGAGTTAATTACAAAGAGGAAAGATGAGAGATGATGTAAATGTAGTTGGTTATTTTGTACAATTGCTTAGCTTTATAGAATGTCTGTTTTTTCCATTACAGTGGAATGTTCTTTGACAGATTTCCCCACCTAAAATACAAGCACATGTAATTACGTGAATGTAAATTGCAACTTGTAAGGAATACTTGAATATTTTTTACCTTACCTTTTTCGTAGTAAAGTATTTTCTACCCAGATTACCGTAAGAAATAGTGTAAGATTCAATGTATTCACTTTATTATATATATTTCAGTCAACATATAGTTGTATTGACTGAAATATATATAATAATGTGAATATGTAGAATCAATACACAACGGGATGACTTCGTTCAAAAAGCAGAAGATTCAAATTTTATGGTTAGGTTCCTGGACAATATTTCGTCATCATTAGCAAGATTTTTTTTTGCCAAAACCTACGGACCGGGTTCGGGGCCCACCTACCCTTCTGATCGATGAGTACCAGGTGCTCTTTCTCTGGTGTAAAGCAGGCGGGTCATGAAGATGACCCCTCACCATCGAGTGCTGAGTTTAAGAATGAATACAGCTGTACCTTCAGTCACTTCCATGCCTTCGTAGAGTGTACAAGGAAAATTGTACCCGGAGTTTTACATTTCTAAACACACAGTACATAAATACAAATTTTTTTTAATTTAGAAGATTTTATTTCAAATTTTGTGTCCCTCAGTTAAATGCATCCCACGTGTACCTTTACTTCATGTATTTAAAACCCTGAAATCTTTTCTTTTATGTAATGTGATTATACTTAATTTACCATAGCTTCTTCATTATTAATCATACACAAAGAAAGGCGAAGTGTTTTCGAGATATTGAACACGATGTTGTGGATTCTTACTGTGGGAACTTCATTTCAGTATAAGAGATGTGTTTGATTTAAATTATGAAATATGGGTATACGTTGATTTATTACAGGTTAGTAGCATGAGGTATGTGAGTGATGTTAAATTTTGTAAACCCATCTACGAAACCCGAATTCCTTCTCGCATTCCAAATTGTGGATTATCCATCCCATTGTGCTAAGTAACAATGTTGTTTATTGTCCGTCTTACACAACAATGTGATGTAACGTTAAGCTGTAAACAATTAATGTAACTACATGTTTCAACCCCTTGGGGTCATCCACAGTCTTATAAAATTTGAAACATACAAGGTACTTCTGAAGTAGTTACCTACGGGATCCCGTGGTATTACAGTTAGTTCTAAAATATATGTTAAAAATAGTTAAAATACAGGTGAAGAACATATACTCGTGGTGAACACGTGGATGTATGTTGTATACATGTGGCTGGTGTTAGTGTAACTTATAGAAATGCCATGATGTTATGGTCGTGGATTGGGGACCTCACGGTGTACATACCACGGGATACCGTAGGTAACTACTTCAGAAGTACCTTGTATGTTTGAAATTTTATAAGCCTGAAGATGACCCCAACGCTTTGAAACATGCAGCTACATTAATTGTTTACAGCTTAACGTTACATCACATTGTTGTGCAAGACGGACAATAAACAACATCTTTCTCGCATACTTGCGTTGGATATTTTAAAGGAAAATCTCTGCCCAGATTACTGTTTTTTCTTGTTAATATCGACAGTGTAAAATATCGGACCCGTTAAAATAAAAAGTGAAACGGAATTCTTGTTGATTTATAGTGTATGTATGTTGTTTTGTGTGATTATAATTATCATTATCACAGTTACGAAACCTTAATAACCGACCTTGAGATTCAAATCGTGGACCATACAACTGTGAGGCGGACATGTTCAGCGTGAAATCGGTACCTGTGATCTCCATTCCTTGAAGGTCTTAGCTCGAGGGATCAGAAAATGTACTGGGATGTTGCGGAAACTGATACACCAGAGCTCTAAGTGAAAGAGTGACTATCTGATTATTTATACAGCAATACCGTTGTTTCCGTTCTTCGTTCGCAACAACGTGATAATCCGTTAAATAAATCCCGTTTTAAAAGAAGAATTTATGCTCAGGGCAGTGTCAAGTTGTCGTAAGTTGTTTGCCTTGAAGTTTCGTTCTACAGACTAACGTAAGAGTTACAAGGAAGTAATATGTAGACCGTCGATCACATCATGAATGCTGTCAGTCGTTTAATGACAAGTTGCAACATGTTTCGGCCTAAATAAGGCCATCGTCAGTTATCAAAATTTACAATACACTGAGGTAATCAAGTGTAATTTTGTTAGCTGAAGAATAAAAGACCAACTTGATGTGACTTGCTATTTTGTTTTACTTTTTATGTACTCAACATGTTTCGGACATTAATAAATCCATCATCAGGAGCTTGCGACTATGCCGTTGAATTACCATATTGCTCGTTTTGTTCTTGGTTCGTTGTGTTGGAGATTTGGTGCGGTTGGGTAATTCAACAGCATAGTCGCAAGCTCCTGATGATGGATATATTAATGTCCGAAACATGTTGAGTACATAAAAAGTAAAACAAAATAGCAAGTGACATCAAGTGTGTCTTTTATTCTTCAGCTATCACAATGATGCACGGTCCAATAGACATAAGATGTAATTTTTTTGTAAAATTAGATCTAATTTTTTACATTGAAAACATTTTATGTAATATTATTTTTAAGCCGGAACTAATGCTTGTCGAAGCCGTATAGGCCACAGCCCTACTTAAAAGATGTGAATTATTACTCAAACTGTAATAATTACTTCTGCATGAAAAATAATAATTTATTAAAATCTATATTTTACCTTCCACTTTTCAAACTGGCGATATGTGGGCGATTCTCTTGAAGAGGTCGTATCAAAATTTTGGATTTGTTGTAAAGGAATTTATGTGCTTAGATTTTTATTGATGTACTATTCTTTTTCTGTACAGCTATCAGACAGTGTACTTCGGAGGATAATGTATATAGATGGCACGGTGCAACTGCACGCTACGGAAGAAGCGGAATACCACTGACAATATTTTTGTTCCAATCGATTGTTCGTTACACGTGTCACAACGGAATGTATAAACTAAACAATACGAATAAGAATTACAGTCTGTACAGGAAATGGAACCCCCAATCGTGCTTGGTAACTATATCAACAGAAAAGAGGAAGACTGATAACTCGCTTGTCTGTTACAAAATTTCCACGCTCTTAGGACGGCGTAACTGTTTTTGAGTAGGAACGGAGTAACTGCCGCGGAAGAGTCGAAACTTTGAATGAAGTTTCATTACCGTAAAGATAGAAGTCCGACCCAGAACTCTGTCTTCAGCCATTTGAATTCAGTCCACACATTTCAGCTCTAATTTTCCCCCACGGTTATTTTAGCATTTCTCGATCGACATTTCGGTCTCTCAAATTGACTTTTCCATTTATGTTTTTCTTACAGAATTTGTTTGCACTCGAATTGTAACGTGTGCTACATGTTGCAACCATCTTATCCTTCGTAACTTTACCGGCTCAGTAGTAAGTAATAAAGGGTAATAATTACGAAATTCAAAGTTATTACGGATTTTTTTCATCTTCCTATTTCTCCTTATTTCTGAACTTTGCAAACTGACCATAGTACCCAGTTCTCAGACACCTTCAACCTATCTCCATCGTCTTCCTCAGAATATTGTTTTTTAATAGCATCATCACTGTCATTTGTGTAATATGGACACTGTCTTCAGTCACTGTTTGTAACAGTCGTCTCTCGACCTGTAGTATGGATTAACAGCTCTCATGTAGCCGCTTGCTGTTCGTGCCTTTTACTGCAACGTAGCCGCTTGCTGTCTGTGTCTTGTACCGCACAGTATCCGCATGCTGTTAGAGTCTCGTCCTGCACAGTATCCTCCTGCTGTTCGTGGCTCGTACTGCACACTATCCGCTTGTTGTTAGTTTCTCGTACTGCACAGTATCCGCTTGCTGATCATGTCTCGTACTGCACAGTATCCGCTTGCTGCTCATGTCTCGTACTGCACAGTAGAATGGCATTCTTTACAAAGCTGTGACGACTGTGCACGCGTTCGTCAGTCCGTCGTTAATATTTCAGTCTCTGTACAGTAACAACTGCTATTTTGACACCAACATTCCGCACGTAATCAAACGAGAAAGTACAGTTTTTCTTATCTTTGTCTGAGCACAGTGTCTTATACGCGTACGACACCAGTTCTTAATTCAGGTCCAGGATGGTATTGAGTTGTCAGCTTAACATCCGGCAACTTTATCTAAACGGATATATGCGCTGTGTATAGGAGCCAGGTTGTGCGGTTGTTTGAAGAACAAAAAATTATCTTGTCCCTGAGGATAAACGAATGCCAATTCGTCGGTATTCGAGCCCATAGCCCTTAACGTGATACAGAGGCATATAAACAAACGCGTCTGTTTCAAAGGCTATTTAGTTACGGAAATTAACAGCAGCAAGACCAAAGCAGTGATTACCTTGTGCCGTACAATCATACTTGGTCTAATAACAGGATTTGGAAAATAAGTAAGGTGGTTTGATTTACTGATATCACGTATGTGCTTCGACCTCGTCAGCTTACAGAATCTAACACATTTATTAAGATTTCAAAAACGCCATGCGCTATCTTTAGGCTATAATGAATATAATTAAAGAGTTGTGGTGTCAGTTTAAATGACGAGTGATCATTCGTTGTTTCAGTTGTATTTCTATTGCTTTATGCACCTCTGCTAATAGCAGTGGTGAACGCGTGATCTGGCCTATTAACTGCAGAAAATACCTCAACGATAGAAGGATTTATTTTCAAACAAAATTTAATTATAAGTTTGGCAGAGGCAGGCCGATATATAATTAGCTTTCGTGTCGCATATTATCAACTAGACTGCACCATTTAATCGAGTAAACGCATGGTTGATCCAACTAATGATTATTGATACAATAAATGACACGGTAACAAATTTTCAAAGCAGCAATATATATTTCCCTAGTCTGTGTGCAGTAAATTGCAATACCAGTGAGTGTTTTAGTATTACAGATTGATATGGTCATTATTTAAAACTCCGTTTTTAAATTCTTGCAAAGGGATTTATAACTGCTTATGTAATTTCTATACCAATTAACACAATTGCAAGGTACCTCAGTTTAAGGTAGCAACTCATTCCAGATTGAAGGCAAAAAATAATACATCTATACAAATGGAAATATTCGAGAGCAAATAATAAGTAAGCTTTATTTATGAATTTGGACGAAATAATTACTGACTTTTGCTGACCGTGCATCTCAGTGTATTTATCTCAGTATTTAACCAACTTGATGCACAAAATTTGTTTCACAATAAGTTTT
>Ga0123353_10008501_pt1 | contig 14033 bp, 11 predicted proteins | sample TergutLab28metaG_3_FD_92763 | JGI IMG/M metagenome (GOLD analysis project Ga0123353, IMG submission 92763) | Labiotermes labralis P3 segment gut microbial communities from Petit-Saut dam, French Guiana - Lab288 P3 | ecosystem: Host-associated > Arthropoda: Insects > Digestive system > Gut ... | reverse complement strand
TGCTTGTCTGAACTCCAACCATGTCTTCTTCTGTGATACCACTAAACCTGAAACAAGCAAAGGAATTAAGTGTAATCCACTGCCACATGAGAAGGACATTAAAATTTAAGGTCTACACATTACAAGAATTGTTCTAATATATTATTAACTAAATTTACCCAAACATTACTACGAAATCTGGTCACCTGGAAGCCAACAAACCTCTGCGCCAATAGATTTTGTTTCCAGACCACCTGCATCCCATATGTAGTTTTACTAAAGTCTTAACTTTTTCTCATCTTCGATACATAAAATGGTCATAGATTAGGAATACCAGGCCAACACAGAACATCTGATTTTTTAATTGTTTTACAAAATGGCATACCATCTCTTACATGAGTTTTATTACAACGACTAACAACACAGAGTTGACGTTTCATAAAGAATGTATTTAAAATCCCCCCAAAATTAGAAAGTTTGGTAAGTAGGTGTATACTCCTATTGCACAGTATGTATCAAGAGTATTACATATAACTGACAACAAACACAAATGTGTTGCTACAGTCCTTGTATTTTGTAGCATAAGTAATAACACCTGCTGTGAAGAATTATCATGATTGCTTTCAATTTTAGTTGTCTTCATCATCAGCCTTTCTTGACCTGAATTTGGGTCAGCATGATGTGACTTCAAACAACTAGCATAATACTACTTGCATTACAGTAAACTCTCACTACACTGCAAATCGGATAAACTGCAGGTATGATGATGTACCCACAAGGCAGAAATTAGAGACATGTTGTCCCTCAAAACAAGACGTCAAAGATGTCTCCCAGCACCAGCAGTGAAATATTGGCCCAACATGTATCATCCTTCACCTACAACAAGTTAAGGATGCTCAAAAGTAGCAACCATATGACAGTGTCCAGTACATGTACCTGCAGAATACCCTCACTGAAAATGGCTCTTCACACCAAAAAAGATAAATATTGCATACCTGGTGTTGTAATCAGTGACTGGGTTTCCTGGTTTAACCAAGCTTTCATAGACTACATTCAGGTCTCGGTCTATGACTGTAACCCTTGTGAGTTCCAAACCTAGAGTAGTGTAGCACATCTCACAGTCCAAGGCATAGACACCATAATCATGATCTGCTGGATCCTCATCACAAGGCAGTGTTTTCACAAAACCTCGCATCTCATCAGGATCAAATCCATCGCACACATGGCATGATGCCACTGTACAGCCACCCACCTCACCATCACCACTGCAGCATGTGTAACGTCGTTCCCAACCACCCAAAACTGAAACAATCCAAAGCAAGACTTTAGGTCTTCAAACACACTTTGAGAAGTGTGACACCAATGCAAAATGGGGCCACATGACAATAAAAAAAGAGAAGGAAGCTTAATAAAATATTCACCAAGTTTGGACCTGAATATTCTCAATTACGGTAATGAGCCTACCTTTATGATTCAAAACAGGAAACAGATTACTAACCTGACACTAGGGTCCACCCTAGTGAAAGTCATGTATATACGATCAGCCCCGTCTGTCATATCACAGACACACATGCTTCCAAATAGGTGGCAAAGGACTACAGTTACTATCTAGGACCACAAAAGAGGCACCTGGGAATCTGATAATAATGATGATGATGATCTAAAGGTAAATACTGAGGCACACCATGAAGTATCATGATACAGAGCTGGCAGCTGATGGGTTGCAACATGCCATCCTACTCTACACTACCACAGTTTTAAAAGCTTCCGTACATGAAGGATAACTTCCTACATTAATAATTAGTCGTGAAAGTCATTCAATTACACAACAGAGTTATATAAACCAATTAGTAATGTATGAAGACACCGTTATTTACCTGAATGCAAGACAACTCTGATTGAAGATGAACCCCTGAAATAACAGACATCTGACAAGGGAAAATATACTTATCCAAATGTAAGATGACCCCCCCAAAATAAAACATCTGTTCAAAAGATAACATACTTTAATTTCATACACTTAATACATAAAACATGTCAGATTCTATCTACATGTACCAAACAGTGTCACATTCTCCATGTTCACAGTGAGTGTTTTCATCTTCCTCACGCTAACTCCATCCTCCTGACCACTGTTCCACAACATAACATCATCAGTCCCATTCACTACATTGGACAGACAGCACTTCTTAAAACCCTTCACAGTCACTGCTGGTGAGATGCATTGCCATTCCCTTATGATCCACGCTGACTAAATAATACATTTATATTTCTTGGTTTATAAACTTACTTCAATTCTAGAAGATTCACAATTTTCTCCAGACATGGTGTTAGTGGCACTAAAAATTTAAAATATGTGTGCTCTGATATTTTGTGTTGTATCTGTGGTATGATCAGTCTTGAGTTCATGGCTCTTTTTATGGGTTTTAATTTGTGGATTGATCCAGGTTTTATTTTTGAGACCTGTAGTTAATTTTTAATTTGTTCTCAGGTGCGTATCTGAACAAGTTTACTTTTTCTGTGGTGCTCAGTGACTGAGATTAGCTCATTCTAAGGGGTTCAGCAAGTTAGGTGCTGTGTTGCCTGATGACAGAAAGCCAACTTCTGAAACATCCTGCTTCTTTAAAAAAATAGCTGGACAAACTCCAAAAAAAGAAGACTGTGTCAGTTAACTTTAGTCATGCTCTGTTCTCTCTTACATCTACACATGACAATTTGGGTATGCAGAATTGGTTGGGATCCGCATGGCCTGGTTCAGAGTGATACAGTTTGGCACTTTAGATGCAAATTTAAGACAACCTCACATATTTAAGCACCAAATTTAAGGGAAAAAATCTTGCATTTGAGCAAGTACAGTGTACTTCATGTAGGGAAAGTTTGAAGGCTCTAAAGCACACTACCAGTGCTCAAGTGCATTTAAGGGAAATAGTAAGCTATATAAGAAAAGCATCAACAAGCTGAAAAAATATACAGATGTCTACAACTATAGTACATACTGAAGGTCTGATCTCCACTGTCAGTTTTGCAGAACTAATGTTCTTAAAAAAAAAAGTGTAGTATGTACATGAATTAACTATACAATAACTGCCAAGTCAATTCAGGAAATTGCAAGAAAAATGGCACTTTAAAGGAGAGCTGAGGTCTTTTCTTTTACAATACACATTCTTCTCTATAGACAATTATCTGTCTTATTAATTTGTAACATATGATGCTTCACTATGTGTTTTTCAAAAGATTACTTGTTTTTATATGTGTTGTGATACAAAGTCAGCTGACTTTTTACATATGTAAAGTATGTCCCACAACCCATAAAATATGTATATGCTGATATGGAGAAAATATATTTGTAGTAAGGTACACCTCACTAATACTGTGGCATTTACATTACAAGGGTAATCCTTGCAATATCGTGCATGTGTTTATCAATATGTTATCACACATGCAATGTTAAATATACTGTCACATATACATTAATATAGACTATATATTCTATGGACATTTCCTCTGACAATGAATTGACAAACAGGATGAATAAAATGAAATGAACTAAAATGAGAGAAAGTGTCCTGCAAGTTTGCTCACTTGATATGAAACGGAAGTGAAAGAAGCAGCTGAACAAACTTCCAGCCCAAACAAGAAGGCTGTTTAAAACGGGAAACCAGGTGACTTGGATTTGGCCATCAGCCAAATGCAACATAGAATCCAAGGAACCCAAAAGATGTTCACGGAGGACATAGCATGGAGGAACTGAGAATGTACCAAGCAGTAACCAGACTCATGAAAATCATGAGAAACAGGTGATCAAGAGAGTAAGCACTATGAAGTTACCTGAGAGTCAATATAATCAACTGAAAAAGGGGCTCAGGAGGATGTATGCAGCACCCAGTTTCCAAATTCAGATGTAACTGATGATGAGCCAGAGAATGACCAGGGACAACCATATCTGGACATGCAAATATACAAAACAAACAGAAAGGATTAGAAGCTATCTTGATGGATGATCAATATTAAGTTCAGATGGGCTACTGGCACATTTAAGCCATTTAAATAAGTAGGGACAAACGAAACTACACGTGCCCTCATAGAACAAAGCACAAGAATTTGAGCTCATAGCTTAAAAAAAGTGAGTGTGAGGTTCTCATGGCAGTGACTATGAAGATTCATGTCTTCTGGGATGTGACACCATGTAGTATGGTACACAAGTAATAAAGTTTTGGAGGCACCTGTGCTGCTTCCAGCTTTAGGGTCAAACAAATCTGTGACTGCAGTGATGCAGGCAGGAGCTACGTCTGAAGTATCAGTAATGATCTACCGGACTTCAAGGCACTACATCCTAGAAGACACTGATGCTCATAATATATTTAACACTTTCAAAAATGGTACTGACATCATAAACCTCATCTGCAGATGACGTACTTTCATCTACAAGAATACACATCAAATTACACAGTATCCAGGATGTAAGACCTGGGACAACTCAGTCGGTACAGTAAGTAGGCTAAGAGATGGATGATCTTGGGTTAAATTTCCAGCATGGATGAAAAATTTTTTCCCTCCCCCAAGACATCCAGACCAGCTCTGGGGCCCAACTACCCTCTCATAAAATGGATATTGTAAGTTCCCTACCCAGTGGCCAGGGCATGAATTTGAACATTTACCTCCACCTACCGCAAAAGTTTGTTAACGCATGCAGCTAAACAGCTACTCACCCTATATGCCTTCAAAGTACGGATAAGGACAACTTAACTATTTGTAAGTCCGCTTAGATCGGATGTCAAACAGAAATGCACACACATTAACTGTTTGGTGCCTAACGTCAAATATAGCTGTCACAGAATGTAATGCTCAAAATGCCAAAAGTCAGGTTAAGGAAATGGCATTTCATTGCCTTCCTTGTGCAGAGCTCATTAAAATTCCAGTCTTCTGCAGCTCCTACTTGACAATTTAATGCTGGTGCCAAAGGGTTAACTAACAACAAAAAAATCCAATTGATATTTTAAAAGCATGGTTACATATTGTCCATACTACAACTAACAACCTACCTCTTGTTTGGAACATTCTTCCCCAATGGTAAACACACTGTTCATCTTTAATTTGAAACCCATTCTTGTTGACAGAATATCCCTGATTACAGCGACAGCAAACACGAAGTACACGTTTCCGATTTGGTGAAAGCGGTGTCTTTTTTACAGTTCCTGGAGGCAAATGCATAATTGCAACACCCTTCTCTTCTGGGTGTGGCCGAGGAAAGCCATTTGAACACAGCAATTCTTCTTTGAGTACATAGGGTAACAAAAGATGATATAAGGCTTCAGCAGATGACTTTAATCCTGAAACAATATACTCTGTGTTACGAAATGAACGCTGAAATGGTCACCTATTGTGCCGTGTGATAATACATTACTGCAAGAATACCAAACTAAAGTTCCGCCACACAATTTCTTATGGGCAACATGTGTTACAAAACTGTAATCAGTTAACATTATTACACACCTCACACACTGAGATGACAACTTGTATGGGATATAATCCATGTTGCACAGGACACAAACCCAAGTCCTTTAACCTTGAGTAAAGGTCTGCAGCCTTCAGCAGTTCACTTCTACTAGCTGGACTTAAAGAACCAAAATCAATCGGCCTGTTAAAGGATGCTCTCCAAGATGAAAAGTAGGTTTTCTTTGAGGAAATATCTATTGACTGGCCTCTGTAGACCCTTCAGTTAGACAGCATGGCTGTGTGTGTGTGTGTGTGACACATACACACACATATATATTTCCAGGCACATTTTTTATACAAAACACATTCATTTTCACCATTTTCATACCTTACATTTAGATTACAGTTGACAGACACAAAACATATGAAAATAACTCAATTATACCCCAATAGGCCAAAAATTTAACAGTTTTTAGCCTAAACGAATGGCTTTAGAAACTCTTAAAATGTAACCGCTTTAACAAACTGTGAAATGCAAACAAATTTAAAAAAATGATAATTTTAATTCAATCCAACTTCATACATGGCAGCCATTTAAATTCTCCCTACTGCTACTACCAGTACCGGAAGTATGTATGTATTTTGACATCATTCTTAGCTACAAAGGTGGTGTATCATGACATTTGTTTATGAACAGCAGCCAGTCTTTGTGTCACATTTCTAGTTCTGAAGTTCAGTTTTTCCTTGCATTAGTCACAGCTGTCTTGATCCACTGTGTTTTCACAGTGTATGCAATACTGGTGAAGCTGAATGTTCATTCCTAATAATACCAGAAAAGTCACTAGTATAACCATATACCATATAACATTCGGGCTTGCGTTTTGCTAGGCTGCAATATCTACTGGATTGATGGGAAAAGCCATTTGAGACAGCACTGGGTTAAAAAAAATTGCCTGCTAGATGGTGGCGAAAGAGTTAAATGTGGACCAGAGCGGCTGCCACAACACTGTGCATAAAACAGATCTACAACACTATAAAATGCAGGGAACAGCCTTACTGAAGGAACTGTGACACATGATGAGATGTGTATATTGTGGCAAGCGTGCGAGACTATTTTGTACATACCACATAAATCCACATGCAACATTTTATAGATAAAGTCACAGCAACCATTCTCTCTGGCTGTCCTAACAAACTGGAAAGCCTAACTACCATGCAAATTTAGCTGCAGCTTAAAGCTGTAATATACACATTATCTGGCAGTATATATTATGAGTGGCTGGGCACAAGAAATTTGTAACACCATGTGGCAACCCAATGTACAGTCTGGCAGAATTGTCACCTGGTATATGTCAAGGAATTTTACCTTCTGTCTTGGTATGCCTCTTAATACTCCATGTTCCCTTTGAGCCACTGTGACCAGCCAGAATAGCTGAATGTGAAAACACACGAGGCTGAGTGGAGGCAGATGTGCTTGGTTGGCTAGTGCTTGCTGTCACAACAGAAATCAAAACCGCATTATGACAGCCTCCTGACAAAACAAAAAATCTATATACAGTACAAAACCTGCCCTTGGTTTGTGAGATTTCACGCTTCTGCCATGGTGTAAATGAGGTCTTCGCTCTTCTGCAACATTACACAGCATTGATTGGTAGTTAGTTACCTGTTACAATGTGCAACATCTAAAGAGCAAGGCCCTTTTTCCTTGCCTTCTTCAAACACATAGAGAAAGATACTGAACTTATAAAACTATTCTAACAATTGTTTTCATGTTTATTAATACTGTAGTCACAATTGCTTATCACATGATTTTAACCAATTATGGCTTCATATTATTCCATTTCATTTTTCATGTAGGTTTTGGTGTTATGACAGAATTAATTTAAACAACTACAAGTTATGATCCTGGGCAGTTTTCTGCAGTTTGTAACTACAGTTGACATTAAAGCTGCAGTTATCAAATTACCTGATCAATTTATATCACAACCAGGAAAAAAAGGAATAACAATAATTACACTGTAAACAGCATTACTAAAGTAAAAGTGCATTAACAGTATCATAAAATGTAGGGAAGACCTTTTACAAGATTCCATGCTACTTAACTGTACTCTGAAGAATGTGTTAGCACAGTCATAACAAGTCACAAAATTCCCTCTTTGCTTGTAGCTGTAACACCACTTTCACCACTGTATCAACACAAACATTCCCAGAAACACTCACATAAAACATTTCATCGATTTCACAACCTCCTTCTACTGTCAAGCAGAAATTAGAAACAATGGCACAGACTGGGACCTCATCTAGTAACAGCCAGTTATAGGGTTTGTCTATATTGAATTTCATCCTACTGGGGTGAATATTTAAATATTGGCACATGGTTTGCAAAAAATGCAGTATATGAACAGATGAAGATAGAATTATGAAATAAATGGCATTTGGGGGGGAGGGGGGGGGGGGCAGGCATTATAAAGCATGTCTTAAAAATGCAGAAAATTTTTTGTTGCCCAAATATATAAAATTAATTTCTAGCAGTGTTTTCCTACATGTGATCGCATATGCCAATGAAGGTCTTTGAAAGGTTATCATCTGTAGCCATCTGACATATCAACAGTCCACCACATTGTAATTTTTTGTGCATAACACATCTGTATTGTTACCTCAAGTTTTTACCCCAAATACTGGCAGTATGTGTCCTAAAGAATGATAACTACATTGGACTTGATTCCACTCAATACTGATTATTTTCAAATTTGAAATACACAGACCAGACTTATAGCAGAACAGTAACACAACATAAAGCAGTCCTATGGACTAGTACTGCAAGCCACACGAACAGCTGGAATTAACACAGTATACATGAATATAAATTTGGCACCATACATCAAAACAGGCTTGAGATTCATGTACTGAAGAACTTTTTAGATTCATGTAGAAGCAATTTAATAGTCCAAATGGAAATCCATCTGTCACACACACTTCTGGGGGGTGAGAGAGAGAAAAAACTAAACTGGACTGTTTTTTTCTCACAGAGATGGGCAGGCCATGGACCAGACTGATCTGACTCAGGATAGGAACAGGTGACAGGCTCTTATGAAAGCAGTAATAAAGCTTTGGGTTCTATATAATGCAGGGAATGTTGTGACTAATTGAGGACCTGTTAGCTTCTCAAGAAGAACTCTGCTCCATGGAGTTCGTTAGTTTGCACTGTTCTTCATGACCTTAAAGTTCAAGCTGTATATATTTAAATCTCATTAAGGTGGTTAATACACTGAATATCCCACAGAAAAAAAAAACCATACAACAAAATCAGTAAAGGAAATACTGTAATTTAAGAGGAAATTACAAGACATGACACATTACCAACCTTCAATCATTGCTTCTTTCCGAAGTCGACTAATTTTGTTTGACATATGACTTGAATACAAGGATCTGGTAGTGCTACGACCATATATTGCAGCTTCCTCTTCAATAGCCTGGTGACAAGAAGCAAGCATATATTCTCACTATTAAAATGAAAATAGATAGATATGCAAAACTATTATTTACTTATATCAACAATTTACAGAACATATAAGTAAAAATACACACAACCAACTGTTCTATTTTTCAGTTTTTAAAACAGAAAATACACTTTCTTTGTATTTCTTTTCGACCCAATAATTAGAAGTAAGAATATATTACCAATAAACCTCAATCAGTGAAGTCCTCAAGCATGGAAACCCCACTTCTTGCCTACAATTATCAAGTGAGCAAATAAAGATAATGTTGACAAGAATATCACTCTCACCAAGACAGTTACAATGAAAAATTAAAATCAGGAAAAAATAAGATGACTTAAAGTACAGAGAAGAAGCTCATATGATTAGGCCAGTAAGGAGACAATCGAGCGATAGATGAAGAAAGCAATAATAGGAGCCATTATGGTGCCAAAGGAAAATCATGATGAATGCTGATGATGTGTTTGTCAGTTACTGATAGTGGATGAGCCATATTATATACATCAGAGGTATAAATGTATGTCGATCCATCCAAGGCACATAACACGTATGGGAAGGGTCCGTAGTAGCAACAAAATATATAGCTCATATTATCTGTACTAAATAACAGCAACACAGAAGATCACTTTTCTGCATCAAAATGCTCCAGCCTGCCCTTCAACAGTTTAAAACATGAACATAAAAAAAAAAAAAACTACTGGGTATTACAACTCATTTATTTTGTTTTCTAGTCTCTGTACTTGTATATGCTGCAGCATTATCTCTTCAAGTTACTCATTCTTGTAAAACAGCCAGGAATTTCTTGCTCAGTCTGTAATATTAACCTTGGCAGCAAGAAGATTAACAGCCTAATTAACTGAAATGTGTGGGTCCCTTTTCTCGTGAATATTTCATACTTGCTACAACACTAATGATACTGACCTTAGAATGAGCATCTGAAGGATCTGGATATAGTTTCAAGTACTCAGCAACTAGGTGGTTCAAGTAACTTTGACGAACATTGGCTGGAATTTTTCCTCCCAGTTCACCAACTATTTTAGGTTGTGCAAGGACAGACTGTGGAGTTGAAAACAAACAAGATGTATTATCGCAACACATAGAAAATATGATAAGCTTATTACTGTATTTTCTTGAAAATAAGCCAACCCCTTGTCTTATTTTTTAATGTACGAATATGTCCACTGGACTAGCATTAGTGCTATTCACAGAGGGTTGATACAGCAGGTACCACTACTTACTGACCATTCATAGCACATTCTATTGAAAGAGAGAAATGCATGTACATTCAAATGACAATGAATTGCCATCTATCAGATGATGAACTTGCTGACCAAGGGTCTAGTGATGGACATCACATACCATACGAAATAAAATGTATTACTTGTGCTTCGTGCAGTTTAATATAGATCAGTTATTAAGTGTTTGCAGTACCATAAAAATCCTACTTTCTGTTTTTCCTCTTTTCAATGTATGTAGGAATAGGGGTTGGCTTATATTTGGTCCACTTTACAATCGAGTAAAAACTGTATTTCTCCTTTGAATCTATAACTTGATTTACTACTGTGTTAAACAATTTTTCCCAGAAATTATCTTGGTTAACTTCTGCTGTCTATACAGTGATACACCTATTTAATTTTCTTTTATGTATGGTTTTCCCCATTTCAAATCCATTTTATTTTATTGTGTCTATCATTTAGTTTAAAGTACTACCCACCGTAGAAGGTCTATGAGCAACACGATGACCACCTTTAGGTACAGTCTGGACAACTGTGTGTAATTCAGTACTCTCGGATTCAGAAAAGGCACCCCGTGAGGTAGGCACAGATGCTGTACCATCCTGTTTTCTCTTTTCAAATGCAGCTTGCATTCTCATCTTAGCATTAAGTAAGTGTAAAACATTTGGTACATGTGCGATACGAACACGGCCTGGAAAAAATAATCAGTGCTCTCAACTAAAAGAAAAACAAAGACACAAGAACAGAATGAAGATAATGCATCCTGACTGCACTGGTCTGTTTACTGGCACAGTAGGCTTATTATATGATAACACAACATTCTGTGAATACACATAATGTGCGAAACTCACTTGACCTAGAGACAATGTGTTCAACAATAAGTGTTAAGTGACTTTAGTGCCACTCTTAATAAAAAACATATCTGCATATCATATAATTAATTTTTATTATCCAGAAACAGGGATTTTAAATCTCCTAGTACCATGGAGCTCGCAGCAGCATTTTAATCAGGGGGTAACAGTTTAGCAAATGGGAAAAACAGATTTTAAAACTCCAGCCTTTGCAGGCCTGAAAGCCACTTTTAAAGTATGGGAGAGTGCAGGAACAGAATTAGTACTACTGAAAAATGTGGTACTTTGCCAGCTGGACCATGCACATATGCTGTTGCAATAGTGCAATGCACACAACAAAGGTTAGTATCTTACACTAAAATAGGTGGTAAAAATATGTGATTAGCAGATAACACATGCAATGTTATGTTGTGTAAACCTTGACAGCAAACTTCAATAAAATAACACAACAAGAACTTACCACATCTCAGACTAATTTATCCAAAACTGTCCACTTTAAACATTTCTGATAATGTATATATCATGAAGACTATACAGGCATAGCTAAGTAACACTTTCTTATAACGAAACTCTATCCACCTCCATGGTACATTTTTCCTTCATCACTTGAGTTACACTGCTGATAAAAATATTATCTGAGCTATTTTCTTCTCCTGTATTACAACCCAAAGAATCTGTATTGCAATCATCCAAACCAGTCACCTCTTTAGGCATTCACAATAAAGTAAACAAAGAATGGCTCATGTGGATACATCTCTCCATCAGTCACTGACCTAGTACCAGTGACTAAACCAAGTCATTTAATTAGCACACCAACTAATGCACACATATAAAACTTGTTTACATTAAAACATTTTTTAAAACATTTTATGTATGTGCATTAGTTGGTGTGCTAATTAAATGATTCTATGAAATGCATGGTGCAATGATGAAGATCAACCAAGTCATATTTTCTTGAAATTTAGAGAGCAAGTGTCCATTTCACAAAAATCAGCACAGTAAAAGCCATACTTTATATACAGGAATAAATTAATTTCTAACATATTTTCCATATGTACTGTCTGCTTTGGGTGGAATATAGTGTAAGAGAGCTACACATAATGCTGTTCAGCATTAGTGACTTCCACAAGGAATGGAGCAGCAAAGGGCATGCTTTCCTTGCAGGTGTAAATGAAACTATATTGAGGCATGCACTGTCAGCCTTTAAGACATTTTTAACACACATAATGCCTTTCTAAAGCTGGATACTACATCACATAGAACACAATTTGCAATCTTGCCCTACAGAGCTGACACTACAGATAATGTTTTTCTAGAGATACAAAATTTACCCTACTTCTCAATGTCTGTGAATATTTTCACATCTCTAACATTGTCTTAAATCTGTCACTATATCAAAATATCAGTGAATTCTTTCAATTTCCGAACACTGCACACAGGTCCAATATCCTCCAAAACCAAGCATCTTAAACAATCAGCTTATATTTCATCTGTAGCAAATATGATGTTTGGGTCCCTGCTATTTCATTCTCAGAAACACAAAAATTTGTTCCTAAGAGTAAAAAATGCCCAGAAAATTTATCCCATAAAACCTGGGGGGAATGAAGGTTAAAAAGAAAGATAAATGGAAGTTGTGAGATGCAGGAAGTGGACTGTATAACTACTAAAGACTAATGCTTTTAGGATAATCCTTAAGACTATGCACCTAACAGCCAACTGTTTTCCCACTTCAATCCTACAAAAGTGGGATAAGAATGAAATAAGGACAAGTAATCACACACAAAGAAACCTTGACACAATTATGTTGAAACTGACCTCACAGGATTTATCATTCTATCAGATTTTCATTTTAATACATTTTCAGAACCTGATAAAATTAATTTTAATGACATTTCACTACATAACAGCTGGATACTGTTAGATCACTCACGTGACATTCCACTTGAGGGCACAGAACTCACACTGTTGCCAGAACTTGCACTAATATTTGAGGTGCTCCTGAAACCAGGGGTTGACATAGTGCTTCCTGCATTGTCTGACATCTTCCTCTCCTGTAGTTCTTGCATTCTGGCAAGCCTCATGTTCATAATCTGTTCTCAGAAATTCAAATTTATAAATCATGCAAATTTGTGCTTCAAATGCAAATAATGAATACTGTTGCTGTTAATCAATCTTCAAATCCAGGTATAAAGTGAGGTGAGCAATATGCAGCCTGTTACATGTTAATAATGACCTCACTATGCAAACTATTTATTACAGACAAGGCAATGACACTACAGTTAATATTTTATAACCATTTTATCTGGTGGTGATGAAATGCCTCTAAACAATTAAGGTAGACAGAAGCAAAACAGCATAATGCACGGTGACAGAAAATGATGCTGGAAAGAAGTATGTTAAGTTAAAGTTCAGAAGATTTGAAGACAAGCAGTAAATGCAGTGTGGATGACTTCAAAATCATAACCACCCTTCAGAATTCTCTAAAACACTGTATGGCCATTTCAATGCCCATATTTTGACACTAACAGGCAGTTTAATTTGAAAGGGTTTTATTCATTACATTATACTATGTTCAGTTCAGCACCAATTCAGTACATTTTATTACATAAGACAGCCTCTCTCTGTACTACAAACAATTACAAGCTTATTACAGCAGAACACACAATGTTAAAAAGGGCAATGAACACATAATTTTCTATAACACATCACTTTAGAATTTACTAACCAAATTTAAAAATTTAGTGCCAACAAAGAATGCTAATACCCACTGACAATGAACACTATTCCATATTTATCTAACACATATGTCACATATATTTTTTACTGCTAACCAGTGTACAGTGGGGTTCATTTGTGAAAGATCCTGTTTTGTTGAAAAGCCACAATTTTTGGGGCATCTTATTTCAAGAATTCAATTCTAAACAAAAACCAAAACACATCTATATCAGCAGGAACAAATGATTCATTACTGTACACATGTTATACCTTATCTTGTACAGTTCCAAGAACAGTGTGAGTCCTGCTGGTCTAGAGTG
>Ga0123353_10008499_pt1 | contig 14035 bp, 8 predicted proteins | sample TergutLab28metaG_3_FD_92763 | JGI IMG/M metagenome (GOLD analysis project Ga0123353, IMG submission 92763) | Labiotermes labralis P3 segment gut microbial communities from Petit-Saut dam, French Guiana - Lab288 P3 | ecosystem: Host-associated > Arthropoda: Insects > Digestive system > Gut ... | reverse complement strand
AGAAAGATGCTCCATTTCCGGAGCCCTCCTTCCACTATCTCTCACACTTCCCTGTAAACAGACCCCTCCCCATGTTCCCCAATGGGACCCCTACGGGGACACCTGTCCACAGAACCTGCTACATTCCATCCCCTGAAAATTCATTGTTCCCTCAGAGTCCCCTGTAAAGTAGTCCCCTCCATGTTCCTTAACAGGGTCCCCATGGACAGAGATACCCCATCACCAGAGCCACTGGTCTGTTTATTCATGTATGTCTATCAGAGTTCCCAAAAAGGAGCCCTCCCACAGAATGGGGAAAAACATAAGGTCACCATCCATGGAGCCCCATGCAGACGGAATACAATGGGGTGTGGCCTGGTTCCCCAAGGGGATCATTAGTGACACTGCTTTCTCTACCCCAGTGTCACGCAGCCCTCGGCACGATACCTTCCACCTTGGATTGGGTAGACCAGAGTCCTGTTAGCCAGTGTATGTTGTAGCAACCATCATCAGAATATACTCTCCACAATTGTTACCGCCTCCCACATGACCCAGGGTAGAGTAGAGTATGAATCTACGATACCCCGAGGTACGGACGAGGGGTTGGCTTTATGGAAGGAAAAACCAGTGTATAATTTAGAAGATATATGGGAGTGTTCAACAAAGTAATGTATCAAATGTACCGAAAATTTGCCGTACGTTTATACTGCAAGGAACTTTGTATTATCAGGTATCTGGAAATATCAGACAGAGTTTTCTCACTTTGTTCTTAGTTTTAATGTATCAGATTAATGTCATAGATGATGCCAACTGTATGCATAATGTAACATTGAGGCACATTTGTATCTTCGCATCTTGGACACTTCTCATGTGGTCATAAGGTATACTGCACTGTGGGCTCACTTTTCATTAATATTCACAGTTGTACAAATATTATAGAATGTTGTTGCCGGTATTGGGGTCTGTTTCTGTGCTGCAGAACTTATTATTTGTGAGTGTAGGTAGATTGTGGTCAATTTGTCAGTCATACAGAAATCATATGTTCACCCCATCAAAACGTTTCATAACTGCTGATTTAAAAATAGTGTTTCATATACAGTTTGTTTGTATAAACAAACTGTATATGAAACACTCTCATACATGGTCTACGTAACTCAAATATTCACCCCATTGAAACATTGCATAATGGCTAATTTAAAAATAGTGTTTCAGATACAATTTGTATACATATTCATAATATATCTGTGTGTCAAATTTCATATTAATAGAAATTTTTAATAAATATTAACTGTTACAAAAGCATGTTTTTTATATTCTTTCAATATGCTTTATGTCAGTTGCTTGAGGAAATATGGCAGAATATTGTTGATTACTGTTATTACTGATTGCTGCTGATGGCAACCATGGTAACACTAGTAACCAAAGTAGTCGTTAATTGTAATCGGTTCTTCATCAAAAGTGGCTTTAGTTTTGCTTGATTTTAGGCAAACTTGAATTTCCTTGACAAATTTCAGTAAAAGTGCCTCGTATAAAATGTCATGAAAATCTGCACAGCGGGACTCAAGTTGCATGCAGATGGACTGATGGGACGGACAGACATGACAAAGCTGACAGCTGCTTTTCCACTTTTCAAAATTTGCTGACCCGTAAAAACATTGGATAATGTACCAAGAAACAGTGTAGCTTTTGTTATGGTAAATGTAAGTGTACATCTGTGGAGGTGGTGGTGGTGGTGGTGATATGTAATGCTTATTTAGCCTTGAGTTTGATTGTGATAACTAATGAACCTTTCGGTTTTGCCATGTAAAGTTTTTATGACGGTGGGCCATAAATGCGTCTAAAAAATTTTACGTGAAAGACGATTTTGTTGACACCCCAGGCTTGTACAGCGGTGCTGCTGAAGACTTCAAACCTCTGGGATGTGACGCCATGTTGTCAGGCATGTGGTTCCAAACATTTGGGATCACTGTAGTGTTTTTGTGTTCAAGGCTCAACTGGTCAAGGAAGAGTAGCCAATAGCCATTCTTCTTTGGCCACTTGGTCCTTAGCAATGAGGCACTATGATCTTGCATAATGTTGGGAACTACTCGCCCAGTGACACATCATCACACACCAAAAGACTTGCCTCTACAGCAGCGCTACTGTGAGAACCTCCTTTGGATCGAGTATCGGTGAATTTCTGCTGAACTGCATGTTGGTATTTCCCAGAACATGACAGTTGTTACAGTCACTGCAATAACCTTGAGTCTCATGTATTAATAAGCATTGTGTGTTACATGCAGGCAGACTTAATACATCTTGGAGCCAAGTTTGCACCGTGCATGCGGAAGGATGCAAAAATTTTGAAGGAGATAGAGAAGGGAAGGGAGAAGGAACGTGAGACAGCGTGCTGTATCCGGAATGACGACTCAGGCTGTGTGCAGTCCTCGCAGGCTGACTGCTCAGTAAGTTGCGATATTTAATATGGGCTAGCGGTTTGCTGGTAAGCCACAAAATATAATGCTATATTAATTTGCTGTAAATGTGGAAGTGGCTTTATTACAGATAACGTGAACTTTGTACTTCAGTGGACTAACAAGAACAGTTTTGACCTTTGCAGTAGTTGCGCGGGGAAGTCAGAACGTTAGTGTTTATAACCAGTAATCAAGGATCCAATTAAAAATACATTGGGCTAAAGTGCAGTTTTGTGTGTGTGTGGGCGCACATGTGCGCCCGCACGCCGTTATTTTCTTTTGTGTTCTTTATTGTTAGGGCTGTGTGTAGATGTAAATGTAGGCCTGTCATAACCTGAACGCACAACAAATGGCAATCATTGGAAGGTGATAGAGATGTTTGTGACAGGACGTGTACGTTTTCTTCATAAGGGTAATGCTGACATAAGGGACACTACTCACACTCTCAAGGTCAAAGTTGTTGTCATCAGTTGCGGATAGTAGTGTGGTGTTGAACTGACAGACAGAATTTCAAGTGAATATGAACTGTGGTGGTAATATGTAATGGATTTATATATATATATATAATTTATCATGGGTCTCCAATCTGCGGCCTGCCAGTTACGTTATGTGGCTCTCAGCCAGTTACAATTATTGTCATGGCTGTTTGCAAAAAAGGAGTGGAGACCCATGTCTTGTGTAGTTGCTGCTGGGTTTATTTTCATGAAATGATCCATGCTGCTGTTAAATTTAAATAAAATGAGTTTTGTGTTCTCTAGTGTGGTAGCAGTCAGGGATATATATTACAGTTTATCTTTGTTTCTTTGAATTTATAAATATATTTTATCTTGAATGCTTGGGGGCTTGTGGATTTCAGGATAGGGGGATTTTTGTACAGATGTGTATAATGTACTAAAACCGTTTAAAATTTAAAAAAAAAAAAAAACTGATTTGTCTTCAAAACGTTTGTTTGGTTAGTGACCATCAGTTGCAAGGTGTCAACTGAGATGTCACTAGGAACATGTGAAGGTGGGAGAGCTGCACTGATATAAGTAGTAGAAGCTGAATTTATTTCTTCTGGAATGCAGCCAGATCTTTGGAGTATTCTGGATAGTGGAATGCCAGATGAAAGATCCTGTACTTATATATTCATCTTGCAACCTTAAGAGGCTCTGTGCCAGCAGAATAAATTTATTACAGTGGTGTTGTACATTGGTTTATATGAATATTAATGACATGACAGGCCACTTAATGCAAGATAGACTCACACAGAGAGAGAATGTATTAGTGTGAAACATATCAAAACCATGAGTCCACATATTAGATGTTTTTTTCACCCTAAATCCTACAGCTGTGCCATGACTGAGGCAGTTAGGTGCTCGCCTACCAGTGTAGGCCAATCCATGTGATTTTTGTGCTGGACAGGGTGTCAATGGAAAAGGTTTTCCTCCCAGTACCAGCTTTCCCCTGTCAATATCATTCCACTATTGCTCTCTACTCACTCACTCACTCACTCACTCACTCACTCACTCGCCTACAACCAGTTTTGTATAATCTTAGCAACTGTCAGCGCACGTGCGGGCACACTGTCTCTCTTTCTCCCACGCTCTCTGCAACCTGATGTAATGTACTGTGTAAGACAGTTCTAGTAAGTTCTACTGAAATGGGCATGGTACTGAAATTGTATTGCACATCAGTGCACAAGTGCAGTGATTGCACTGTCATCTGTAATTAGTATGCGATTAGCATACTGCAAGTGGAGCCATAATGGTGCACATAGTATTGAAATTGGACTGCAAGCTGGATTGTCCAGGGTTCAGTTCCTTGTGGGGGCAACATAGTTCTTTCCTGTGAAGCATCCAGATCAGCAATGGGGATGCTGGGGGGTTTTTCTCCTCCACGGGTAGAGTGGCTGGGCCATGTAGCTGACCACTTGGCATCTATCTAATGCTGAGGTGGTAAAGAGTAAGTGGAGCTACACCTCTGCTTCATCTGCAACTTTTGTGTTGCCTGTAATGCTTGTATTTACTTGTCAGTGTTTGTCACTGTCATTTTATTGTTTTGCTAACATCTTTGAAGTTAAATTGAATTTGAGCAGTAAAAGTAAAAAACTTGAGAAAACAACACTTCACTGATGGAGCTAGTGGAATAATCACAGCTATTAATGCTGAATGTAGATGCGCTGCATCCATTGTGGTGGCAGTGTGCACTTAGAGTGCAGATGTACTAATTTTTGGTGAAAGGTGTTACTTTCACAAGGTGTCAAGATTATTAATTAAATTCTAAACAAAGATGTAAATTTTTATTTATTTCCTCAAGAATATTGCTGTATATAGGGACATGTTACCTGACGGCTGTTGCTAGTCATTTCCCATCGAATTGCTGAACTTATAAATCTTTGACAAGCAGTGAACAGCATGGTTATTAGACATGACACATATCTGCAAGCTGAAGGATCACATTTCCAGCACCCTCTTTAGATACAGGGAATAAAACTCTGACATTGACTGCCATACTTTGATCAAAAAGTGCAAAAGTGCATGGACCTCAACTCACAGCTCATTGGATTAGTGATGAGTGGTGCCATGCTTGCTTTCATGTTAAACGGTCTGAGTGCAGTAGCGATGCAAGTTATCGGATAAAATAATGTATTTGTGTTGTTATGACAGATGAACCCCTTTACAATTACAGTAGTGCCTGCTGCTGCACTTGCAGTGCCAGGCACAGTTAACTGCTAATCTTGTAACCTTGTGAATTGGCTCCAACTAGATGAATAATGTGATTTTTCTGTTTTTGTTCCAACCAACCGGTGCGGGGACTAAGACCAACGGTATGTTGTATCATGTGATTGGGTGGTTCTTTTAGTGCCTGACTGACACAGCATAGACTGCAGTGTTGCCACTAATTGTGTAACTGTCCCTTGAATCGTGTGGTTTTGTTCAGTGTCTGTGTGTTCTTGATGTAATAGTTCAGTATAATTGGCATAGAGGATAGCTGTTTGTTGGCTTGTCTGTTTGCTTGTTTGTTTGCTTGTTCTAAGTGTTATGAATTCCTTGTTTAGAATTTGTATAATGGGCTTCAACATGAATGGAAGAAAGGAGAATGGAGGAAATGGCATAATGTGAAGCTACATGATTTGTGCTCTGGAAAGAGTATTCTTTGGGCATTAAAATCCAGGAAGATGAGATGGGTGGGGCAACTGACATTTATACAGAGAGAAAGTTGAGATCTTTTGAGGGTTTCGGTGGGGAAAACTGAAGGAAAGAGAGACTTGCAATAATACATAGAGGTAAACTGGAGGTTAATATTAAAATTAATCTTATAGAAGTGTGATATGAGGTTAAGACTGGAGTAATGTGAAAAACCAAGCAGCATGTTCAAAGCAACAGTGCCTGGTTTCCCCCACTTGCTTGTAGTCAGTGTTGTGACCATGCTACAGGCTGGATGATCCTGGTCCAGTTCCAGACACTACCAAGAAATTGTTTTCTTCTCAAAAATGTCCAGACCAGCTCTGTGGCTCGCCCGACCTCCTATTGGGTGGGTACCAGAAACTCTTTCGCTTGGGGTAAAGTGGTAGGGATGTGATATTAACCACTTGCTTCCTTCCATCTAGTGCGAAAGTTAAGTATGATAGGAGGTGTACCTCTCCTCCCCCTGTGTGCCTTCACTGAGACAATTTCACATTTGTATTGTACCAGAATACTTCCTATCTCAGTTCCCTGTCACTGCCTGATATGATCCATCCATACGACATTCTCACACTACTCACTTCATGCCAGCATATCCACACTCACCAGACTTCACAACATTATTATCTGCATTATGCCTGTTCATTCAGCAGATTACAGATTACAGCAGCTAATCTGGCTGCCATTTCAAACATCTTCCTGAACTCCATTTTTTCTGTTGTTGATATGTCAAGTTGTTCATGTAAATCATCTCAGGTCTCATCCTGTCACCTTGTCTGTGCCAGTTTTTTTTTCTTATATTATTTATGGAATCTTTAATTTCGTGATCATTTATTAGCAGCCAAGAGGTGTGAAGCCTACCATCCTTTGGCAGATTTTAAAATTGCTTTCAAATTTTACATGAAGAGAGCTGAAATTTAAAAATGTTTATTTCTTGTAATGTGGTTGGACTGACACCATCTGTTTGTAGTAGAAGTGGAACCTGAGATTATTGTATTATTAACCTAAATTTGTGAGTTGCAAATTATTTATTCTCAAATGGCATTCTCCTAACTAGATAACTCCTTGGAGCAGAGTCCTTGTTGAGAGGCTGCTAGTTCCTTAGCTGTTCAAGAAATTCCCCACATTGTATGGAACCCACAGGTTCATTATTCTGTTCAAAGAACCAGCCACCTGTCTCTTTTCTGAGCCAGATGAATCTGGTTTGTTCTCTCCTATCCCAGTTCTTTAACATGTATCTGTGCTTAGGTCTGCCAAGTGTGATATTTCCTTCATGTTTTCCCACCAAAACACCATGTGTGTTTCTTCTAGTCCCCCATAAGTGCTACACTCCCTGCAAGTCTCGTTTTCAAAGTGTTATTTGATGGAGAGTGCAAATCATGATGTTCTGCGTTATACACGTTCATTCACTCTCCTGTTACCTCCTCCCTCATACACTGAAATATCTCCCTCGGCACTCTATTCTCGAACATCCTCAGCCTATGTTCTTCTGTGATTGTGAGTGACCAAGTTTCACACCCTTTCAAGGCAACATGCAGAGTTACATTTATATTTTGAGATATAAATGGGAATGCAGCAAATTCTGGATTGAATCATATGAGGCATTTCCCAGATTTGATCTGCTCTAAATTTATTCATGCATGCAGTTTTGATTTGTTACTGTCATATGCAACACATTCAGAGAATTTATTACCTGTCTTTGTTTCTGATTTTGTCCTGCATTTTCTTTATGAGACGTACACCATACACTTAGTTTTCTCACTGTTTTCTTCTAGACCAATCTTATTACTAGTATTTGTGTGTATTTCTGATGATTATTAATAACAAAAATTTAGTTCTCATTTATTAATGTGCTAGCTGAACAGTGCAGTGGCCAGTGACAGAAGTAGCACAAAATGAATACAAGTTACACAAACAGGCAGGCATACAAACAACACAACGCAACAGTCAACAAAAAGTTAGATTTATAACTTCAATTCAGTCACAGATTATCAAATAATGAAAATTATAGTGGGATAACTCAGTTGGTATAGTGACTTGCTGCAGGCTGGACAGTCCAAGGATCTTATCCTCTTGGGGTCGTGATTTTCTGCACTTGTCCAGACTGAATTGGGGTACGCAGCCTACTATACGATGGGTACGGGGTTATTCCCAGAGGTAAAGTGGCTGGAGCATGGCATTAACCATCCACCCCCTTCAGTAGCTGAGGTTAAAGAGAGGTTAGAGTTATACCTCAACACCCCCTCTCTGCCTTCGTTGCAGGGTGTGGGGTTGAATTTACCTTTTACTCAAATGAAGTATCAGTAAATTACCATCAGAGTTCTAATTTGAGTACTAACAATGTAGGCATCACTGCATACCAAATAGCTGCTGTTATACATCTAGCAGAAGGACATCTTTTGTAGAGTGCAGAAAACACAGTGAAAATTATTGGCATAAAAACTGACAGATTACACACAATATGTGGGACACGCCATCTTATTTCACTCTCTCATTTGTTTCGGAGCTGCAGTACAGTTAGTATTACTGGATAGTACTACAGTCATTAACACTTACTGCCAAACAAATGCTGAATTATGTACCAAATGGAAGAAGATGGCTGGAAGACTTTTGAAGAGATTATTGAACAGGGCCAAAACAGGTCTATTAGCCTAATTCATAATGATAAAGAGTTATATCCCTAAGCCAGTTGAGTGTATTCTTATTTATTTAAAAAATTCTACTTTCTGCTTACACTGTGTATTGTATGGATCTCAGCACAAATGGCTCCTATTTCCCACTGGAATCAACTGGTTGGCTTATAACCTAGATGGAATGTGCTTACTGCATGGTATGAACTGAATGTACTATATAATTTAGGAAAATCCTAGTGTCTGAAAGGTTAAACATTTTATTCTGATACTGTACTATAATGAGCTGTATTTTGCTTTTATCTGATGCTAAATTATATATGGAAAGATAGGAGGATTTGCTTGTATGTTAAGGAACTGTCACCCTCACTTTATGATGACTTATGTAGCATGTGTTGGTCTTGTATTGTGCATGTTGAAAACATTGTTCATGAAAGTGTATAATGGATATATAACAAAGAGTACACACCTTGCAGATATAAAGTAAGTGATAATTGTATCAGTTGTTCAATTGAAATTTTTTTAGAAGTGTGGCAAATATCGCAGAAGTTTTTGTAGTTCTTTCAGTGATTTCCATACTTATGTATTTACCATTTTGGATGAAAATCACCTGTTGCAGTGTGTCTTGTGCCTTACTGTTTGATCTTACGATATGATATTACTGTATGGGTTCTTTGGTTAAAAAATGTTGTGATAATGCTACTTGCTTTAATCTTGTTATGTCACATTGTAAGTCAATGAAACTGTAGTTATTGTGTTAGACTTGAGGGTCTTACAGTGGTGTTGGAGATGATTCAAGTCTTCTGAGATGTCATGCTGTGTTGTTGTGTCAGTAGTTCTCAACGCTTTAGAAAAACTGGTCCTTCAAAATGTCAATAACTGTTCACACAGTGACACAGGGTGACACTGCAGGAGACTTGAGTCATATTTGTTGCTTTTATTAATACATATATTTTTGTGAACTTACGTTTTTGGATCGTGGTGATCCAGTAATCCATTTTACACAGTTTTTTAGGCAAATATGTTTTGGTTAATGCAGTTCTGTAGATAAATACTGTATTACTGTAATGGAAGACTAGGTTTCTTCTTTACCTTTGGCGCTAAAATATGTGAGGTCATTTTAAGTTCATATATGAAGTAGTGAACCGATCTGTGTTGAACTGAATCACTCAGGACCAGACCATTCGGACGCAAAATAGGGCCTGCATCACCAAATCATCATGTGTAAACAAAAAACAAAAGAGAGAACAAAGTGTGACTGATATTATCTTCTTGTTTGGGATTTTGTCATTTGTCTAATTTGTCAAAGAAGCACTATGTTTTGGAAGCCAGCTGTTTCCATTTTAAGGCAAAGAAGCGTGTAACCTGGTGGACCCTTTCAATCAAGCTATTCTCAGTTGCTGGGCACCATAGCAACAATAACACCTTAAGATATGCACCTGAGAACAGAAGTAGTCCAAGGGTAGTAACAGGAAAATGGCTATTGAAAATTCTGCAGATTAACTAAAAGACTCAAAAGTAAAACCTGGACCAATCCACAAATTAAAAACCATTAAAAAAAGCCACGAACTCAGACTGATCAGACCACAGACAACAACAAAAATTCAGAACACATGTAGTGATTATTCTAAACACCACTAACACCATCTGTGGAGAAAATTGTGAATCTTCATGGGTATAAACATAAATGTATTATTTAGTCAGTGTGAATCATAACTGCATGGCAGCACATTACACCAGACGTAACTTCGAAAGGTTTTATTCAGTGCTGTATATCCAATGCAGTGGATGGGACTGATGATGGTATGTTGTGGAACGAAAGTGAAGAGGATGGGAATGTTAGGAGTGAGTGTGAGGAAGATGAAGGCACTGACCATGAAGACGTTGACAGTGACACTGTTTGGTAAAGGCAGACAGAATCTGACATGCTTTGTGTATTAAATGTGTGAAATTAATAGTAAAGTATTTTTTCTTAGCAGATGTTTTATTTTTGGGGATCATCTAATATTTGGATAAATACATTTTCCCTTGGCAGATGTGTTTTATTTGGAGGGGGGGGGGGTCATAATAGATAAGAGTTGTCTTACATTCAGCTAAATATGGTAGGTAGCATTATGGAGTCCTTGTATATCACCATGAACACACTGGAATGAGCAGTGTGTGCATGTCAACACAGCTTTCAGTCCACTTTGTTCTATTTTACATTGTTAGGCGCATGTGTGCATAGTGGCTGTTAAGGTCACTGACTGTTCATTTGCTTGTTTGTACCTATGTAGCAAGCTGAAAATGGCTGAATGACTCGCCTAGAAATCTTTGATTTGAGAATTTTTACAAAAACTTGCCAAGACATTCAAATTTTCATTTAGAATTTACATTCTTCATAAGAAGACTTAACCTGATTGTAGTGTAGCTGCTAGGTTGCAGGGAGAAACAGTCCATCTGGGGCATCAAATTTGGAAGCAGAAACGCCCCATGATAGTCATACAGTTGATAGCTGAGCCCACAACACTGTACACAGCTGCAATCAGAACAGCGTGTCTGCTTTTAGTTTGACATATGAATGGCCAGGAAGTGTCATATCTCATTCAGAAACAGCATTCTATTGGCTGTGTATCCATACACAAGGCTTGCTGCTGCATGTGTAATGGTTCTTTCCAGCACTCGCCTCTCTCTAGTGCCAAGTTTAAAGAGAGGAGCAGTACCTCTTCTTTGCTGTGTGCTGCCATGGTATGGACTGTAACAACTTAGTGTTTCAATTTGTTTGTTCCCCTACTGGATCTGCTGATGACTGAAAACGCTAGAGTGAGAATCAATTAAATGTTGTGTGTGGACATACATGTACTCTGATAGTCACGTTTGTTGATACGTATGTGTGTGTACATACATACATACAATATGTATGTATGTATTGATCGTATGTTTGTTTATATGTTACAGAAAACAATATCTACATGGAAGAAATGGTCAGCCGGAGATTCAGGACCGGGGGGCCGAATATCTGGATCGGTGTGTGGACTTGACCCCAAGTAAGCATGAAATTGTAGATTAAGTGACTGAAGTGGGGTAATGTCATATATCAGTGAATATGATCTGTAGCGATGTTTACAGGAGTCATTCAATGATTTATTAGTGGTACAGGTTTTCAGACTTCAGTGGCAGGTGCTGATTAAATGACAGGTGTCCTGGGTTCTGAGCATTTGTATGATTGTAGGCTGACACTGACCATCCAAAAGGACTTACTGCCTCCATTTTCTGGGTGATGGAATTGTCTTAGTAGACGTTTAGGTGATCTATGGCCAGCCAGCCATCTGAAAAGTTACCTAAGGGTGTGACAGACACAAAGCACATTATCACCGGTTTTTTTTTTTTTTATCCATTTGTATACACAAAGTGCATTGCTGGGCTGTGACATGTGGATTGGGCCTATGCTAACAGAGTTCCTGTCTTGACTGAGGGCCTTGACAGGGGGGAAGAATTCTGGTTGGATGGTTGTCTGGGGTTTGAACACAGACTGGATTTGTTGTGCAGGCTGCAGGACTTTGTGACCTGGTTGTGGAGGTTTGTGGAGTCACATTGGCTGGGGCATTGCTAGAGCCCAGGAAAATGCTATGCATGTGGAAAGCCTTATACTGTCTGGAGCTCTGAAGATGGTTGTTTATTATCCTAGAGGTGCTTACTCAGATGGTGCCCTCTCCTTGAAGATGGAGGCAGCATATTACTCCAGAATATCAGTTTGCCTGCCTACAAAACCAAGAACACTGTTGTTTAATCTGTTAATTAAAGTTAATGTTATAAGTCTTACACAAATGGCTGCATGTCACACACATGCATATACATGCACACAGTTCTAACAAAACTTGTGATCTGATCCCCATGTCTTTGTAGTGTAAAGCAAGGAATTTCATTAGTAAGTGTAGGACACTTTTCAGCAAATTTGATCTGTTTACCATGTAACTAAATGATAACCCACACCATTTTTTCAGTCTGTACTATAAATAGCTCTTACAGCAAATATTGCCAGGAAATTAAATGGTAGTCCAGGTAATTTTGCGGCCTACACAATATGACTTGAATATATCTTTAATATTTTTGACATGTCATGCATCATACAATGTTGCAGAATTATGGTTTGTATGTTGTGCTTGTGGTCCCACCACAGCAGTTTGCATGGGCATAGTAGTGGTATTGTTAATGGTATAAACTTTGTAAACATGCGTGCAGAATAAGGTAATATTATCTGCTCTTTTGTATCTCAAGTTTTTTAACAATGTGAAGAATACAGCAGAGTCTGCATGGTGTGGTTAGTTGGGACTCATAAAACGGTCTTGCATATTGGAATCATGAAAATTTGGACCCCATTTTTGGTGTAAAATGTCTGTTTACAGAACTTTGAATGTACTGGTAAGAAATATGTAACAAAAAAAAATCATATAAGGTTACTTGCAATAAAATACAAACACATTTTGGAAGCATGCAGTACATTGTATGATGGAAGGAGAATCTGATTCCATAAAACATTGAAGCAGTCAGACTCATTTAATGAAAGGCAGAACCTTGGCTGAGCTGAGAGTGGTCTGTGACATAAGAGGGTGAGTGGGGTAGGCTGAGTTACCAGCCACATGGTCTCACCTCAATTTTTCAGACCGAGGCATGAGAGGTGTAAGGTTTTCACAGTGGTTTTTGTTGAGGATGTGATGTGATGTTACTGGGTTGGCATTTCCCACTGTTTGGAAGGAGAATGGTGCCTTGATCTTCAGAGGTTGAGGTTTACATGAAGAATCTTGCATTCTTCTTGTACAACAGCTGCATTAAAGTTGGTGATTAAGAAGGGTTGAAGTCCCAACACGTCATGGTTCACAAACTGAGACACTGCTGTGTTATTACCTGCATAATGTAAAAGTCAAACTGTGATGAGTACCAGAACACTTTGTTCTGTGTGGTGCATATGTCTGTGGACAACAGGAATATTTGACAGAGAAAGTAAACTGCTTCAGATTTTGTGAGGCGCCAGCATCTGTTGCACCATATGAATGGCCTGATGACATCACGAAGTGGCCAATCTGTCGTAAGACCAATTCCATCTCTCAGCAACGTTTCCGCTACAAAGACAAGATAGCTGAGCACATGGTGTGTGAAGTGATTGGCCACCCATGCTGTATTGGTATACATGGCATGTGTCGCATAACAACCAAGGAGTACTGTGATTTTGTCAGGGGCTACTTTCATGAAGAGGCTTCTCTTTGTTCTCAGGTGAGCTTTGAAGTGTCATGTACATTGCAAGTTCAGCACTGTGTTCTATAATTCACCCCTGTTACTGCCTTCAGCTGTATAATCTAGGAATACAGCTTTAAACTTGGAGGAGTCTTCATTTAATGTTGCACTTTACAATGTTTTTGCTTTAACGCTGACAAATTTTAGTGATTGAACATCTGATGGATTTTGCCTGTACTTGGAATAACACTGTTTCTCTTGATGGGATCTTCAGTGGACAGACTTGCTGGCTTTGTTGTCATTTGTCTCTTGCTGCATGTACTGTTGTTTTTAGTGCTGTTGTATGGTGTACTGTTTGTTTTACCCCTGCATCATGACTTCCAAGCACACTTTATTATCATTAGTATTATTACCAAGGCATGGAAAGTTGTTAATGGATTGATGTGTGAGTGGCATCTGGAATAAGCTTAGGCCCATGCACATTCATAAGGAAATCATGGGCAAAGCTAGACATGTTAGGTTTGATGAATTATTGTTTGTTGATGCTATGCTATGGTTTGAATAAGCTTAGGCCCATGCACATTCATAAATTTTT
>Ga0123353_10008498_pt1 | contig 14037 bp, 15 predicted proteins | sample TergutLab28metaG_3_FD_92763 | JGI IMG/M metagenome (GOLD analysis project Ga0123353, IMG submission 92763) | Labiotermes labralis P3 segment gut microbial communities from Petit-Saut dam, French Guiana - Lab288 P3 | ecosystem: Host-associated > Arthropoda: Insects > Digestive system > Gut ... | reverse complement strand
GCCTTCTGATATTAATTTATCGGCGTACTTTTTATAAATGTGCGCACGTCGGGATTGGTATTCAGGCTCGTTATCATATTTAAGGCCGAATTTTGCAAGTTCCCCCATAAGCTTTTCTGCCGCGCCCGCAACTTCACGTTGTTGGTCGGTATCTTCAATACGTAAGATGAATTTGCCGCCGTTTGTGCGCGCAACCATGTAATCGATAAGTGCAGTATTAATGTGGCCTATGTGCAAAAAGCCTGTTGGACTTGGGGCAAATCTGGTTACAATTTCTTTGTTTTTCATATGTCATTGTACCAGATATTTTGATATATTGTCATGTGGAAAAAATTGTTTTTGAAAAACCTACCATTGTTTTGGGTTCAGGGTCGCCAGATAGAGCAAAGATATTAATTGAAAACAGCATAACGTTTGTAAAAAAGTTGTTGCCTAATAACGAGGACCATTTAAACGCAACTATGAAACATCATGGCGTGTCAAAGAGATTCGCAAAACGCTATGTAAAAATGCTTGCTCTTGAAAAACAAAAGCCCTTTATCGGCAACATTGAAAATGGCGCAGTCATTACCGCGGATACCGTGGTCTGGTGCGGCGGCATAATATTGGAAAAGCCGCTTACAAAGGAAAAATGCAGGACTCAGCACGAATTCATAAGCGGCAAGAAAAATTATGCCCTGACGGCGCACGCCATTTATTACAACGGACGATCAGCAAGTTATGTAAAGGCTTCTATGGTTGGCGTGGAAAAGCTTCCACCTGCGGTAATTGAGGAAATTTGTACTACCGAGCCGGAAACTCTAAACTGTGCAGGGTACAGCACAGGGGGTGCCATTAAAAACTATGTTTGGTGGCGAAAGGGTACAATAAATAATATCCGCGGGCTTGACGTGCGTGTTGTTAAAAAACTTTTGAAAAAGGTGGGATTTAAGTGATCACAACAAGATTTCCGAGATTTCTTTCCAAGAGTTTACGCGCGTAATGTTTTTATCTTTAATTTCTTCTGACGTTAAATGCTTGTTATGATTTCGCGTAAACAAAAGACATTGCTTTACCTTTGGGCTGAAATTGCTTGGTCGGTCATCTATCATAATGTCGGCAGTTAATAAATCTTTTGCGTGCATAAAAACATATTGTTTTGGATGTATGTATGGAAAATTTTGTTTTAGCATTTCGCATTTGTCGACCACTAGTTTACTCGCGCGCCACTCGCATCCTTTGAATAAGTAATCGGAACAAATATATATCAAATACTTTTCATTAAGACCTGGCAAAACTTCTTTTACCCCCTCCATTAAAGGGACACCGTCGTATACATTTTTCCTCGAAAGAATGAAATCATAAAACCGTTCTCTTTCGTTTTCGTCTAACTCGTCTTGCATAAATAGTTTTGGAAAACTATCCACCGTATGATTTGTGCCTTTAAATTGGTTAAACAGATGTAGCCCGAATTTTTCAACCATAACTTCATCCATATCCAGCAATAATGTTTTTTTCATAATAATTTCGGGCTCCGCTCTAAATTGTCTACATCACGGCAAACCAAGAAATCATTCCCGCGTCTTTGCACCAAATAGTGTTTGGTTGCAAGCGGTAAATTATCATCGCGCATTGACACAAGACGCGGCTCGATTGTAAATTGTTGATCGTTTTCAAACTCCCAGCCGCCTTTTGCATTTATAAATTTTCGCGACCCACTTATCATTTTGCGTGCCACTTCGTCCAAAACACTTGTCGTAAGTTTTATCTCGGGAAACGTATGCCCTAGATTAATACCGGTCGGGTCGGTAATGCTGTTGTGGTCGTACAATCTCAGCCCATATAAAGCGAAGACTTGTCGGGTCTTTTCGTATAGTTCTTGCGGAGTTTTTATGTGGTTCAAAAGTTCAATTACTTCAGATACTGCATCATGCGAATTTTTAAGGTGCTTTTTTACTGCATCGTCATTGCCATAATATTTTGTAATACTAATATCACCCAATCGGGTGTTTGTTCCCTGTGCACCAACCGGCGACGAGTATACATATACCATGCCGTTATTGGTGTCAATTCTTGTGTCACTTGGCAAGTTTTCGGAACCGCGAAGTGACTTGAATGTCACGCGCGAATTAAATTTCGCCGGTCCCGCGAGGCACGCCATACCGCCATTTGGCGGGTCATACCAACTGCCAATAATGTTGTCATGTTCACCAAGGTTTTTTGTCCATATATCGCAAAATTCTTTTTCGGTAGTATTGGCAGCATGCGCGGCAGCCAGTGTGTCCCTTAAAGCGCAAGAATTAATCCTGCGAGTGTCATTTATCAAATCATTTTGTATTATCATAACAAGCAGGATATCAAATATTATTTATAATTTCAATACCCCCGATTTTGGAGCACATGTTTGAACTACAATGGTAATTTTTCCTCGCGAAGTGCAGATACTTGGGACAACGCTTCATTAGTTGCTGCGATTATTAAATCTTCCAACATCTCGACATCGTCGGGATCGATGGTCTCGGGTGTTATTTTTAAGTGAATAAGTTCCTATACTCCCGTCTCTTCTACCGTCACCATGCCGCCGCCTTCGCTTGCTTCGATTGCGGTCTCTGCAAGTTCCGCTTTTGCTTTTTCCATTTGTTTTTGGGCCTCTTGCGCCTGCTTCATGAGCTGTTGCATATTACCGCCGCCCATGCCGCCGAAATTACCAAAATTTTTTGCCATGTTTAATTATAGCACGAATGTGATATATGAGCAAATTTTTTGCGATTATCCCTCACTTTAAAGTTTTTTCCAACCAACTTCGCTGTAACTTTTTTTGTCTAAAAAGTTTTGGATTGCTTCGCGCCTGTCTGAAAACATATTTGGTGGTAATGATTTAATATCAAACCATTTAAGACAATTGCACTTATCGCATTCGCAAATTTTTGGTTCGCCGCGGAACTTATCTACGAAAAAGTGACCATTATAATAAGGTGTATAAGGGTCACCAAGATTTGCATGGATTATGCTTGTGAAAACAATATCTAATTTATCAAAACCGACACCTATTTCTTCGTTTGTCTCGCGTATGGCGCACGCTGTCATTGACTCGCCTTCGTCAACATGTCCGGCAGCGGAAGCTTCCCAGAGGCCTGCGCCAAAAATCACACCACCTCTTTGTTGAAGCAGCACTTGTGTTTGTCCGTTTTTTTGTCGCAACAAATATACCATTGCTGCTGAATCTGTTTTGTATCTCATTTTTATACCTCAATTTTAAGTTTGTCGCCGAACAGCTTTTTTAGATTTTCAATAGTTTGTGTTTTATATGTATCTTTTTTCGCAAGCTGTAAATCTATATATTCTCCGCCCGCGTATTTATTTAGCGCGGCGAGGTGTTTTTTCAAAATGCCATAAACACTTTCGTTGTGCGCGTGAATTATTATTTCATTACTGGTAAATTCAATGTCGTGTAAATCACTGCAAGCTCCGAACAGCACACTCTCGGCGTTTTCACGCAAACTCTTCAGTACTTTTGCCCAAACTTCGGACGTATCAAACATGGGGTTCTGTTCCGTCCGCAAGCGACAAGAAACACGCACTTTCAAACAAGCTCTTAACATCGCAGGCGGTTTTAATATTCATTTCAAGTTCCGCGAAAACTTTATAGATTTTTAAAAGCGCTGCATTTTTTGTTTCAATGAATACCGTGCGTATTATTTCAAGGAAATCTTTTACAAGGGTGCTCGCGTTGAGGCCTTTGCCGAATATGAAATCACAAGTGGTCTTAATCATAGTAAAATCGTTTGCCAAAATAAAGTTTAATAACTCGCGCAAAGTTTTTTTGTCTATAATTCCGATGACTTCGCAAACATCGATTAAAGTTATCTTTTTATCTCCGCAGTAGCTTAAAACCGTTTCCGTAAAAGATTGGGCATCGCGGAAACTTCCATGACCTGCACTTGCCAGTAATTTTATTGCATCAGCATCCGCTTGTATATTTTCTTTTTTTAATATGCCCATGAGACTTTTTTCCAAGTCTGCAGTTGTTGCCGTTCTAAAGTCAAAACGCAGGCATCGGCTTTGTACAGTTGGAAGAAGTTTGTGCGGCTCGGTTGTACAAAGAATAAAGATTACATGTGACGGTGGTTCTTCCAGTGTCTTTAAAAAGGCATTAAAAGCTGCACCGGAAAACATGTGGACTTCGTCGATAATATACACTTTGTACTTTGCAAAGACAGGCGGATATTTTACTTTTTCGATTATCTCACGGACGTCTTGCACGCTGTTGTTGGAAGCAGCATCTATTTCAAATATATCAAGTTCAGATTGCGGTGTATCTTTCTCTGGTGCCCATCTGCTGACTTCACGAGCAAAGATTTTTGCGACAGACGTTTTGCCGGTACCGCGTGTTCCGCAAAACAAGTACGCGTGTGCGATTTTGCCGCTTTCAATTTGATTTTGTAAAGTACGTGTGATATGCTGTTGGCCTATTACTTCGCCAAAGTTCTTTGGTCGGTATACACGATATAACGATTTAATTTCTTTGTTCACATATGTATTTTACTAAAAATTAACTCTAAAAGCAAGCAGGTAACTAAATACAACCAGACACAACAAAACTTCAAAAAGCAGTTTTGTTTTTTTAAATGGCATTTGTGTAAAAACACGCGCCGCAAAATAGCTTAAAACTAAAAACAGCAATAGTGTTAACGTCCACAAAATTTGAAACAAAACAAAGTTCACTTTTATGTATATGCTACTTAAACATGTTTTTAAGGCTGAAACCTTTTGATACTTGATTTGTGTATTTTATGTTGTTAACTGTTCCGGTAAGTTCTAATAGACCTTCTTTGATATCCAGGCGCTGGACCGACAATCCGGAACCGTTGATAACTATTGATCCATTGTCTAAATCCGCAATTATGGTACTTGGTTCGGTTGATTTGACTTTTTTAATACCTGTTAAATTCAGTTGATTCCGATTATTCAAAACCAAATTCGATTTCGTCGTTGTTTCCATGTTTAATATATATGTTTTTAAATAGTATTTGTCTTCTTAAGAGGGTTATACATGTGTATATGTGGAAAACTTTTTTAGCGAATTAGGTTTTGTGTTTGTTCATAATTTTTATTAAGTATGCTCAGCCCTTTTTTCATATATTGGTCAAGTGAGTTTTCAGAGTACAGTTTGCGGAAAATCTCGACAGGCGTTTTTTCATCAATGAATTTATCAGTATAAAAATAGTCATAAGCACGTTGGTTTTTAAGCGTTAATTTTGTTAGTAGTTCGCTGTTTTTAATAATTGGGTCTACCGAAATCTCTGAAAGCAGCCACGAGAAACTTGGGCACTCAAAATCTTGCGGCTTCCAGTTTGGAAAAATCTTTTTCCATTTATTAAACCATAAAAAATGTATGATTTCATGGATACTTATACTAAAAGCTTCACTGGCAGTATACCCATGAGGCAGATCAAAAGACCAATTTTCAATGTACCTTGGAGATATGGGATTAAGGTTAACGTTGCCGATACATTTCTTGTTTGGTATTTCGTAGTCAAAGATTTTTGCAAATTCTTCATTGATTGAACTTTGGTGTGTGTCCCAATGCCTTTGAAAAAGTTCTTTTTTTTCTTCCATTTCTTTCTTCGCATTGTCATAAAGCGGCGATATAATTTTAAAAATATAGTCGTATTGTTGTTGCTCGGATTTGCCTTTTAACTGCGCAATATCTAAACCGAACCATTTAATAATATATTGCGCCATACTTTTAGATGGAAAAGTTCCAAAAAATCCGGCAATGGATCCCGCTTGTTCTTCTTTACTCATTACTTCAAATTTTACTTTCAAGCCAGTCGGGTTATCCAAACAGGCCTCCCAGATATAATCCGATGCCAACCGCGGCAGCGGCAACGACAGAACCCAAAACAATAAGGGCAATTTTGAGTTTGCTTTTTGGATATTTGCCGACAACAACACCGCTTGCACCATTGATATAGAAATTAAAGGTCTTGCTATTGTAAAGATAGTTGGCTATATAAACCGGCAGCAGTATGTAATTGAACTTGCGGTCGTGCCAATTGGTTTGAATATTGAGAGTACGTACGGTGTCTGCGTTGTGCTTGCGCATGATTTTACGGCGGATGTCTGCACGGACATAAGATGAAAAGTCATTGAAACAAATCTCAAGGTTGCGTGAATAGTGTTCTGCAATAATTCCCGACAAAAATTCTTGACGGTAAACTTGTATAAGTTTCAAATTAAACGGCTTGATTTTTGCAAACATTGCGGGCGAAATACGGTCACCGCTTTGAACAAGATAATCGTAGTATGTTTCGTTAATATTACCGTTGACGCGAAAGTATTTAATTTTTGTGTATGTTTTTCCATTTGAGGAATATGTAACTCGCTTGCCCAGTGTTCCGCTATAAGAATTTTCTGCTTTTGCAGAAAATGACCAGCAAGAACAATACAAACCGTTGATTCGGGCGCGGATATCTGCAGTTTTAAACAAACGCGGAGCAAGCCATTTTTTATTCATCCAGTTTTTAAAACACTCGGTAGCTCCCTCTTTTGTAATTTGGAACGGAATAACAGAATCCGGCTTAATACCGGCAAGTTCATTTGTATCTACGACAGTATTACTTCCGCAGAAACAACATTCACGAGAAATATCTTTTTTATCCAAAACGTGACTTGCTCCGCAGCCGCTACATTTTGCAACAGAACTTTCGTTCCAGTCCGCACGCTGCTTTATAATCTCGTCCGTCATTTCTCGGCGCAAGACTCGGTCATCTTTTTCGATTTCCTGTATACTTCCGCAGTGTGCGCATTTAAGGTTTCCGCTTTCAATATCAAAGTCCATCTCCGCACCGCAGCCGATGCATCGCGGAGTGGTAACTTGTACTTCTTTTTCGCTCAAGAATTCTTCTGACATATTCCCTCTTTTATCAGTATATCATGAACTTTTTGCACCGTTTCGTCAAGCGATGTAGTGTTGTCAACTATATAATCAAAATGATGTTTGATTTTCATCTGGGTATCGTAGTCAGCAAGGCGGCGCATACGGTCCTCTTCCCGGTCGCCCCGTGACAGCAAACGCTTTGCAATCTCCGTGCGTGAAGTTGTAAGGAAAATTGAAAGCACTTTATTGGGGTAGGCACGGCGCAAGGCCTGCACACCGATAAGGTCGGTATCCTTTATGGCAATTTTGCCTTTTGCTAAAATCTTGTCAATTGCGGGTTTGCACATACCGCGATAGTATCCGTAAATTTCGGTAAATTCGAAAACTTCTTTGTTTTTTATAAGGTCTTCGAACTTGTCTTTCGAGATATAGTTATAGTCCACTCCGTTTTTTTCGCCGGGCCGCCGGTCGCGCGAAGTGTAACTTACAATCTTTTCAAATGTTTGTGGATTGCATTTTAACAAGGCGTTTACCATGGCGTTTTTCCCGATGCCGCCCGGCCCTGCGATTATAACGATTCTTTTTCGAGAATCGTTACATCGAAAATCGGATGTTTCACCGATTTTCGTTATGACGATTTGCTTTGCCATGTTTGCTTGTTACTCCATGGGATTACATGAAAATGCATATGAAAAACTTCTTGTAGCGGTTTTTCATTGTTTTGAACGATTTTCACGCACTTGTGTTTTTTTGCAATTTTTTGAACCGTTGCCATAACGTGGTTAAGAATTTCCGGTGGACAGTCTTTAATGTTTTTAACGTGTGTTTTGGGGATAACAAGAGTATGCTCCGGATGTTCAGGGCGGTTTGTAAAAAAGGCAAAGGTATGCTCGTCTTCATAGACTTTTTGGCAGGACAGTTCGCCGTTTATAATTTTGCAAAAAATACAATCATTTGATGCGTTCATTTATATAGCCCTCCAAATCTTTAATTGAGATTCTCTGCTGCTTCATAGAATCGCGCTCACGAACGGTTACACAGTTGTCAACATGCGTATCATAATCCACAGTGACGCAAAAAGGTGTACCGATTTCGTCTTGACGGCGATAGCGCTTTCCAATGCTTGCAGTTTCGTCATAAGTACACATGAAGTTTTTGCAAAGCATTCGGAATACTTCTTCAGATTTTTCACCCAAATCTTTTTTCTGCAACGGTAATACCGCCACTTTGTATGGAGCAAGGCGCGGTGCGATTTTTAGCACAACGCGAATATCGCCGTCAGGAAGCTTTTCTTCGTTGTATGCATCCGCCAAAACCGCCAAAAACAAACGATTGCAGCCATGACAGCTTTCAATGACAGTCGGCATAAATTTTTCGCCTGATACAGGGTCAAGATATTCTTGCGATTTGCCGCTGTATTTAGTATGGCTGCCAAGGTCATGTGTGCCGCGATGATGTGTGCCGCCGATTTCATACCAATCAACAGCCGGAAATTTATATTCCATATCACAAGCCATTTTTGCGTAATGGCAAAGATGTTCGTGGTCTTTAAAGCGTAACTTTTTCAAATCCAGTCCAAGACGCTGGGAATAAAATTCAAAAGCCTTTTGTTTGTATTGATCATAGTATTTCTTAGAATCCGTATCTCGGCAAAAGAACTGGTGTTCCATTTGTTCAAATTCGATGGTACGCAAAATAAAATTGCCGGGGGTAATCTCGTTACGAAAAGATTTGCCAATCTGTCCAATACCAAACGGGATTTTCAATCGCATGGAACGTTGGACATTCAAAAAGTTTATAAATTGGTTTTGCGCGGTTTCGGGGCGAAGATAAACAACAGAACTTGCATCTTCCACAACCCCTCTGTTGGTTTTAAACATCAAGTTAAATTGCCGGACTGGGGTAAAATCAATTTTGCCGCAGTTCGGGCAAGTAACTTTGTTTTGTGAAATCCATTGTTCAAGCCACTCATTGGGTTTGAAATCCGCATTCACCGTCCCTTTTGATTTTGCTTCGATAAGTTTATCTGCGCGGTGGCGTGTTTTGCAAGATTTGCAGTCCATAAGCGGATCAGAAAATCCTGCAACGTGACCGCTTGCAACCCAAACTTTTGGGTTTGCTAAAATACCGCCGTCAATTCCGACGCTGTTGTCATTTTGTTGAACGAAATATTTCCACCATTCGCGCTTGATGTTATTATTTAATTCAACGCCGAGCGGCCCAAAATCCCATGTGTTTGCAAGTCCCCCATAAATTTCCGAACCGGGAAAAACAAAGCCGCGATTTTTACATAGCGCAATGATAGTATTTATGTCGACTTTAGTCGACGTAAGGTCACCGTTAGGTGAGGTTTTTACAGCCGCGTCAGCGACTGCAAGGTTCTCGCCGCCAGGCGAGGTTCTTACAGCCGCGTCAGCGACTGCAAGATTCTTGCTGTTAAGCAAGGTTCTTATTTGCCGTTCCATATTTTTATTTTAAGCTCAAAATCGGGAATTGTAAAGCAAGTAAATTCTATTGGCAGCATATTACTTGATTGACCAATTTCAAACGTACAAGATACTTTAAAGAAGTAGCTTACATACTCGGTAGTAGCGGTAATAAAAGGGGAATCTATACAAGTGCAAATTTTGTCGCAGCAACGACATGAGTTTTCGTCGAAACATCTGCAGCGGTCCTTATGCCGTTCCTGACTGTTTCCAAGCAGTTTAATATCGGAAAAAAAGTCAATGTCGTCTTCTTCCGTGAAGACTTCGGTTGCCTCAAATTTTACATTGTCCGGATGATCTTCCAAAGTATAAACAGGGTCACCAAAAATTTTTAATGTTGCGTTGATCCGGTAATTAAGGAAACCGTCTTCCGGTTCAAAACGCGGGTTAAAGTCAACCATATCAAAGTATTCTGTAGGATTGTTCCATTCGCCGTGGTTGTTTTGCTTATCTAAAGTTGCAACAAGTTCTACATGTTCGGGGCTTAAAACAACACGGACAAAAATCTGAGTCACTTGGTGGCTTTTTTCGAATGTTACATCTATGACAATTTTATTAAGGTCACTAAGTGGGTCGTTTGGGTCGTGGAAATTGTAAGCACCATTCACTTTTTTAAGTTCCAGTATAGCGGTTCCGTTGCTTGGAACTTCTTTTGTAATAGATACATGATTGGAGCCGGAGCTTACGAGGAATGTTGCCGGTGCAGTGGTCCCGGATGGAGTTTGGACCGTGATAGATGTTTGCTTTTCGGTAACGGTCAAGTGATAACCAGTAAGATTCTTTCCGCCTACCCAAAAGTCTTTTTTATATTCCATGTTTGGGGCAATTAATTTAAACTCTTTTGGGGTTACCACGGCTGAGCCCAAAGCGGTCATAAGAATACCAACAAAAAATATAAGCGTGCCAAATCCTATAAGAGAGAATGTTACAATTTTCCCTGTCTTATTTTTCCCAAAACCTAAAATAGTATCAAAAAACCCCATTTCTGTACGAACTTAGTATATACAAAGTGTTTGAAATTACCAAACGAATTTCGATACTTATACCTGTTTACTTGATTATACTTGAATAATCCGCAACGCCTAAATTTCTTTCGCGAAGCGAAATTTAATATAGCGTGAGGACGTGAAAGTATAATTAAATAAACAGGTATATTCAACATATTAATGAAGGTGGCACAGGGTGTTGTAGGGCACAAAACAAAGTTCTTGTATGGTGTTGGCGCGTTCGGGTATGGCAGTATAGGCCAAACTTTAAGTTCTTTTCTTATGTTTTTCGGTACAGGTGTTCTTGGGATCCCGGGGACACTTATGGGTCTTGCAATAGGCATCAGCACAGTTTGGGATGCAACGACGGATCCGTTTGTCGGACATTGGTCGGATAAAACAAAAAGCCGGACATTTGGCAAACGACACGGATGGATACTTTTTGCTTGTGTCGCAGTTGCAGTGGTAAACCTTATGGTCTGGTCGATTTCTCCCGACTGGCCGGTTATGACAAAGTTTGCTGTTCTTACCGTATTGCTTTTGATAATGGAAACATTTAATACATGTTATTCCACGCCGTATGGGGCATTGGGTCTTGATTTGTCGCAAAATTATAATGATCGCACTGCGGTACAGAATTATAAAACAGCTTTTAGTTTTTTAAGTTTACTTGTGCCCTCGTTATTGATGACGGTGTTCTTGACCAATTATCAAAGCAATCATGGATATGTTGCAATTGCGGTTATTACAGGCATCTTGTGCGTGGTATGTGGACTAATTTGCTTCTTCGGTACTTATAAATTCAGAAAAATAAACGGAGTTTGCGCAAGCGTAACGAATAACACGAGCAAAGCGCATGAGCAAAGCGAGTCAGGAATGATTAAGATATTTGATGACTTTTTTTCGATAATAAAGCAAAAGAATGTTGGAAGGCTTATCGCCGGCTATGCGGTATCATTATCAGCAGGAGCATTCCTCACAAGCCTTGGATTGCACGTGTTTACATATACTTTTGGTTTTAGTACAATGCAAATTCCAATAATAATGATGTGTTTAATCAGTGGGATAATACTTGGGCAGCCGCTTTGGTTTTTTGTAAGTCGCCGCACAGACAAAATTACTGCGCTTGTTTCTGCACTTGGGGTTCTGCTTATTTGCATGTCGGTGTTTTCAGCGGTATTAGTATTCCGCGGGTCTATTCCTCCGCCGGTATCGTTAATGCTGGTATGCCTGGCAATTTTTGCAAGCGGCATTGGAACAGGTTGTCTTTACAGTTTACCGATTAGTATGTATGCGGACTGTATTGCCTTACATCAGCAGAAAACTGGTATAGATAAGACCGGTAAAAGTGCGGGGTTTCTTACATTTTGCACTAAGATATCAAATGCGGTAATTATGTTTGCAATAGGATTAAGTTTGGATTTAATTGGATTTCGCGGGACGGAAAATGTACAAAGTTTAAGTGTCCAGAACTGGCTTGGCTGGCTGCTGATTGCAGGTGTAGTTGTTGCAAGCGTAACCGCGATGTTTGTATACAGCAAATACAGTTACACGAAAAAAGATTTTAGCGGGAGTGTATAGTATGTGTCACAGAGAATCGAAGTTAAAATGACAGCACAAAACAAAACTGTAAAGAAAAGTAAAGAAATTGTATTCCTGTGCATTTTAATGAGATTCGGGTGTGACATATGCTATACACTCCCGCCATAATTTTCTAAATCCAGCGGAGCGAGAAGAACCACACAACTTTATCCCAAAACCACTCCGGAGCAGATTTATCCCGAATTACCTCGGTTACTGTGCCAACGAGACTTGCAATCGGCTGCGGACCAAACCAAGTACAGTCAAGACTGAGATTGCCAAAATCAGAAGATTTGCCATGATAATGGCCTATATAATCGGGATAGTAACCGTCGCCTCCGCGGTTATCGCCCATATAAAAGATATAATCCTTGGGCAATTTAAATTCATATCGCTCGCGCTCTTCATTCCATTGACGGAATTCAACACCATTGCGATCATGTGTTCGGAATTGAGGCTTTAATAAACCCCAATAAAGAATATATTCTCCTTCTAAGAATTCCTTTTCTGTCATCAGTCCTTGCTGGTATTGATACAGAAGGTCATACCGTCCGTTTCGCATATTTTTCCCTATGTATGGGTCAAGTTTATATAAGACATTGTCATAAATTGTTCCGTCCACTTCAAAGGCATATCGGACACCATTCTCTTTAAACTCGACTTTAGTTTTTGGGTATATTTTATTTCCGTTTTCGTCAAGAAGTTGCAGATGTAAACTTTCTCCGCCTAAAGCGATAAGCCGCTTAATATGCAATGCGTAAGAACCGCTTTCTCCATTATCATAATGCTTTACAACGATTATGTCGCCGCGTTCTGGTTTTTTATATCTGTTGACTATAACAGAGTCAGTATTTAGCCCGTCTGTCGCGTTTATTGCGCGCATCATACTTGGCCCCTTTACTTCCGAGAAAAAGAAAACAATTGTGAACGAAATCAGAGACAAACCGATAATAATAGTAAACGTAAAAAAGGCCGTCGTCAAATACGTAACTGTACGAGACTTGCGGGTCCCTTCTTTCAAATTTTTCCCGCCGGCCTCCGCGCTGTATTCTTGTGATATAAAATTTTTTTGCCGTCGTTTCACTAATACTCCCCCTAAGAGTATGAAACTAGTATATGTTACTTCTTGTAAACCTGTCAAACAAACTGGTATACTTACGTCATGGATTATTTAGCGGTACATAACAAGTGGAGACACTACTGGCAGACAAACGGGACAAACAAATTCGACCCTCATGCTAAAAAACCAAAATACTATTGTTTGGAAATGTTCCCGTATCCAAGCGGAGCAACGCTGCATTTGGGGCATTTTTATAACTTTGCGCCAAGTGATACTCATGCACGGTTTAAAAGAATGTGCGGGTTTGAAGTCTTTCAACCTATGGGTTATGATGCGTTTGGTTTGCCTGCAGAAAACCATGCCTTGAAAACAGGTACACATCCGCGCGACAACACCATAAAAAACATGGAGATTTTTACAGACCAAATGAAACAGCTTGGCGGTATGTACGATTGGGATTACAGTTTAACGACTTGCTTTCCCGATTATTATAAATGGACCCAATGGTTTTTCTTGCAACTGTTTCATGCAGGCCTGGCTTATCAAAAAGAAGCACCGGTGAACTGGTGTGATAAATGCAAGACAGTACTTGCGAATGAACAAGTTGTTAATGGCGCATGTGAACGTTGCGAAAGTGAAGTAATCCACCGCAACATGAAACAATGGTTTTTCAAAATTACCGATTATGCAGAAGAATTGCTTGAGGGTTTGGATGCTCTTGATTGGCCCAACAAAACAAAAGTCATGCAGCGAAATTGGATTGGGAAAAGTGTAGGTTCACGTGTTTTGTTTAGGGTTGACAATACCGAACGAACATTGCCAGTAGTGCCCTGCCTTGATGTGTTTACTACACGCATTGATACATTATTTGGTGTTACTTTCTTGGCTATTGCACCGGAGCATCCTTTAACGGAATCTTTGATTGTAAAAGCGCAAGGAAAGGCTTGCAGGGACTATATTGATTCTGCTCTAAAGAAAAATGATATTGAACGCATGGGTGGAGATAGTGAAAAAACCGGTGTGTTTACCGGCAGTTTTGCAATTAATCCAATTAATGACGAG
>Ga0123353_10008497_pt1 | contig 14037 bp, 10 predicted proteins | sample TergutLab28metaG_3_FD_92763 | JGI IMG/M metagenome (GOLD analysis project Ga0123353, IMG submission 92763) | Labiotermes labralis P3 segment gut microbial communities from Petit-Saut dam, French Guiana - Lab288 P3 | ecosystem: Host-associated > Arthropoda: Insects > Digestive system > Gut ... | reverse complement strand
GGATTCGACTACTTGCGTGACAACATGGTCACCTCGCCCGAGCAAATGGTGCAACGCGGACACTACTACGCGATCGTCGACGAGGTTGACTCGATCCTGATCGACGAAGCGAGAACACCGCTTATCATCTCCGGTGTGCCGACACAATCAGCGAACACCTACAAGGACTTCGCGCGCGTGATCGTCAACCTGCAACCCGAAGTCGATTACGAGCTCGATGAGGCAAAGCGCACGATCGCTCCGACCGAGCAAGGTATCTCGAAGGTCGAACGCATGCTCGGCATCGATGATATCTATGCCGATCCTTCAGGGGCGCTCGTCAATCATCTGCAACAAGCACTCAAAGCGCAATTCATGTTCCATCGCGATGTCGAGTATCTTGTCGCAGACGGAGAAGTGCTTATCGTTGATGAGTTCACCGGACGCCCGATGGTCGGGCGTCGCTATAGCGAGGGACTCCATCAAGCGATCGAGGCCAAAGAGCAGGTCCGCATTCAAGAGGAGAACCAGACGCTCGCGACCATCACGCTGCAGAATTATTTCCGCATGTATGAGAAGCTTGCCGGTATGACCGGAACGGCGTTGACCGAGGATCAGGAATTTCGTGAGATCTATGATCTGCCGGTCGTCGCGATCCCGACACATCAACCGATGATCAGAGACGATGATATCGATGTGGTCTATCGTGATGTGAACGCCAAATATAACGCACTCGCTGACTTCGTACAGGACGCACACCGCCGCGGACAACCCTGTCTGCTCGGAACGATCTCGATCGAGAACTCAGAACGCCTCTCTCGAATACTTAAACGGCGCGGAATCCCGCACAACGTGCTTAACGCGAAGCATCATGAACGCGAAGCGCATATCGTCGCCCAGGCTGGACGTCTGGGTGCGGTCACGATCGCGACCAATATGGCCGGTCGTGGAACCGACATCCTGCTCGGCGGAAACCCTGAGTTCCTCGCAGAAGAGATCCTCGCGTCAAAAGGGATCGATCTCGAAGAGGTGACCGATGAGCAACGTGCGCAAGCACTCGATGAAGCAAAAGAGATCACGAGGCGCGAACACGACGAGGTAGTCGCTGCAGGAGGGTTGGCGGTGCTAGGGACCGAGCGCCATGAATCAAGGCGTATCGATAATCAGCTCCGTGGTCGTTCCGGTCGCCAAGGAGACCCCGGTCTTTCTCGCTTCTACCTCTCGCTTGAAGATGACCTGATGCGTCTGTTCGGAGGCGATCGTCTTGATCGCGCCGCCGCGATGATGGAATCGAGCGAGATCCCTGATGATGTACCCATACAAATGAATATGGTCGGTAAGCTGATCGAGAGCGCACAACGCAAAGTCGAGACGATCCATTTCGGCGCAAGAAAACACGTGCTTGAATATGACGATGTCATGAATATGCAACGTGAGGCGATCTACGGTGAGCGCACGAATATTCTCGGCGGTAAAGACCTCAGCGAGCGCATTGAGCGCATGATCGATGAGGTCATTCACCAGAACATCGAGCTGCATTGCCCGGAGGGCTCAACTAAGGATCAGTGGGACAAACGCGGTCTCTTTACCTGGTTCAGTGATTTTTCCGGCATCAGCGATGGGATAAAGAAGCGCATCAATGAAGCGTCCACCGCAGATGCCCTCGAGCTCGAACTCGACAAATTGGTCCATGATGCTTACGACGCGAAGGTGGAGCGCATCGGTGTGGAGAAGATGCGCGAGATCGAGCGCTATATCATGCTGCAGATGATCGATGCGCGCTGGATGCAACATCTCCAAGAGATGGACTATCTCAAAGAAGGTGTGGGACTGCGCGCAATAGGACAACGCGATCCGGTCGTCGAGTATAAGAACGAAGCCTATGATATGTTCGCCGGATTGGTCGACTCTATCAATGAGGATTTCCTGCAGATGCTCTTCCACATCGAGTTGGCCGAGCAGCAGACGGCGCCTCAACGTAACGTCTTCGATAGCGCTAACTACTCGGCGCCCTCACAGGATGCAGCAGTCAGTGCGACCGCAGCGGCCGCGCAATCTGCGGGCGTGCAGGCACCCGATCAATCTCAGATGCAAGCCGCAGCAAAGATGGCGGGAGGCGGAGCGTCAAAGCCGGTCGTCAAAGACGAGAGCGATCCATTCGCGAATGCCGGTCGCAACGATCCTTGTCCGTGCGGAAGCGGTCTGAAATTCAAGAAGTGTCACGGGGCCTAATCACCTATGCTCGAACGCTTCGATTCAGAGTTCCCCACGTTAAGCGAGCGACTCGCTCACGTCGGCGAGTTCTTCCACGTCGATGCGAAGGAGGCAAAGCTCGCCGAGCTGGAGAAGCGAAGCCTTGTCGAGGACTTCTGGAACGATGCGGATCGTGCTCAACAGACCATGGCCCAGTCAGCGGGATTGCGCGAGGAGCTTGCATTCTATCGGGATACCCAAGAGCTTGCCGAAGAAGTTGAGCTTGGTGTTGAACTCGCAAAAGCAGAGAATGATGAAGTGCTCGCCCAGGAGACAGAGCTGCAACTAGACACTCTCGCGACTCGCATCGACGAGCTCGAGCAGAATAGCTGGTTCGATGGCGAGTTCGACAGCGGTGACGCGATCATGACCATCGTGCCGGGTCAAGGTGGACGCGAGGCTCAGGACTGGACCGATATGGTCTTTCGGATGTATCTCAAGTATGCGGAGTCAAAAGGTTGGACGGTCGATGTTCATGAAGCGCCTGAAGCTGAAGAGATCGGCATCGATCGCGCAGTGTTCACCGTGCATGGTCGCAACGCCTACGGCATGCTGCGCTCAGAGAAGGGTACCCATCGGCTCGTCCGCATCAGTCCGACCGATCTGAAGAAACGGCGTCAGACGACGTTTGCCGGTGTCTCGATCATGCCCGCGCTCCCCGACGAGGTCGAGGTCGACATCAAGGATGAGGATGTGCGCGTCGATGTGTACCGTTCCAGCGGTCCGGGCGGGCAGAGCGTCAATACGACAGACAGCGCAGTCCGGCTCACACATATACCGACCGGGACGGTCGTGACCTGCCAAAATGAGAAGTCTCAGCATAAGAATAAAGATCAAGCCTACAAGATCTTGCGCGCAAAGGTCTACGAGATCGAACAGGAAAAACGCGCTGCAGAGCTCGATGAGTTACGCGGCCCCAAGCAAGACATCACGTGGGGCTCTCAAATCCGTAACTATGTGCTCTATCCCTACCAGATGGTCAAGGATGTGCGCTGTGGGGTCGAGAGTGGCAACGTCGATGCAGTACTCGGTGGAGCGCTCGATCCGTTCGTGATCGGATATCATCGATGGAGATCAGCTGGAGCTCCACAGCTCGATATCTCGCTTGACGAATAGCGCAGCGGTAAAGCTACCAACGTACCTTGCTATCAGATGATGCGATCGCCCCACATTTTTCTCTCGTTTAATAATTGTCACCCTAAAGTCGCTCAGTAGTTGGTACGATAAGTCTGTGGGATGTGATGCGAAGGGACAAAACCATGTTTGATGCAAGCGTTGTACGCGCACAGGCGGCCCAACTACGGGTCCTCATCATAGAAATGCTCACCGCAGCGGGCTCAGGTCATCCCGGTGGATCGCTCTCATCAGCAGACATCGTGTCGACCCTCTATTTCGGTGACGTCTTGCGCCATGACCCCCATGATCCCGAAGACCCCTCTCGCGATCGCTTCGTTCTCTCAAAAGGCCACGCCGCTCCTGTCCAATACGGCGCACTCGCACTCGCCGGTTATATCGACAAGGCAGAACTGCCAAAGCTACGCTCACTGGGCGCTATGTTGCAAGGGCATCCCGATGCTTTGCAAACACCGGGTATCGAAGTGTCGACCGGATCGCTCGGTCAGGGTCTCTCGATCGCGTGCGGTATGGCACAGGCGCTCAAGCTGGACGGGGAGGGGCAACGTGTGTTCTGCCTGTTGGGTGATGGCGAGCTTCAGGAGGGTCAGATCTGGGAAGCGGCGATGTATGCGGCCCACTACGGACTCGATAACCTGACCGCGATCGTTGATAACAATAATCTCCAGATCGATGGTAAGACCGATCAGGTGATGGACCTCGGCGACATCGCGCGTAAATTCGAAGCGTTCGGTTGGGATGTCACCTCTGTCGACGGCCATGACGTCGAGGCGCTCCACGAAGCGCTTACGCTCGCTTTGACACCGAACAGACCTCGTGTCATCGTAGCGATGACCATCAAAGGATGTGGTGTCTCATTCATGGAAGATAAAGCGCAGTGGCATGGGAACGCACCCAGTGCCGATCAGGCGATCCAAGCCTGTGATGAGATACGCTGCGCGTGCGGAGAAGGGATCCTGTGATGGGCAAAGCGACGCGAGCAGCATATGGCGAGACCCTTATCGAGTTGGCACGAGAAGGACTGGATGTCGTCGCGATAGATGCCGACCTGTCCGGCTCGACCACGACCGCGAAATTCGGAGCGGAGTATCCCGATAGATTCTTCAATGCCGGGATAGCAGAAGCCAACATGACCGGGGTAGCCGCCGGCTTGGCCAAAGAGGGAAAGATCGCTTTCACCGGTTCCTTTGCCGTGTTCGGCACCGGGCGCGCATGGGAGCAGATACGTAACACCGTCTGCGCAAACAACCTTGACGTAAAGATCGCACCGACCCATGCCGGAGTCACCGTCGGTCCGGATGGTGGGTCGCACCAAGCGCTCGAAGATATCACGATCATGCGAGTACTTCCGAATATGAGAGTAATCGTTCCAGCCGATCACGCGTCAGCCAAAGCAGCGATCCGACTCGCGGCGCAGACCTCAGGACCGTTCTATATCCGACTCGGCCGCATGGACGCCGTGGATGTCTATGAAGAAGGTTTCGAGCTTGAGCTTGGGCGTGCCTATGTTTTACGCGAAGGGAGCGACGTGACGATTGCAGCATGTGGCATCGAGGTCGACCAAGCTCTCAAGGCAGCTGAGCTTTTGGAGACAGAGGGAGTACAGGCTGAGGTCATCGACGTTGTGTCGGTCAAACCCCTCGATGTAGAGACGATACTGGCCAGCGTGAGGAAGACCGGTCGAATCGTGACATGTGAAGAGCATTCAGTGCTCGGTGGGATGGGATCGGCGATCTCTGAGGTGCTTAGTGAGATCTATCCGGTTCCGACACGAAGGATCGGGATCGTCGACACATTCGGACAAAGCGGGGATCCACACGACCTGATAGAGCACTACAGACTCGACAGCGCATCGATCGCTGCCGCTGCACGTGAATTACTCACCTGAGAATACGCATCAGGATGTATATGGCGCATGAAATGCACCAAATTTCTTAATAATGTAGCGCTACCTCATCGCGAAGGACTCTCTTGTTAACAACCCATATGTACACTTGATAACACCCCATATGTATAGGTTGTGTGTGCAATAAGTAACAGTAACGTGAACGATAGGCTTATCGACACGTGCGAGGGTGTTCACGCACATCTATGATGCTAAACTTAAGGCTGCTGCACGAAACGCGCAGTTTTTGCGTATGTGCGCACTAATAGAGAGTAAGGAGTCTTCCTTGGCTGATTTAGTAGATTTAGAATTCGATCTGGATAATATATTGCCGGATCCCGCCCGGCCGGTTGCATCCCGTGATCCCGAACTCGATGAGATCGCAAAAGGGTATGCGGAGCTCGCCGCTCCCATACCGACCGCATCACGCGTCAGCGGTCCTAAGATGATCTCGGTCCGCAACCTTACCAAGCAGTATACGCCCGAGTATGCCGCGCTCGATAAAGTGAATGTCGAGATCGAAGCAGGCGAGTTCGTCTTCATCGTGGGACACTCAGGATCAGGAAAGTCGACATTTATCAGAAGCCTGCTGCGCGAGGTCACTCCCACATCTGGGCAGATCGTTGTTGCCGGTCATGACCTGAGCAAACTGCGCAACACGAAGATCCCCTATCTGCGCCGCAACATCGGTTGCGTGTTCCAGGACTTCAAGCTGCTGCCCAACAAGACCGCATTCGAGAACGTCGCGTTCGCACTCCAGGTCATCGGCAAGTCCAAACATGTGATCAATACACAGGTCCCTGAGGTCCTGCGTCTGGTCGGTCTTGAGGATAAGATCGACAGTTACCCCAGCGAACTTTCCGGAGGAGAGCAGCAACGTGTATCGATCGCGCGCGCGTTCGTCAACCGCCCGCCGCTTCTACTCTGTGATGAGCCGACCGGTAATCTGGACCCCCAGACCTCGCTTGGCATCATGAAATTGCTCGACCGTATCAACAAGACCGGCACGACGATCTTGATCGCGACCCATGACCGCGAGATGGTCAACTCAATGCGCAGAAGGGTCATCGCGCTCGAGGGCGGTCATATCGCCCGCGACCAGGCAAGGGGGGTGTACGGCTATGTCGATTAATCCTCTCTACCTCCTCGGCGAAGCTACGACCAGCTTCAGACGCAACTGGATCATGAGTCTGGGTGCGATCATCACGATCTTCCTCTCGTTGCTCTTGGTAGGAGTATCGATCTATTCGGGAGCAGTAGTGAATTCACTGGTCGAAGATGTTGAAAGCAAGGTCAGCATACAGGTATTCATACTCGATGATGCCCCGTCGCAAGACATCGAAGTCCTACAGCGCCAACTCCAAAGCAATCCTTTGGTCAGCACCGTAAGCTTTACGACCAAGGATGAGGCGCTTGAGAAGTTCAAGGAGACCATGGAGCAATCTCCTGAGGTCATCGCAAATATCGAAGGTAATCCACTTCCGGCATCGCTCGATGTCGAGTTGAACAACGCGCAAGATATCGAGCTCGTCGTCGAGGAGATCAAAGCATCGGACGCATTCATGCGCATCGCCGATCGACCTGACGATCCCTCTCGTTCGCTTAACTACGGTCAAGAGACCGTCAGGCGTCTGTTTGCGTTTACCAACGTATTGCGTTATATCGGTATCGCGTTCGTCGCCATGCTCGCGCTCGTTTCGTTGATATTTATCAATAATACGATCCGTCTGGCGATATATGCGCGTCGTGCGGAGATCGGCATCATGCGACTGGTAGGCGCGAGTAACTGGTTCATCCGAGCACCGTTCATCCTTGAGGGAGTCTTCCAAGCACTCATCGGTGCGCTTCTGGCTATTGCGACGCTTTTCGCGTTCCATGTATGGGGTCTCCCACGCATTCAGCAGGCGATCTCGTTCATGGCCATCTCGGTCCCGAATGCGATCATGTGGCAGATCGCTGCGCTTCTCACACTGGGAGGAATCCTTATCGGTATCATCGGTTCATGGATCGCTATGCGCAAATACTTGAAGGTGTAGGATCCGATGTCACGTGCCTTAAAGATCTTTCTCGTTATCGGTGTCGTGGTTCTGGGGATCCTCGGAGGATTTCTCGCGGGGTTCCTGCTCAGCGCAAAGCTCGGCATGTTCACCCAGCCTTCAGTGTTGAGCAGCGGGGTCGATTCTGTCTTTGCGTTGATGCAGCGCCAAGCGCTCGATCCACCCGATGAAACGACCGCGACGGTCGGCGCGATCAACGGACTGCTTCAGAGTAATGGGGACCGTTACGCGCGTTATATGCCCGCTGATGACTTCAAGAGTTACAGTGAGACCATGGAAGGCAGCTTCGGGGGTATCGGTGTCGTCCTTGCCGAAGAGAACGGGAACGTGCGTGTCGCGCAGGTCTACGAAGACACACCAGCTGCGCGCGCCGGCATCGAGAACGGGGACTGGTTCTTCGAGATAGACGGCATACAGCGAGATTCCTGGACGACCCAGGAGATCCAGCGTCTCGTGAAGGGCGAGCCCGGGACGACCGTCACCATCACGCTCTGTCGACCATACACCGAAGAAGATACGATGAACATGCGTTATCCACTCGGAGTCCCGTATACCGTGACTATCGAGCGTGCGGTCATACAAGTCCCGGTCACCAAAGCCGAGCTCTATGAGGGTGATATCGGATACATCCGTCTATTCGAGTTCAATCTTGTCAGTGGGGATGCCGTCAGAGAAGATATCAAGAGCCTTAAAGCGCAAGGCGCGAAGAAGTTCATCCTCGATCTTCGTGAGAATCCCGGCGGAGATCTGCGTCAGGCGATCTCGATCTCCTCGATCTTCATAGAGAGTGGCGTGATCGTGAAGGTAGAATCACGCGTTGATGGAGAGACGATACTCGAATCAGTGGGAGACACAACGCTTCCCAGCGAGCCTCTTGTTATCCTTATCGATGAGAACAGTGCTTCAGCATCAGAGATCGTTGCCGGTGCGATACACGATCACGAACGCGGAACGCTGGTCGGTATGAAGACATTCGGAAAGGGTAGTGTCCAGACACTTCTCAACTATAAGGACGGTGCGATCCTGATGACGACCGCCCACTACCTCAGCCCCAACGGCACGGTGATCAACGACGTCGGGGTATCACCCGATGTGGAGATCCCCATGACTCTGGGCGCGCAAAAGGAACTTGAGACCGACATACAGCTCCAAGAGGCTATAAAGATTTTGGGAGATCTGCGATGAGGGCACAGGATTTTAACTTTCTGAAGGAGCTTGTAGAAGCTCCTTCTCCATCGGGATACGAACAACCTGCTGCCGGTATCGTGCGCAAGCGCGTTGAGAAGGTAGCCGATGAAGTGCACACCGATGTGCTCGGTTCGGTCACTGCAAAGCTGAAGGGAACTTCAGAAGGCGCACCGAGCATCATGCTCGCTGGTCATATCGATGAGGTCGGTATGATCGTCCACTACATCAACGATGAGGGCTATCTGAGCATCAAACCGGTCGGTGGTATCGATGCTGCGGTATTACCCGGTATGCGGGTAGATGTCCATACCGCAGATGGTATCCTTCGCGGTGTGATCGGTCGAAAACCGATCCATCTCATCGACGAGGATGAGCGCAAGACGGTCACAAAGCTCGATAAGCTGTTCGTCGATGTCGGTCTTACCGCCGAAGACGTGAAGGAGAGAATCGCGATCGGCGATGTGATAACGTACGGTGTGGGCATGGAGAAGTTCGGCGATGGTCTGGTGGTCTCACGGGCGCTTGACGACAAGATGGGCGCGTGGATCGTGGTACGTGTGCTCGAAGAGGTCAAAAAAGCTGGCAGAAGCGCGAGTGATCTCTATATCGTTGGAACGACGATGGAGGAGATCGGCGGACGAGGTGCGAAAGCATCCACCTTCGGTGTTGACCCCGATATCGGCATCGCGATCGATGTGACCCATGCGACCGACTATCCCAGTATCGAGAAGAGCACCCACGGCCACTTCAAGATCGGTTCAGGACCGATCATCGCGCGCGGGCCCAATATCAATCCCATACTGTTCACCCGCTTGATCGACGCAGCAAAGAGCGCAAACATAGACTACAGCGTACAGGCTGAACCGCGCGGTACCGGCACCGACGCGAACTCCATGCAGTTGGTGCGTAGCGGAAAGATCACAGGGTTGCTCTCCATTCCGCTCCGCTATATGCATACTCCATCAGAGGTACTTGCACTCAATGATCTCGATGATGCGGTCAAACTGTTGACGCATTTCGTACTTGGTCTAACCGCTGATATAGACTTCACTCCTCGGTAAGGAGTGTGGTGGCCATCAAGAAGGATAAGGGCGATAGCAGACGTATCGCATCGAACAAGAAGGCTTTCCACGAATTCAGCATCGAGATGACCTATGAGTGTGGAATCGTCCTGACCGGCACCGAGATAAAATCCATCCGCGAGAATGGATTAACACTTCGCGAGAGCTACGCTACGGTGCGTGGTAACGAGGTCTGGGTCATCGGAATGCATATCAAGCCGTACAGTCATGGCTCCACCGGTGAAGTCGACCCCACGCGGGATCGCAAACTTCTTCTCCATAAAAAGCAGATACGCACCTTGGCGGCAAAGATCAACGAACAGGGCTACACATTGGTCCCCACGAAAGCATATTTCTCGCCGGAGAATCGAGTCAAGATAGAGCTGGGTCTCGCAAAAGGTAAGAAGCTCTACGATAAGCGTCACGATATCGCGAAACGCGACGCCGCACGCGACGTGGAACGCGAAATTAAAGCGCGCTACCAGTAATGCTTTCTACTCGAGCCCCAGGCCCTTCTTGCTCATAAATGCGTAGGTGGATATCTTTCGGATCCTCCAAGTGACCGCCAACACACGTCTGAGAAATAATTAGTTTGTGAATCAGAGGCAAAATCAGGTAGAATAGTTCCTTGCGAAATTCGTTTGCGTAATTGTTCTTTATGGAGAGGCTTAAGGATGTACGCGGTCGTAAAAACAGGTGGAAAGCAATACAAAGTCGAGAAAGACGATGTCATCGCGGTAGAGAAACTCGATAGCGAGGTTGGCAAGAAAGTTGATCTCGAGGTCATTGCTCTCTATGACGGAAAAGATCTTATCGTTGATGGTGAGAAACTCGCCAAAGCAAATGTCACCGGTGAGATAGTCGATCAGTTCAAAGATGACAAAGTGATCGTATTCAAATTCAAGAAACGTAAGGGATACAAGAGGCTTCGTGGACATCGCCAGGATAAGACGGCGTTGCGCATTGCAAAGATATCAAAGTAGGTGGTGAGATAAATGGCGCATAAAAAAGGATTAGGCTCAACTCGAAATGGTCGCGACTCGCGTGCCAAGCGCTTGGGCGTCAAAAGGTTTCAAGGTGAGTATGTGACCACCGGTACGGTACTCGTCAGACAACGCGGAACACATTTTCACCCGGGGGAACTTGTCGGTCGCGGAGGTGACGATACGCTTTTCGCTCTCAGCGATGGCAACGTGGACTTCACACAAGGCGTGAAGCGGAAAGTAAATATCAGACCTGTCAAAGCAGGTGCCGAATCGTAATTTGATTCGAGCAATTTAATAAAACAATATGAAGCCCTTCTTCACAAGAGGGGCTTTTTCAGTCAGTTAGTGTCGTTTGTACCTTAGATACTGTCGTTCAGACCCAAATCCGCACAAACGTAGCTATCGACCTGCTCACTTCGTATACTCTTCATATCTGGTAAATGTCTGTTTCGATACGTGGAATTCGTATCCCAACAACTGAATTATTTTATGGCGCCATCTCGGCACTCTAGAGAGGAACGGCTCATGGAAGCTCGAATCAACCAATCATTCCAAGAGGCTTATCCCAACGTGCATCTGTCAAAACAGAGAACGAGGAAGATGCTCAAGAAGAGCGTTCTCTCTTTGTTCTTGTCCGCGACTCTACTTGCGGCTCTCATGCTCGGTATGGTACCGGGTATCGCAGTAACACTTGAAAGCAACAGTGACTACACCGTTGTCTTCAAAGTGGGCGACGAAGCGGTCGAAGACGATCTTGTCCTGACCAAAGTTGCGCGCGGGACGCTGATAGAAGATATCGCACCCGATCTGACCGCCGAACCCGGCAACTCGTTCGTTCGCTGGACTCCCGAATGGGAGCCGACCGATGTCGTCGACGAGGATCTTGAATTCGTCGCCAAATGGGCCAAAACGGATGAGATGATCGTCGCATCGGTATTGCCTCTTGAAAGCGAGGTCTCTCTCTTTAGCGAGGAGACTACGACAAGTGTTGCGGATGCTGTTAAACCTGCTACCACATTTCTCGGTATTGCAGCGGCAACAGAAGAGATAGGCGAGACCTGGACGGTCACCTTTGAAGCAGGTAACAATAGCACGAACAATGATCGAGTGGTGGAAAATGTGCCGGATGGCACCTTGGTGCAAAGCATCGCGCCAACGTTCTCCCCAAAGCCCGGCTACCGATTCAACCGTTGGAGTCCTACGGTCAACGCGACGACACGAGTTACTGATGATATGACCTACACTGCACAATGGGTGATCTATAACGACAGCCATAACTGGAGCTCGGCGCTTTCGGTCATGGCTTTGCAATCAGGTTGGTCCTTGCCAGCGGATTCGGTGCTCCTTGAATTCGATAACGTGTCCCTTAACGGTCAGACGTTTCTAGATTACGTCTACTTCAGCGTTGACAATGAAGGTAACGTATCCCTCTTCTTCCTCGCCTACTCGCAGAATAAGAACTTCATCCACAGTGCGTCGTATATGAGTTACGCGGGGTTAGCGGGTGTGCCGGTCGCGACGTGGACCGCACAAACGAATCCCTTCAGACAGTATCGCGTGTTCCGTGTAGTCATTCCGGCGTCCGCGGTCGCCGAAACGATCATCGTGGGCTCGCCAAGCTTGAACATCGTGAACGAAGGAAACAGGCCCCACTCAATTTGGGATATGCCTCTTCGTTTTACCAATATCAATTACGTAACAGAACACTATGTGTACGATCTCGATCCCAACGGTATACCGAACACTCCAGTACTTCGAGCGACTGTTCCCGGCGTTGGTTTCACCAACCAGACCGTGACAGCTCGTCCGATCACGATATTTGGCTACAACTATGTACCGGGGCATCCTGATGAGATCATCTCCGGTGTGATCGTCAATCCTAACAAGATAGAGCTTTATCTGAGACTCTATTATGAGAAAGATGAACATGTCACCTGGATCATCCGTGGAGTCTATGGTGAAGAATCACAGACCGTCTATAACGGTCGACCCCAAAGCCTTTCTGATTTTCTTGATGCAGATGAATTCTTCGTGATCGATTGGCCTAATCGATTTGATGAAGTAAAGACCGATGATTATATGTTCATCGCGAATCCTAACTCGGATAAAGGTCTCGGAATGCATCTGGTCGATCCTGCAGGTATCAATGTCGGCACGTACGAGCAAGTTCTCGAACTCGTGAGTGGCTATAAGATCCTCTACACCAATTTCGATGAGAACTGGGATCCGAATGGATATCCTGGAACTCCCGTAACGATCGACGGTAAACAATGGGTAGACATCACCAATGAGCTGGGTGCGGCAGTGACAATCCACGGTAAGCTTGAGATCATCCCGCGCCCGATCGATATCAGCACCCCGAGTGCCGAAAAGATCTGGGATGGCTCTGCTCTCCAAAGACCTGAATACACCTACAACGAAAGTGAAGGCACGATACCTGACGACAAAGTGGGGCTGTTGAGTTTTCTCGGTCACGAGATCGAGATCACGGTCACCGGTTCTCAGACCGATCCCGGATCGAGTCAGAATGGTTATTCGGCGATCATCAGGGATGAGTATGGGGACGATGTGACGCGTGATTATCGTTTCGTCGATGATCTCGGTATCCTCAAAGTGACCCCGGTGATCTTCTATCATGCCAATTCGTTCGATGCGATTGGAGCGATGACGAATACCGATGGTTTTGACATCGGTGACGAAGTGACGCTCTCGCCGAATCAATACTCTCGCTATCTCCATTACTTCAACGGCTGGAACAACAGAGCCGATGGAAGTGGTATTTCATACTCTGACGAGGAGACCTTCGAATATTCCTACTCAGATAATCTTGATCTTTACGCTATGTGGGAACCAAATCCATTCTATAGCGTATCGTATGAGGTAAGCGGCTCGAGACCAGCTACCGCGACGGTGAGCGGTCTACCCGCGTCTCCACAGAGTCATCAAAGGGACGCGCTCGTTGAGGTAGCAGGGTATCCGACATCGTCAGCGACCGATGACGGTAGTGGTATCCTCGGCCGTTGGATCTTCAATGGATGGCAAACGATCAATGTCCCGGTACTGATGGGAAGCTTTATCATGCCGGACGGGCCGGTACTCTTCGTCGGAAGTTGGACGTTTACACCGAATCCGGTCCATGAGGTATCTTATCGTGTTGTCGGTACACAACCGACACCAGTGAGCAAAATGCCTGATACTCCGCAATCTTATCAAAGCGAAGCAAATGTAACGGTAGCGAGCGTTCCGACGACGACCGCGACGATCAATAATGATAATCTGCTTGGTACCTGGACCTTCAGCGGCTGGGAGACCGACGACGCTCTCGTAGTGAGCGGCGGCTTTGTAATGCCCGAGGGAGACGTTGAGTTCACCGGTGAATGGGTGTTCACTCCGAACGAGTATTACCACGTCACCTACAAGATCGAGGGAGACGCTCCCGCACTGGTCAGCGGCATGCCTGAGAGCCCGCAACTTCATCAAGAAGAGGCTACCGT
>Ga0123353_10008496_pt1 | contig 14038 bp, 9 predicted proteins | sample TergutLab28metaG_3_FD_92763 | JGI IMG/M metagenome (GOLD analysis project Ga0123353, IMG submission 92763) | Labiotermes labralis P3 segment gut microbial communities from Petit-Saut dam, French Guiana - Lab288 P3 | ecosystem: Host-associated > Arthropoda: Insects > Digestive system > Gut ... | reverse complement strand
TTTTTGGAAGGGGAGAGAGGGGGTAGAAAGATGAAAACCATCATACACTAAGCCAAAGCTGCAGCATTTGTGAATAGCCTTAAAATAAACTTGGGTGAAATATTCAACTGGTCCTAGTTTTCCATAAAACTACATTCTTTTTGCAAAATAACCTTCACTCAAATGTCAAATATAATGTCTAATATAAGGAACCACCAATTCTTATGATAACTGAGTTTCCACACTAACTAAAAGTAAATTATCCTTTCACTGCTACTCTTCACATTCTTACACTCCCTGGCAACTTAAGTTCTAATCCATTTTCTAAGCTAGATGTTGAACATTAGAAGGTTCTGGACATTATGTGGCCTGGGAGGGTGTGAAAAGAATGGTTAACACATATTCCTAGCAATAGTTTGTGCTCACTCCAACACAACACTCAAAAATTTGCCAGTAACTCCTCAAGACAATCCGACTGACCTCAGCCGTTTCAGGCATACTTTCTTAAAACTGCGACTATGAATCTGAGTCTTCATGGAATCATTTTCCTCAAAGTAATGTGGAAGTCTGGCCACTCGACAGAGAGGATTTCGGCTGGTACCTTTGCCAAGCCAAGCCCTCTGATTCTTGACACCAGATACGCAGCTTTCTGACTTGCAGAATCTATCACGTTTGACAAAATTAGTAAAATTACACAAAGACAGTTCTTGCGTGAAAATAATCACTTACAGAAAATACTGTCACAATAATGGTGCAGTAAATGAATCTGTCTCTTGATACTAGCAACACAGCTTTAAAAGCATACATATAATAAATATCAATATGTACACTGTGAGATACACAAAACTGATGTCTTTTCTGAAAAACTTATGTTTATAGAACACACTAACATAACAAGAATGAAAATACAGTCCTTCATTTTAGTACATTTAAGAAAACTTTCTCAACTGGATGGGGCACACAGCATTCAAAGGACAACTGCAAATGATGAAGTAGGCAGAACATGCAGAAAGGGTGATGGCTGATATTAAGGTAGTATCCAAGCACTTGATTGGAAGGATTAAGAAAAACTACAAAAGAGAACTAACGGCATTCAAGTTAACAAATGACCATATTCAGGACATATTAAATACAAAGCAGAAGTGATAATCACACTGCTCAGTAAAAAGCAAGGTTCAGAGCAAACTATCTGTCTCTTAGGCATAATTTACAACAGTATTGTTCACTGTAGTAGAAGTCCAACATCTCTGCTGTTTACAGACTGGAGCCCAAACATATGACGTTCATAATGATCAAGTAGAGCAGCAAAATTCTGAAAAATCAGTCTTTATAGTTACATTTAATTTCTATTACAGTACAAAATTAATTACAGGAACTCTGTATTAACCTTCACCTTTCAACTTAAATGCTCACTTAAATGTGTGGGGTTGACTCATATACAAAGAACATGTTGCTCTTTACTATATAAATTACAGTTACAGTCAAATCATTTGGACTATCACTCGCCCTCTCTTCCAACCAAAATACCTACTTTCTCTCACTTATATATCACTACCCTGAGCCCTGGATGTTTATACATGTTTCTCAGTACTGAGCTGGGGTTATCATGGTAAGATCTTCCACTTCAGCCTGTACAATCTCAAAGCTGCTGGACCCCACCATGAACGATGAGCTAAGGGCCCTGACCAGGTCTTCAAAGTCAGACAAGTAAAACAACAAATCAGATAAATAGTTCAAGTTGGTCTCCAGCTTTATGATAATGCAGGTGCCTTGTAAGCACCTCACATAAACACACCCTATCCATATGCTAACAAATAGGAAATGACAGTCAGAATGGACAGGCTCTAAACACAGAGAGCTGCCACACACGAATTACCAGCTGCACAAAAACTGACCTGAAGTTCAGAAATCTTACCTTGTCATTGACTCTTTAAAGTCCTGGTCATCAATGCTGAATCTCTCACGCAAGTTGCGAAACACCAAAGGACAGTATTCTTTTACTTTGAAGTGACTTGGCATGTTTTCTCTGAAAAAAGGAGTGGGGTAAAGTAACTTTACAAAATTCCTGAATCTATACAATTAATTTTTATGTTCGGATACATACTGTTATGTTATCTAATTACCATATCAAAGCCATCCAATACATGTCTCCACTGTAATTACTTATTATTTATACTTCATAGGTCATAGTAGGTTGTTTTGAACTCAAAAGGTTCATTCTCAGGGGCTCATTATCATCATTCATCTGTTGAGAGTGCTACACCCTATGGTACATACCTGATACCTAAAACTGGCATTCTAGAACTAATACCACAGTATGGTCTTAAAACATATACTCAACTAAAATTTGGCTGTGATCATAAAGCATGTACAAGATGTGCATATTACAGCACTCACCAGAATATTTGTCATTTGTTGTGTATCTTACAATAATACAGTGAGTATACATGTGTCTACTTGTGTAACTAATTGCCCAGCCTCATATCTACAGTCCTATCTCAGTACAGTGATATTCTTGCCTGCTAAAGTCCTACATCAGTTTTATGCTAAAATGTATTATTAGTATTATTTTAAATTTATTTTCGTCTTTTAGTTACTAGGTGGCAGTCTTCTGGTAAGTCCAGATCTCCACAACAGATCACAGCATCTACCCAAGCACTTTATGAATGATGTGTGCAACACTCATTAGTGTGATCTTCTGTAGCTCTATGTTCGAGAGGTGACCTGGGAGCACCTGAAGGTTCTGATCTAATCCCTTCTTAATTGTTCCTACTGCTCCAAATAAATGACACAATCCTTGTCCTTACTTTTCATATCCTGCAGGATATGACTTGCAGGTCTTAGTACTTGCTTAGTTTTTCAGTCTCCTTTCTGTTAAACATTTGAATCATCTGGTATAACTATATCTATCTTCTCTTTTTTATCATCCAGTACTGTATCAGGTCGGTTTGTTAGTACTGTTCAATCTGTGATAACCAGTACATACCAATTAATACTCGTACCATTGACATTTATGGCCCTTTCAGGTATTTGTTCATAGTACTTGTCAGTAACCTGTAAGCCCATATGTTTACATATCATTCAGTGGATGTAACCAGCCACCTTATTGTGTCCATTAGTGTATTCAGAGGGTGCAAGTGTTGAGCATCCCGCAACAATATGTTTTGAGTGTTCTTTGGTCTGCATTTACTTTCAACTGGTTGCTTCATGATGTTCCTCTGATGATAACACGTATTGGGTGCTTGATCTTGGGCTGCTATTATTAAGTTCTCCATTTCTGCCTTTAGGGCTGACCTACATAACCATGTCAGGGATTATCCTTTATCTCCTGATGGTCTTTCAAGGTCCTGGTTGAACTCTCCATGCAATGGTTTCCTCTTGAGCGCTTCTATCGTCTTGCTTTCAATGCTGGACTTAAGTTAATTCTTGATACTTTGGGCAGCAGTTTCTTGTTTCACATATTTTTGCTTTATTAGATTAGTTCTTTTTTGCAGAGAGTATTTGGTTTTCCTGGCATCATATTCTTGCACTAAACTAGTAAGCCCATCTTTGCCTTGCTTAACATACTCAGTGAGACCAACAATAGCAGCATTATATGCAGATTCCAATTTGACTAATCCACGTCCACCATATCATCTTTTGAAGTAGTGTCTACTAACCTCTGCCCACAGGTGGTGGATTCCTTCAATGGTTAGAAGCTTTCTCATTTTTTATCTATTTTATCAATTTATTTTTTATATTATTATTATTATTATTAACAACAACAGGACTGATTTTGACAAAGGCTATGCATTGTTATGTCCCTTATTTTATGATGAGTATAATGGTTTGGATCTATTATGTGGATCCCGTCTTCCAAGTGATAGTTTTGGGAGTTCCTTCTGCTGTGCTAGATAGGTCCTGTTTTTGTAGGTGCTGTCTGACGGTTAGTTTCACTTCTGCCAACCTGATTTAGTTCCAGGCCTATAGGTCCCCATGCAAAGTGCCATGAATGTGTTTTAAATTTCATATAAAGCACCATGACCATATACTGTTGAATACCACCTACATTAACAGCTGATGGAAACATTTCATTCTCCCCCAATGCTGACAGGAATGTTCCTTCTCAAATACCAGGATGCATGATTAAAAAAAAAAAAGTATGAACAGAAACAATAAACATTCAACCAGACTACTTTAACTGAATTACTATTTTCTTTATGTTTGTCAGATATGATATGTTGTAGTTTTAATCCTATATTCTCAGAAACAAACAATGTTCTGAGAATGATAGGTTTACCTTTAATTAACATCACATTTTAGCCATGTTTTACTGTACTGTGGTACATACAATGATTATTACTAGTGCTAGCACCACTGCGAATATAATTAGTTCTTATTAATTATATTCACTATTTAAACATAACTTGCTACTGCTATACATAAAAACACAGATAGAAGCCTATATCTAAAACTTACTTGTTGAACAAATGATAGTCAACCTTTAACTTTGAGAAGGCTCGAAAATCATCTGGCAGGAGCATTACTGGTATTGTCACATGGCTAAGTTCATCAATCTGAAAAGTAAATAAATAAATACAAACCAAAACTGGTATGAAAAAATCAGTTCCCTAAACAGTTAAAATGTTTCAATCCTGAGACTGCTGTGATAAAAAAAAATTCAACACTCTCAAAGTCCTAAGTGAGATTTATGTTCCCAGACATTTATTAGTTCATTCCCCTCTGCGCATCATTACAAAACTTCACATAAGAAGCTGCACTTTTGCCTCAGCACCTTCTGCAGTGGTAGTACTGGCAACACTCAATACATATTCAGGATGTATCAAGCTTGAACATCAGTCAGGGTAACAGTTACGCTAATATTTTTTTTTTATTGTCTTGACTCTCTAAACAAGGTATGAACAAACTGAAGTCAGGTGTGGTTGTGGCAGTTACAATATCAGAAATTTGTGTATGCAGCATGACAAACGATGCTGTAAGGACAGGGGATTAGCAATGGTGTGTAGCATAATAAAGTGTCTAGTTTCTGCAAAAGCATGGAATTTCTTTATGAGTTGAGTATTGAATAACTATGCCATCCCCCTGCACCCCCACCCCCAAAATCAAGCAGCAGCACACAGCTAATCACTAAAGATTCAATACAACTTAAAAGGAGCACACAATTGAACACGCAGACCTTGGGAAAGATGTGTTACAAGTTCCAAACATAAACAAACTTTACTATTTAAAATATGTATAAACACATGTACTGCACCATCACTTTTTAACCATTCAACAGATCAAACAACACAGCACGGAGGTTGGCACTGCTGCTTCATACCCAGATGGATATGGATTTTGGTTCATACACTGGCTAACGTTAACTCAGATTTTTCATGGCTTTCCTCACTCCATCCACACAAATGCCAGTATGACAAACAGGCCATAATCATTTCCCTTTACATCTTTTTCAATTCAGTCCACACAGTCATCCAACCACATGATGCTATGGAAGGCATGTAGTTTAAAATTAGTTGTATTCCAAAACTGACACTCTGATACTAACCAAGTGGACAACTAAAACAACGATGGAGATACCAAGGACATCTGGAAATAAGCAGGAACAAATCTTAATGAAAAACCCTCTGAAGTTCACAATATGATGATGAAGATAAATCATAGGTCAATTAAGAGCAAAGTGGGTTTAGTGGTCACCACTACTGTTCCATATTCATGAGGTCATCAATGTGAATTTCAGCCCACAGTTCACACACCATGACTGACAGTGAGACATTTGATGGTTTACCTCAGCCCCCTACACGGGAAGTACTAACATACTAAACTAAAACAAGCAAAGATCCCCTTCACTTGCTTCCAAATTCAGAAGGACATAACATACAAAGTTGATAAAGAACAGTTTCATAAACAAAGAGAAAATACAGGAGAGATAGAACAACAGCAGTGCTTTTGAACTGCATTCAGAACGCAACCAGTTAGACTTCCAGCCAGCTACCTCCGCCAAATATCTCATGACTTCTCATTTCCTCAAATAGTTGTAGTTCATTTAATGACAATGAATGACTGGAATTTTGGGTGCAAATAATGATAGGGAAGGATGCAGAAGTAGTAGTCATGATATAATTTAAGCTACTACATCGACATATACATGAAGGGGTTCAGTACAGGCTTAAAAAACCTCAAAGGCAGTTTGAGTACCTGCCGCGAGTAAGAATCAGCCACTTTCGTCATACAAATTGTGTTACCGCTTCAGTCAACGTACTCGGTCTCTGTACCACCAGAACAATCATGAACCCTGAAACAGGCCACGACCACTTCCACACCCTACCACGCAACGCCAAGTCGACGATCGGCGGTTAGAATATTAGAATAACGCAATGTAGGTTATTTAACGACGCCCTCGATTTCCTATATTATACGACGTCGGTGATGGATAAATGAATGAGTATGGAACACTGGTGCAATGATAGTGACAAGGGAAAGCGGAAATAGAATGACAAAAATTGGTCTGTGCTACTTTGTCTAACACAAATCCCACACAGTCTGGTCTGGGATCGAAGTCTGGCTCTGCAGTGACAGCCTGACTATCCATCTAATAACTCTTTCCTCATTAACCTTAGACGACCTGCTGTCTCGCAGAGACCGAGGGTGCGGTGGGGGTTCAAATCCTCCCCTTCAAGTAAGCCTATATGGGACAAAATAAAAAAAAAAATTAGGAAACTAGTCTTTGGTGATAAAGAAACCACAATGTATGTTGACAGTATAGTTCATATATGCAACCATTCAGTAAGTGTTGTATTTGTTAATCTACTTCTCAAAACGCCACCTCCTATCAGACATTAAATCTTGGATGCCCTTCCGCCGAAAGTCGGGTCTGGAGATGGAACTCGGTCCCTCCAGACAACTGCTAAGGCGACTTATTCCATTCGATTACACATATAAAATGCGGTAAAAAAAAAAGGCGTCTTTAAATAAACCAAGGCCTCTCACACGGACCCTGCTGGTTCTTAACCTCAAAATCATCATCGGCTAAACCATCATAACAAGAATCCCCGTGTCAAAAATAGAAAAATGCCTTTCTACCTGATGGCAAGGAAAAAATAAAAGAGAAATGTCCCTAAATGAGGGAATAATTTAAAGACAAATAAGAATAACACTCTCAGGCTCGCACTCAAAATGTACAGCGACATTCGTCAGTCCGCACGCAATAACGCAACTCCCACGGGACGGATTGTCGTGGAATTTCACGTTTGGCACTTTTATTAAAATAAGCCAACACGTTCCGATTTTGGTTAAAATCAGACAGAATTAACACTTTACAAGAAGACCTACATACATGTAATTAATTGGTCTTCATAATGGAGACAGTGCCCTCTGCGAGGTATGAACTAAGGGCCCAAGAAACAACTGACAAAACATCTCGCCTTTCATGACACAAGTAATGTACATGGGATATACTGCCCTTTCCGAGGTAAGTACAGGAAACTCGTTATCTCCCCGTTTAAGATAAGTACTTAAGTACATCTCACCATTTACGTCAGAAATGCAAGAAATGCGATATCTCGATGTTTACGAAATACGAACAAGAAATAAGGGACAGCGCGAGAGGACGAAGAAACAGGTGACGGTCTAAAGGTATCAGCCCAAGCGATAAATAAGAGATAGTAATGACATTTACAGTGCTCTGGCAGTATTCACGAATAATACGAACAACAGAAACAACAAGGTGCAAAACAAGAGTAAACGAACCAGACGTGTTACGGCCTGCGGATATCTCATAACTTGTATTTTAACAACCTTATCTATACATTTACGCCACAAAACATTTTAAAAATTTCACTCCATAATTATCAATTTGAATGCTGCAAATTTCTTCCTAGAAAGGACAAAAGAAAGTCGCAACATGTCAAACACGCAGGTAACAACTCAACATACTCTTTTAGATACAGCATCACCCCAACTGGTAAAAACTGCCGACGTTTCGGGGGGACTCTCTCCTTCTTCAAGGTCGGTTCTACTGTGAGAGGCAGAACAATTCCACCTTTAGTGTCGGCCTTAAAGGATGCTAGTTCCCCTCCCCCACCCCTCCCCTCGAAACGTTGGTAATGTTCGTGGTTCTAGACACAAAATGGACCACTGTGAATACTTCAGGTACAGTAAGTCAAAATTTATTACCCTATCTCGCCAAAAAAACACACGCCTGTGTCTTTACTGTAAACAATACTCCTATTTGGATAGCAGCCAATAAAAATTAAACTTAGACCAAACCCGTTAGCTAGACCTCACGCAACTGAAGCCGCCTAGCCGACTGTTAAAAATACGAAGAATTTGGGGAATCTTTTGACTACTTTTGCTGGCCGGGATAGCGTAGTCGGTATAGCGACTACGCTACGGGCTGGGCGGTCAGGGGATCGAATCCCTGTGGGGACGAGATTTTCCTCACCCGTCAAGACCGGCCCTGTGGCTCACTCTTCTTCTTCTTCTTCTTCTTCTTCTTCAGGCACTGAACTTCCTTTAATGTTCGAAAGTTATGGTCTTCTCAACGACATCGTTCCATTCCCCTCGATCCTGGACGCAGGTTATCCAATTTTTAACCTTCAATTGGCAAATGTCCTGTTTGACGTTATCCTCCCATCGGTACTTGGGTCTTCCTTGTGATCTTTTAGTTAGAGGATTCCATTTCAAGATCTTCTTGACTGTTCTGGTATCTGGCATTCTCTGTACGTGACCAAACCAGCTCAGTCTTTGAGCTTTAATATAATTACCTATATTTTTATGTTTTATCAGTTTATCTAATTCTTCGTTAGTTTTAATCCTCCATATTTGATTTTCTTTGCTAGGACCAAATATTCTTCTTAAAATGTTCCTCTCAAAGACCAGCAATTCCTGAATTGTTGTTTCCTTCAGCACTCATGTTTCTGAGGCGTATGTCACTATTGGTCTTATGACAGTTCTATATAATTTTAATTTCGAGCTCTTAGTGACTAATCTGCTCTTAAAGAACTTCTAGTTTGCGCAGTATGCCTTTGTACCAGGAGCTATCCTATCTTTAACCTCCTCTTCGATCTGTGGCCCACCCAGCCTCCTATAAAATGGGTACCGGGTCTCTTTCCCGGGGGTAAAGCGGCCAGGGCGTGGCGTTGACCACCCACACCATCTAGTACCGAGGTTAAAGAAAGAGTAGAGCCATACCTCTACTCCACCTCTGGGCCTTCATGGCCTGCTCTAGGGTGAACTTCGACTACAAACACAGCAGAGTCAATGATGTAAAAAGAGAGCGAAGTTCTACTCCAAGCTGGACAGCACGGTTGACAATGAGCAAGGTTTCAATACATTTCACAGTTAACTTATTTTGTAAGCGTTATTTGTGTAAAGTGTGAAAAAATAACACAATAGCTGCTAGGGAGGTAGTCCGCGCATGTACCTGTATACAATTTCCGTAATCACAGGACGGTTGCAAGTACTCTTGTACCAAGGGCTCGAACAAAGAGCTGCTTGGCGAACTGGATTCTGTTTCGTGTCGGTCCAATGTACCCATTTTAAATGAAGCTCGAGCAGAATAACTTACTTACTTCATGCAGCAGAGGCCTTCTAGCTAACAGGTTTTCAGCTAGTCAAAAATTTCCAGCATTTTATGGAGCCCGAATTTTCATTACCGCATTCACAAGTGACCGCCATCTGCCCCTGTCTTGACCTAGATTTATCCAGTCCGTGCCCCACATTCCGCTTTCTGAAGATCCATCTTAATATTAACCTCCCATCTATGCCTGAGGATTCCAAGTGGTCTCCTTCCCTCAGGTTTCCCTACCAAAACCCTGTAGACAAAACTCCTCTCCCCCCATACGTGCTACATGTCCGCCCATCTCATTCTTCTCGATTTGATCACCCGAACAATATTGGGTGAGGAGTACAGATCATTAAGCTCATCATTATGTAGTGCTTTCCACTTGCCTGTTACCTCGTCCCTCTTAGGCCCAAATATTCTCCTCAGCAACCTAGTATCAAATGTTCTCAGCCTGCGTTCCCCCCTCAGTGCGAGCGACCAAGTTTTACACCCATACAAAACAAGAGGCAAAATTACAGCTAGAAAAGAATTGCGTTGTGAAAAATTGCAATACTGCATACAACAACAACAACAACAACAACAATCCTATAATAATACAGTTATTAATACTGTTTATGTAATTCAGTATTGCGTAAGTCCTTCCTCCGACGAGAAGGCCATGTTGTTACACGGGAAGAGCCCCATTTAAAAAAAAAACTAATTGTGTTGCACAGGCTGTACCCGTACGCATTACGTAACACCATGTCTGTCCAAGTTGCTGTAAGTAACAATAATGTACTGCGATTTCACCGGCACGTACGTATCCGTGAAAACGCAATTCTGTACACACAATACAAACCTCTGTCGCAGTGTGCACTGCCAACATTATTCCTCACATATAATTCTCTACCTTTCACCATTTATTTTAAAATGTTGAGGCCTACCTGTACCACCTGCTTTAGCATTAAAAATTCTGCATACTGCCCACACCGTGTCCTTGAGGGTTTCGGGTGATTCTCACAATAAACTATTTCCACAACTATTAACCATTCTGTTTTTCTATTTCTAATGGACATGGCCTGTGAGGTTGGAACTGAGTTTCTGTAGTAAAACCAACCAGAGGCACCAATGTCTCAAATTTATTTTATTTTGGAATAACAATCTACGTGTTTCGGACGGTCTTTCCGTCCATCATCAGGAGTTCAAGACTGTACATACAGCAACCAAACAGATACTGCTGACTGTTGCTAGCTTGCTAGCAAGCAGTCAGCAGTATCTGATTGACATATGCCTGTTGCTGTATGTACAGTCTTGAACTCCTGATGATGGACTGAAAGACCGTCCGAAACATGTAGAGTGTTATTCCAAAATAAAATAAATTTGATACATTGGTGCATCTGGTTGGTTTTACTATAGAAATATGTTACGATGCACGGCCCTATCCACGTCAAATGTAGGAACTGAGGTTTTATATACCCGTGTAATTTTGTGGTATACACAAGCTCTGCATATACAGTACACATAAGTGGCGATATCACGCAAACTGGTAAATATGAACACTGACAAGGACTTGGACTGGCCAACAACAGACCCATCTTCTCACCACAGGACACGCCCCAAAACTGAGAAAAGTTCAGACACAAAATCAGGCTCATAACGTAATGAGATTTGCTCATGAGCCCCGACGGGGAGGCTCAACTCCAAGATGGATAAACTGCGTTACTGACAGTTGCAAAGTGATATGGACTCACTATTCCTAAGTTACACAAGTAGTTATCAAAACTGTTGGGCTGGGATAGCTCAATCGGTACAGTAATTACCCGGTAACAGGACAAGAACCAAAGCGCACAGATGTTTGTTTTAGCAACCGCGTCCAGATTTTCTCTAAGGCCATCTCAGCCTCATATCCAGTAGGTAGAGGGAATAAAGCTATCTGCGCGTGACACCAACACCAACCTCTATCCAGTACCGAAATCATGAGAGACGAGAGCTAGCTATATCCCCACTCGCTCAGTCTTCAAACCGTGATACTTTATACCTTTTTACCTTTATTTCCCAGTACAGTTTGTGGTCTATTTAATGACGCTGCCAATCTCATACTATGCTTTTGCAGTGGTATAGTTCAGGTCTTCTTTCTTCTGGAATGGGGCGTGGCGTCACTGGGTCGATAGAGTGGTGGTCTCATATTCAACATTCTTTATGGACATTTCGGCCTCGGAAGACGGGACCACCACGCTGCCTCCTAACGTCGGGCGCCAGTCACCCAATGAAGTGGCACCCAGTCTCAGAAGAACTGAGACCTCAAGCTCAGACCATGTTGCGTCGAATGATCGCTAATGAACTGGAAAGAATACGGTAGGAAGCGGTCGTGGTCTAATTCGAGATTTTATCCCGGCAAATGCCTGGAACGACTGAGGAAAACTACTAAATTCACACTCAGGACAGGCAGTGTCATGGCCAAATTCTTAATATGGCACGTTCCCAGTGCCAGTCACAAGCGTCACCGTATGTGCGAACGTCTAATTAAAAACCGTTATTAGAAGTCTCTTTACAAATAATTTCTCTGTGGAACCCTAACCGCTTCTCAAACGTACAGATTTATTTTTGAATTTCTGGTTTCTCTGCATCCTACCAAAACATGCAGTCCATGTTCAAAGCTGTTTACATGGAACATTATCCCTCAAGAGCAGTTTTCTAGGATATTACGCCATGTCAAATGGTAAAAATTACCGACGTTTCGAAAGACTCTGTCTTCATCTTCAGGGTCAAGCAGTCGAAGATGTACCTAACTCAAGAACTATGCATCATTCGATACGGCAAACTCCCCAAAAAATTATACCCGCGGCACAAGAACTGTGAGCAACTCGAAACTCTTTTACGACCTCTCAGTTTCCATATTCGTTAACCCCGATTTTCCTTGTGTCATCTCTACTACAACACAACTTCCTCTCAAAACCCATGCACCTGTGGTACATTTGTCATTGTCATGTAATTCCTTTGCACGTCCTGCTCCCCAAGGTCTCGTAATCCGCCCGAACACAGGTCTTTAATCGCTCTTACCCAAGAATCTTCATTGTCTTTATTGGTCTCCAACTAAGTAACATAGATAAGGATCCCGCAGACTCCGCGGCACAGGAGCCCCCCCCCCCCTCCCAAACGCACAGAATATTCCATTCTTCTGACACACAGCAGTATCAGAAGAGACCTGGGACTAAGTAACTTCGGTAATAATCACAGGGGTAAAGGCCAGCTGTCGAGCAGCGTGGAGCCTCCGAACGATTATCTACGCTACAATTAGCAATGCAAATACAGGATGATAAAAAAGCCTCTGTGCACCTTACTTCTGTATTGTAATCATCACGTGCACAGAGACTCTTTGATCTCCCTGTACTTATGAACTGTATCTTCTTTATCTTAGAGTGTTGTACGGTATTAAGGCCTACAACCACTCTTTATTGAGCAACTTTTCGACATGGTAATATTTAACGAAGTAAAGGGGGAAATCATTCATGACTGAAGTGTGGTATTAGCTTTTGCAATAAAAAACTTTATTAGTGTTGTTATTAATGCAAAACTGCTTATTAAAACTGAAAATAACGGTATAGCCGTAAATAATTTCGAAGAGAAAATGGCGACTGTGGCTTCTGAAATTTGCAGGTGACATGTTACAAAGACGTCTCTTATAGCAGTAAAGTCTGTCGAATCGTGTGGGAGGGATCCACAAATTTTCCAGAAATATGGTAGCCACTTCCAAATTTTAACCGCCAGAATGGTACCAAAAAGCAAGTTCATACCGAGGTGTGACCCGTAACCCTCGCTGATATCTGGCATTTCCTGCTTGGTGCATGTACATTCACCTTCCTGTATATAAACAAAAATCTGCAGTAATTATTCTGAAGATAGTTGGGGCCACCGTAAAAACTTAGTCGACCGGGCGAGACGCCGCGGACATGGGCATCCCTGTCCGAAGATGTACTGCACCAATGGCGAGCGCTTATATGCAGCTTCTTTTATCCTCTGGCTTGATGCCCGGTCAGGTTCGCTCACCACTGTTACAGTCCTGTATTTCTAAACCTTTTGCACTTTCGTTCAACCGGTCACTTTGTCAAAAAAAAATCGTACTGTGGGCAAAACAAACCTTCCCTTTAATATTCAAGTCTTCTAGCACATTACAATGCGTAAACTGACAAGCAGTTAACGACGTATCCAAGGATCGTAGCCCCTTCGCTTGGCCCTGAAGATGAAAGGCTACAGTCGTTCGAAACGTCGGTAACTTCTGACCGACCTACACGTTGTAACACCCAGAAAACACGAATATTCAGCGACACTGCTGTAAAAACCTAAAATTACACAAATCGTCCCTTCTACGAACCAGTGGCGTACCCAAGAATTTTGTTCGGGGGGTTCAACGAATTCAATTGAGGACAGAGGACAGGGAGAACAGGGATATGGGGGCGGCAGCCCCCTAGTCAGGGGTTCTGGAGGCAGCTGTAATTTGGTACAAGAAATTTCATTTCA